>ULOX01027182.1_pt1 | contig 66390 bp, 99 predicted proteins | sample 1952911 | NCBI WGS metagenome assembly ULOX01 (sample SAMEA4835613, study PRJEB28245) | human gut metagenome | biome: gut microbiome; material: fecal sample | place: Denmark | collected 2008
AAAGAATAATATTAATAATAATCTTATATCTAAACATAATATAAAATGAATATTTAGACATAAAATTGTATATTTATACAACTTATTTTGAACCGAATAAGACATTCGTTAAAGCGTTCATTTCATACTATTTTATATCAAGTTCAGTATCAATGAGTTACGGAGATTTAAATATAAGTAATTGTAAAATAGTTAGAAAAAGTTAATAAATATTGAAATTAATTCAAAAAGAGGAAATACTATAGTAAAAAAACAGTATTTAATGGAAGGAATTAATGCCGTAGGTGACAAGGTCGAAAAATTACAGAGAAGAAAAGTCAAGAAAGTGGTGTGACAAGGTAGGAGAAAATGAAGAGAAAAAACTGTGTGTTGTGTGTCTCTTTACAAATTTTTAAAAAATTAAAAAAAAATTAACAATTACAATTTTTAGTTAAATTTCAATTTATTTAACTTTTACTTCCTTTAATTAATTTTCATACAATTTAACCTGATTAAAAGAATTATAAAAAAAAATGAATCCATCTGGATAGTCTTTTATCCGGTTGGATTCATTATCTGTTACTCATTTGAGTACATATTATTTTCTTATCTGGGTGGCATCAACTCAAATTGAATCTTAGGTCTTTTTTCTTTTTCGATTTCTGATACAACTGACTTGATTAGTTCTATTATTTCCTCGGTTGTTTCTGCGTTGAGATAAATTACTTGTCTCAACGTATCATATTTGATTTCTGTGATGAGAGAATAGTTATCCTTGATGTCGGAGATGTATGTATAGTAAAATTGTCTCAAGATTTTTTTCGTCTCAACGTGATACTTTCCGTAGTAATTATACGTTTTTGCCTTGCTATGTTTTCCGCAGATAATCTTTCTTATAAGTTTTTCAAGACTTTTATTTTCCGTCATAATTTATTGCTTTAATGTATTTGTTTATCTTTCTTAGTTTATTAATCCCATATAGCGTATATATATTGTCCGCTATATACAATTTCCTTTGCCTTATCCCATCCGTAATATCGTTTCATTCCTGTAACGGAGCCTGTCTTATGTATTGATGTATATGATTTTCCGTTGAGATAATTGCCAATATTTTTTATTGAGATGTATTTTTTCATGTTGCGTGTTTTTTATATATTATATAATTTTTAGTGAACACGATATATTGGTAGCCATATATTATTTAATATTATTTGATATATAGCTACCATTATATTAGTTCGATTGTACTCTTTTGAATATTTCTTTGTTGGTTACGTCCATTAAGATTTCTTTTTCGATAGAGTATTTGATATTGTTTTTTCCGTATAGTATATCAAATCCTTCGATAATATTCATTATTACGTTGTCGTTGACGGCATCGGTGATATGTACTTCTTTGGTCCAATAATCGAAAGAAAAAGACGCAATGTAACAATGGTTATCTTCTTTGAGTGATACGTCAGCATTAAAATATCCGTTTGTACCACTTTGTATTATAACCTTGAATTCATAGTAATTGAACGTATCGTTAAGTGATTGTTCAGTTCTTGTTAATTTATCAATAAGTCTTTTGATATTATTGTATTGTCTATTTTCGTTTTCTTTTTTCATACAGATTGATTTTCATCGTTTATCTGTTTGTTCCTTACTCATTTGAGTACAAGTGATTAAAGATGGTTGTTATTGTGTCTAAAACAATTTATATCCATTATTGATATACTCATCAGCCGTGATTATTAGCCATTTTTTATTGTTAGGCTCTTTGTTTACCACTCTAAGGTAGTTAATTCCGTCTAAGGCTCTAATATCGGGCAGTACGGCGAATAATCGTGCTTCGTTATCGCATTTAATGGCATAGTACTTTAGTTCATTATCGTTTGCATATTTGATACTGAACTTTATCCATTTTGGATAGATAAAAATTTTAAGGATGTTGTTCATATTGGAATTATTTAGAACATGCCTTATATCTGTAGATGAATGTTATTAAAAAGAAATAGATTAACATTTATCAATACAGATATAAGGTTATGTATATGTTAGTATTATATTTCTGGGTCGTTCAGGAATTCAGTGATATATTGTTCTGTGATATACTTTGCTTCGGCTGAGTTCATATCATATTTGAACATATATAAAATGATTTCGCCAAGGAAAGCTATCATACGTTGAGCGAGTTGTGTATCTGTTAATGTCTTGATAGTAGGGTAGTTCGCTCCGTAGTAGAAGTATTTTCCGTTCACGTCTTGTCTGTTGAACGTGTCGACAATATCGTCCACAGCGATACCTTTGTCATTAAGTACGCACTTTACGTCTTGTTTATCGTTGATATTGAAGATATAGTCCACTCCGTCACGCAAACCTTCTTGCCATCGGTTGTAGATATTGAGTAGGCAGTCAACGAGTTTATACTCCTTTGCGGAATATGTCTCTGCGAGCAAGTCATGTTTTATGTCAGCAGTGAGTGTTTCTATAAGGTTTTCCATTGCTTTAACGATAGGGTTGTTTTTTGTTTCCATAATTTTTAATTGATTTATATTGTTTATATTGTTCGTTTGCATTTCTTTTGTAATGCGTTGCAAAGTTAGTAATAATAATTGAGAAACGAGTATTTTTAATGCTAAAGAATGTTAATGGTTTCAAAAAAATTTTTTAACTTCTTTTATGAAAAAATAATTCCTTTTAGCCAAAATTTTTTGGTTGTATTGGAGACTATACTTTAAGATGTTACTCTTACCTTTTAATTCATAATTCCTTTGAATTACGCTACAAAGGTAGCAATAATATTTGAGATTACCAAATAAAATGCTACCTTTTTTTGCTTTATTTTCGCCTTACTTTTGTTCGTTGTTAAGATGCTCAAATGCTGATATCTGTGCTACGCCACAACTTATGAGTCTGTTATCTTCGTCATTAATGAAGTCGAAGTAGTCGAACAATGCGTTCTTAATCGTCTGACTTGATTTCGGTTCGATTTTCTTCAGCCTATATGCTTCGTTTATATCTTTTGTGAAGATAGGATTGTTATTTTCGTCTTTGGCGATAAATACGAACTCATCAGCGTTATCGTTTGACTTACTTTTGAGTCTTCCATATGTAATGAATTCTCCGTGAGATTTCGGCTTATATGTTTTGTTAATGGTTGTGATTACGTCACACCACTTACTTGCCGTTCTTTGTAAGGAAAACTCTATCCATATTGTTTTCCGTTTGTTCTCGTCCTTGTTAAGGAATTCTATCAGTTCTTCTTCTGTCTGTGGCTTAAACTTTTGTGTTACGTTATATCCGACACAAACTCCGAGTTTCTTCGCCATATCGAAACTAATAGCGTTTTCGAGTGTTTTTTTAGCAAAGTTCCTCAACCGATTTGGTGTGACTTCACCGACTTTATAGATACGATTATCTGATAGACAATCCGTTGTTTCGATGACTTTTTCTATGTAGTCAAAGTATTCTTTGCTTGAATATACGATTTGTCCGTTTGTCGTATTGGTAGCACTTTGCCACTGACGAAAGCGTTCATTAGTATTTTCAAAATACTCGTTACTATAACCTGTGAGTATCATAGGGAGGAATTTATTGTTTTTCAACTTGATACTCATTGTATTATACAAGATTGTGTAAGCCATAAAAATGAATTGATTTTAATTGATTAATACTTTTGTTTTTACTATCTTTTGTAATGTGTTGCAAAGGTAGCAAGAATAATTGATATTCGTATCAATTTTAGTATAATAAAAGTTAAATGAAATGTTAAAAAAGAAATGGTTTACATCCACTTTATAATTTTAGTGGAAATAAACCATTTTATATGTATTTCTATTTTCGGTTATAAAGTCTGTGTATTTTGATTGGGTTAGCGTCATTGCACGCTTTGTACGAGAAATAGCACTTATCGTAATAGCCGTCCTTAACGAACCACTTGTCGTTGACCAAATCATAGATTGGTTTTGAATAGTCTTCGTCCTGTCTGTTTTCTCCGCCAAAATAGCAGACGTTAGCGTCAAAGTTTGACCATCTGTATGTAAATAGTCTATATATCGTTTCTCCTGTTTGGGCGTTGTTATCTGTTGCCCAGAACGCTTTTTTCGGTGTGAATTCACCTGCAATGGTATCAAAGATAACACACGTATTCAGCAAAAGTCCGTAAGTTTCGTCTTGCTTAAACAAAGGATTATTATCCTTGATGCAGTCATCAAAGGTACGATATATCTTAGTCGGTGAGAATACGCCTGACGTTGCGTCAACCGGTTCTGTACTATCCGCAAGTATCAGTGACATCGAAATGATTGGGAACATATAATTATCCATGTTCAGGCTGATGATACCGGTGCCCAGAAGTGCGTTATCGGTGCAGCCACTTACTTTTATGCAGACCGAGTTGAACTTGCACTCATACACTTCGCCATTAATGGGAGTATAAAAGATGTCGTTTCTTTTTTTGTCAAAGATGTTGTTCATTTGCTTTATTTTTTAATTGATTAATAATGTTTTATTTCTGAATTGCGTTGCAAAGTTAGCAATAATAATTGGATTTTGCAAGTAAAAAATGAGTTTTTTTCAAAAAAATTTTTCAGTCTAAATTTTTGCCAATTAATGTTAAAATTAAACACCTTTTAACAAAAATTGTTTAAACGTAAAGGAGACTATACTTTAAGATGTCACTCTTACCTTTTATTTGTTTTAGGGTTCATTCCCTCATTTCTGTAATGCAAAGGTAATAAGAATTTTTGAAATAAACGAAGGATTTACATTCATTAACACAATAAAATGCTACTGAAAGTTACCATAGTGTTTATTCCGATTTAGAACAGCGTTAAAAAAATTCCTATAGGGTTTTTTTATTGAGAGTCTGTATTTTGTTCTCAAATAGAACAATTCGTTAGATCTAGAAATTGATTAGAATTTATGTTTTTTCGTTATGAAAAAAGGGACTAATGTTATGAATTAGTCCCTTCTGTTATGTTTTTATAGATTTATCTGCTGATTAACGTAGTTCATAGCTTCTTTCTTAGTAAAGAAGTGTGTTGACTGACTTTGTTTTTTCTTGTTATTCACTGCCCACGTTTTAAATCCGTGTATATGTGAGATACCGATATTATATCCCTTATATTTCATAGTCTTCTTTATGCAGCTTCTGTTTCGTTATCGTTAGTTGTTTCTTTTTCCTCAACATCCTTCGTGTTAAAAGGAATATTGAGGTTTTTGCATAGTGTTTTATAGTCACCACGTTCAGCGCATACTTTGCCGAGTTTTTGAGACTTGTTGAGGTCGTTGATGAAGGTCTCATATTCTTGGCTTACTTTTTCGTAGTATCGCATCATTAGCCTTATGGTTACATCAGATAGTTTCTTTGTCTTCAGTCCGTTATATTCGTTATATGCCTGTCCGAACTTAACGACTGCTTCGACTTTATCGGCATCAAAGTTCTTATAGCCTTTGTCGTATTCTGATTTCTTATATGCGCCCTTTGCCACACCGACTGAAAGAATCAGATAGAACGGCACGTCATCGTGTTGTTCTTTGAAGTTAATGATTTCTTCGCAGATACGTTTATGTTGTAACGCAGCGAGTTTTTCTCCGTGTCGTTTTGCTCCCTCTTTGTATTGTGCGAGGTTATACTTGCCGTTGAGTTTGTTTGTAGCGGTTGTACGGATTGCAGTTTCGATAATGCTTTGTCTTGCCATAGTGGTATAATTTTAATTGATTAATAATGTTTTATTTCCTATTTGCGTTGCAAAGGTAGTAAAAATAACCCAGTCTGCAAAAATTATTAGGCTAAAGAATGTTAATTGATATGATTTTATTATATAACATTCATTCCGTCAAGAACGTCTTTAATAGTTTCTTCCATTTTATTGAGTGAAAATTTTATGGTTGTTGTCCCTGCCAATGGCACACGTATAGTGATACCATAGTCTCCAAAATCGTTCATTCCGAACAACAATGAAGATACATAGTTATTCGTATTCTTTTCTCGTATTACGATGCTTTCGTATGGTTCGCAGCGTTCGGAGTTCAGTTTACCGCTTTCGATTTCAGCCTTATAATGAACATTATCAATGTGAGTGTTGACATAGTTCATAAATCGGTCAATTAGTTCGTCCGTAGATGGTTGTTTTTTCGCCACCTCAATAAGTTGTATTACCTTATTAGTTAACTTCTCCAACTCGTCCAAAATAGCGTTTAATTGATTAGAATTTAGAGTTATCTTATTCTTACAATAATTTGCGCTTGTCACTTCATATGTGTCATAATTTGAATTAATTAATTCAAAGTTCATATAGGTGCGTTTTGCAAAATAGTCTTCATTCTCCCCATCATTATATCCGTTAATGATTCCATCGGTATACCATAATGAAAATATTTTATAACCGATTTTCGGCATGATAATCTTATTAAGATTATCGAAGGTTTCGCCATAGAGTTTATTGTTGTCTCTTGGCAAGATAATATTATGTTTCAGTACGTTATGCAATTCCGTCAACACCTTGAACTGACGGATATTTAATTCATTATTATATACGTAGGGTTTTTCGTTCGTGTTCATAACTTTTAATTTTTATGGTCTAACGATATTAAAATTATCTGTTATTTCTTTGTCTTCGATTGAGTATACATTATCATTTAACGCATACGTTAATGTGCCGTCAAAATGGCAAAAAGGGCATTGTGTCTCTTCTATCGGTACAAGGACATATGCTCCGCAGTTGTTGCAGCGACATAAATCACCTCGTTCAGTCGTTGCCGTTAATATTTTTTTCCTCATATTCTGTATAACTTTTAATTTTGATGATGCAAAGTTAGTAATAATATTCCAGATATCAAAATATTTTCAGATAATTTTGTCATAATAAATGTTAATGAAATATACATATTTTAACAAAAAATATTTAGACATAACGGAGACTATACTTCAATGTATCACCATTGCCCTTAATTCATTCTCTATCTGAATTACATTGCAAAGGTAATAATAATATTTGAAATAGCCTCAAGTTTTATGCTAAAGAATATTAAATACAATAACTTTCTTGGTTTACATTTTGTTTGTAATAGTTCCTGCAAAAGTAACAAAAAGAAAGTTTATCAGGAACTATTTTCTTCATAATGTAAGTTATAGTTCCTGATAAAACGACATTTTGTTTTAGAGTTTTCTCTATTTTATTCTTAGTCACTTAAAATCATTCTAACCATTGTATTTCTATCAAGTTTCAGTCGCTTATTATTATTGGTCAGTTCAAAGAAATCAGCCACAAATTTAAGTGTCGTTGAATTAACGTAATTATCACCTATCCTAACTTTTCTAATATGTTCTGTATTGTTTCTACATCGTCATTGGTCAATGAAAACGAGACCTTTTGACGGAACCATCGACCCGTAGGAGTCGGACTTTTTTCGACTGCTTCAAGGATATTGCGAAGGATTAAATCCAACGTTGCGTTTTCCTTGTTCGTGATTTTTAAATCGTTGTTAAATACCATAGTGTTTATACTTTTAATTGATTAATACTTTGATTATTATATTCTATTCGTCAAGAATTTCAACCTGTGACAAATCATTATCTACCTGAATTTTGTATCCTCTATATTTAATGCGGTAGCCTATCAAGCCATAAGAGCAAAATAAAGGCTCACAAGTCATCCGGAAGCCATACCAAGTAAATCCCCATGGATCTATATTGTACCCATTAAGCCAATTTTCACAATCGCCATAACGTTTCACAATAGCATTGATTAAACGTCTCAATTCATTTGGTATATCTTTCGGTGTCTTCATAACTCTAATATTTTTAAAAGAATTGATTAATACTTTATTTCTTAACTCTGATGCAAAGGTACGAAGAAAATACCAGACTACCAAAATTTTTATGTTAAAAATTGTTAAATACCATTTTCCTCGCACCACATATTACTTTTTTTGATGTTCGTACTTTTTATATACACATCACATGGAAGAGTACAATAACAATATCTCGAATCTGATTCTTGACACTCTTTATATTTATTAAAAGGACACTTAGCCATACCTATACCCCCATTTCTGAGTTAAGTCCTATACCGAATAGAAGGTGCTGCAAATCAGAAACACTATTGATATTACTACGCAACGGTTGTCTTCCTAAGTAAGCATCCCAAACATAACCAGTTTCGCTTGACAAACCTATTCCTGCACCTTCTTCATTTGGAGACCAGTAGAATCCATGACTAAGTTTCCATCCATTCTTCTCTAGAATATCTGAAGTGAGAGGAATAGGATATAACACACCAATATAATCATATAGATTTCCATCCATATCTTCTAATGATAAGACATTGTTTGTAGAGCAAACATATACTTTTACATACTTTTTTATTGTGGTTTTTGGTATATAGTGAAAAACCAAATCTCCTGGAATATATAACTCATCCATACGCTTTACTTTTTACGATGATTATACTTTTTGATAGCATCCTTCTTAGAAGATGCTATAATCTTAACACCTTTGATAGTGAACTCATGCTGTTCTTTTGGACGGCATTTCTGCTTATCAGTAGGGACGCTTCCATAATCATCTTTTCGTCTATAATATTCAATACCAAAAGGATTCTTATGGCACGCAGTAGCAGATAATAATGCCATATGTGCTGCCATTAATTGTGATAATTTACTCATTTTCGTTTACCTTTCTTTCGATTTAAAAGTTTCTGACCATATTCCCTCGGTGAGGCCGTATTAGTGATAATACATTGTGGAAGCGATTCCCTATCATACATATAATAAGGATAATAACCATCAACGTCAGGATATATCATTTTTCGTCTCCTTCCTCATAATCAGGTAATACACGAACGTTTTCTTTGTAATCATATTGATTTATATTTTAATTGTTTTCTTTATTACGTTTGCAAAGGTACAAAGAAAATTCCAGACTACCAAATATTTTATGTTAAAGAATCTTAATACAATTAAGAAATCTTCCTTATTTATCCATACCCATACTCATTTGAGTACATACAAAAAACCGACCCATATCCGTCACGGACGTAGGTCGATCGTACAAAAAATTATAGTCATGAATGTAGCTGGTCTAAAACATATGAACTTTTACTGGGTGTGCATTAATGCACTCTGTACGGCTTGAAAAACACTCTACATTGTATAAAGCGTCAACAATCCATTCACATTTAACCATATCGAAAACTGGTTTTGAGTCGTTGACAAATATATACGGATATTGTTCACCTGATGATGGTCCCTTAAACGGCACTTCTTGTGCCTTCAAGTCAATCCATCTAAACGTATGCAGTTTGAACCAATCACCTCGTTCTGTCTTATCAACGCAAGTCCAAAATGCGTTCGATGGGCATAGTTCGTCACCCATATTACCAATAATAATCACGTTCAGTTTCAAGCGGTCGCCCTGCTTAAAAAACAATGGCTTAACGTCACTCAAGCAATCGTCAACAGTACGATATATTCGGCAAGGGTCAATACCTTTGGTACCGAAAGTTACGGGTTCTGTGCGATTAGCAATTTCCAATACAGCACCACATATAGATATATCGCAGTTGTCGTAATCACCAATATTGATAGTTTGGTCATCTCGGATGGCGAAGATTGCGTTTATCTCCAAGAAAAGTCGTTTGAAGCGACAAGCATATATATCACCATCAATCGGAGTATAAAAAACGGTACCATTCGCAAAAATGTTATTCACCATAATAAGTTCTTTTAATTGATTAATACTTTCGTTCTGAATTGCGTTGCAAAGGTAGTAATAAAAAACGAGACCACCAAATATTTTGAATGTTTTTTTCAGAAAATCTTTTATGTTAATTCTTCGTTAATTAACATTAATTTTAAACACATTTTAACAAAAATTGTATAGATGTGTTGGAGACTATACTTTAAGATTTTACTCTTACCTTTGAAATATCTCTTTCTTTATTTCTATTGCAAAGGTAATAATAATATTTGAAATAACCTCAAGTTTTATGCTAAAGTACGTTAATAAGATAACATTTCATTAATTTCAATTAGTTTTTCTTCATCGGTCAATGATATGAAGTGAATTATATAGTCTGCGTCCTCATTAGCCACTATATTTTGCGTATAACGCTTTATTTTCTCCTTATCCTTATAACTTATCATATCTTATAGTTTAAACGTTTATATGGCGAATAAATAGGGTTATAACACTTCACATTGTTTATTATATGAAGTGTTATCCCTATCTGTTCTGTTTAGTGTGTTTCTTCTGTTTTGTATTCCTCACAACTGACATTGCATAGGTGGGTATCGTGCAGTAAGTCGAAATAGTTGATAAGCCACGGAGTCTTGAGTATTTCTGCCGTATCTCCCATTCTATATGCTTCAGTAATACTTTTCACCAATATCGGGCGTTTACCTTCGTCACGTCCAATATAGACGTGATTGTCATCATTTACGCTGCCAACATATCCGTAAAGTATCATATTGCCGTCTGACTCTTTACGGAAGCACATTGTAGCAAGTTGGATTACTTTGCTAAACTGCATTAGTTTTTCCTCATCACTGAATCCTACTTGGCAATAATCAGTTTCACCTTTTTCGTTCTTGTTTATAAAGTCGAGCATATCGGCTTCAGACTTCGGTACAAAGAAGTTTCTTTCTCCCCATGTGCGGAAAATTGAAACGTGTATACCCATCGTTGTGGCTTGTTCAAAAGTGATTGCTTTCTTAATACTTGTACTTATCAGCCAATTTAATTTTGACTTAGTAAGTATTTCTTTTGCCGTCTTAAAGCGATAATTGTCTTTATAGTCCTCGGGTATATGATTAAAGAATTTAGTGGGGTATGCTTTTAATTCTTCTTTCGTAAACGCTATTTTATTCTTATCGGTTAAACCATACCAATGATATACAATTTTGCCGTTAGCGTCTTTTAAGTTGCTTTCGCCTGCACGGATTATCGGTATATAGCGGTTATCCGATAATCTAATACTAATACCACTATTATAAATGTTGTACGCCATAATTTTTTTATTGATTTTTTACAACGTCATCGGTCAGTTATACAATTTTACCTTCGTAAACATTTCTTACAGCGACATGATGAATATATGGTATATCTAATAATAAACCCGCCTTTTTCCATGCGTTATCAAAACTTTTATAAAGTTTCGCTTTCTTTGGGTCGAACTCTGTAGTGAAGGTTAAGTCCTTATTCAGATAATGATAGATATACTCATGGTTGTTGTCAATGTAAAGAAAAGCTACTACATATTGGTATTTCTTTTTTAATTTTTTATCTAACATATTGTACCATTTTAATTGATTAAACTTCTTGTTTCTTAACTCTGTTGCAAAGGTAGTAATAATATTTGAAATAACCTCATGTTTTATGCTAAAGAATATTAATGAAATGTCAATAAAATAAAAATGCCCTCAATTCTCACGAACTAAGGGCATCCAATTCTCTTATTAATCAATAAATAACTAAATTTACTAAAAGCCTACAAATCATCTATATTATCAATAATCAAAATCCAACGTTACATGCCATGTAGCTAAGCCGAACGGAGTCGGAAGGTCACGCTTTAAAGTGTCAAGTTGCTTGTTGACTTCTTCCACCTTTTCCATATAGGTATCGAAGTTGTTTACTGCGTCCTCAAAGATACCTATTCTACGATGAGTTTCTTTGATAGTATCGTCAATAGCCTTGATGAACAAATCCTTTTCGAGTCTGCCGTCAGCGTTAATATACAACGAAGTCCAATCTTCCAAGCATACTTCAATTTTTGAGTCTTCAACATAAGTCCATCCGATATAATTGCCGTCATTATCGGTCTGCTTGGCACTGCGGTCACTTAAATGTACGATAAGCCTTTTTTCGTTCATTTTGGCTTGATGGTTATATCCCATTTCGTTGAGACTAATACGCACAACTTTCAAGTCTACAATCTCATTACACGCATTCGTGAAACGCTTGTTTATTACTTTGCCGTCAAACTTATCAGCCAACGACTTAAGTGTTTCTAACGCATTTATGCCATCGTTATAAACCTTGATTTGCTGCTTCCATTTAGGGAGCATACGATTTTTTGAATAATCATGTACCATATTTGTGATTACTTTTTTAATTGATTTATACTATTGTTCTTTATTACGTTTGCAAAGGTACGAATAATTTTTGAAACTACCAAATATTTTGGAGATTATTTTTCTAAAATCTTACACGCTCGGCATTCGTTGTTATTCCGTCCTCACATTCGTACAGATAGGTATTGCCGTATCTTGAAAGTTCGTTTGCCTTACGAATCGCCCATTTCAAGTTCTTGTACATCTTCAAGCCTGAACCCTCGGTTGAAGTAAAATACCGATAAAACAGACCATTGTTATGTAAGTAACGAGTAACGCCATTACTTTCAGTCGTAATGAAGTAACACTTATTGTTCATTGTTGCCATAATGCCTATACTTTTAATTGATTAACGTTTATTGTTCTTGTCTTAATTTGACGATGCAAAGGTAACAAGAATATTTGAAATAAACGAATGATTTACATTCATTAACACAAGATTAACTTCCGTTAAGAATTAAGACAAACAAGATAATGAGGTGTTATTTAAAAGTCTTCTGTTATAACCCCACAAAGTTTATTATCATTACGAGTCAAAACGAAGGCGATTTTTTTCGCCTTAGCGAAGTTGCTTTTAGTTAACATACAATGTACGAAGTTTGCACCTTCCTCGTTAGTAAACATTTGTCTTGACGGAAAGCGTACCGAATACTTTTTGTCCTTTGGGAATGTAGCATATCTTTTCGGCTCGCCCTCAATAATACGATTATCCGAAGATACCTCTTTCACCATATAACCTAATGCCTTCATACTAACGATATTTACATCATCGTCTAAACGGCTTAAATACGGAGTGAGGTCTATTCGTATGTTTTCGATAATTGCTGATTTATTATTATTCATAATGTTTATACTTTTAATTGATTTATATTTTTGTTCCTAATTGTGTTGCAAAGGTAGTAATAATATCTGAAACTTCCAAACGTTTTGAGAATTATTTTATTATAATAAAAGTTAAAGGATTAATCTATTTTTAAATGATTTTAACAAAAAATATTTAGACGTGTCGGAGACTATACTTCAATGTGTCACCATTGCCCTTTTTTTATTATGGTACAAAGGTAATAATAATATTTGAAATAACCTCGAGTTTTAAGTTAATTGAAGTTAATAGAGAAAAAAATAAGTAGTCATTGTTGACTACTTATTAATTCGTTTTTAATCGTCTATATGATAATATTCGACTTCAAAGGTATCTTTATCTTCCAACTCATAGAAGTGTATCACTAACTGATTATTCTCGTCAAAATCGGTTACGACTCTTTCGATAATATCATTTAGGCTTGTTTTGAAAAGTTCTTTGTCTGTCTTGTATAAGCATTTCAAACGGAACGTTTCACCGCCATAGATATAAGTAATTACCCACAAGCAACCATTATTATAAAAGGCTATTTGATATTCATTATCGTTATTGGGATTTACTTGTTCGATAAACTCCTCGGAGTGAAGATAATCAAAATCTGTCAGAATATCTTTATCATCCAATATGGCAGGAACTAATCTATCTTTTTGTTCTTCGGCAATATCAACATTCCAAATATTCATACTCATTGTAACTTTAAATTGATTTTATCTTGGGACTATCCCTTGATTTCTATGTTGCAAAGGTAATAATAATTTCTGAAATTTCCAAATGTTTTGAGAATTATTTTCAATTAATTTTTAATCATATAAAGTATACCTCATAACCGATAATGGTCTTTGGTATACCTTATATGAAATTATTAATTAAAATAATGTACCTACATATTCTTTGAATATCTCCTTATATACCACCGAATCATTCTTGAAGACGAAGATATGGGTTATTACATATTTCATTTCATTTATAAGTTTTTCTTTCAACTGATTAATGGTCTCAAATACCACGGGTTTATCGTTGTCTTGGGTGAAGGTGAAATATGGTGTGTTAACGTTAGCATTCGTGAAAATATCCACCATTTGAGCCATTGTAACATTATATTCCTTAAGGCAGTGTATTACGTCTTCTTTTTCTTCAACGTTGTATATACGTTGTGGGTCGTAACAAGTATCAATCTGATGCAGATTATATGCAGCGAGAATTGTCTTGAACATCGAATCTCCTCTTAAGGTGTTGTTCGTCAAATCGTCTGTTATTTCCTTTGATACGAGGTTGATTAGTTTATAAAAGGTATCTTTGATTTCAGTTGTTGCCATATTGTTTTTCTTTTCTTACAATTACTTATAATATTCCTTATATACGAGTATTCGCACCCTCTATAGGGTGCCTTGATACTCGCCTTGTACAAGATAGCCATCAAAGCAAAATGTTGCTTCATTGTAGTGTGCCGTAGGGACATTGAAGTCGTGCTTAACATAATATGCACAAGTCTCAAGGTGTTCTTGGTCTGTCACACGCTTATCGGTGCTATCACCATTTGGCAAGATACCATAAACAAAATAAAGTTTCTTTTCCATAATGTTTCTTTTAATTGATTTATACTCTTGTTTTATTTTTCTATTGCAAAGTTACAAAGAATATTTGAAACTACCAAATTTTTTTGGGATTATTTTTTAATTAATATATCTTGAGCCTGCATATAAGGTGTTCAAAACAATTCAAAATATTAATTAGTTCTTCTTCCGTAATTCGGTAGAGAAGTCCTCGTTGATTAAAATCCTCATAATTTGGTAGTGACGAATATGTACCGACTAACTGATTATTCTCATCTAAGGTCGTTATTTCTACATAGCAAGGATTTTCCGTTCTGAAGGTTATAAGTTTAATTTTATAGTGTTTATTAATACCTATAATATTCGCAACCCTATCAATCGTTTCACTACAGATACCATAATCAAAAGGTATATATGAACAATTTTTAAGGACTTTTTTCAATTCTGATAATACTTTTTGTTGTCTTGTTATTGTTTCATTATTATAATATTGTTCTTCCATAACATTTAGTTTTTAAACGTAATACAAAGGTACAAAAAAGATTCTAATATATCAAATGATTTGACGAAAAAAAACCTATATGATAACTATTGAAAGCTATTCAGATAGGATAACAATAACACGTCTACAAATAACAAAATGTTTTATCTAACTACTTCTTACTTAAATTGTTGCATGAAGTATTCCGTGCAATATCTTTCAACTCCTCTTTATTGTCGGAGATATAAAGACACAAGTAATACAATTCGAGTGTACTGATATTTTCGAGAGGATAATCGTCTGTATCTTCAATATCAAGGCGAATATCGTCATCACCGAACGATTTTACTCTATATGTTATCGAAAACGGATTCGCAGCATATTCGGGATGATTCCAACCATCATAGGTGCAGCTAACGACATCGTTATCAACGAATTCGTTGTCACTATTAACCAACGAGATAACACCATTGAATTCTTTTAAAGTATCTTTAAGGAATGTGATACAATTTTTACGAAGTGGTGCAAGACGTTCAACGATTTCTTTACCGATAACTTTAAACTTTTCCATATTGTTTATGCTTTTAATTGATTAATTATTTATTGTTCTTGTCTTAATTTGACAATGCAAAGGTAGTGATAAATTTTGAAATCACCAAATATTTTATCAATTATTTTTCAACTTTTTTGATACGGAGTAAAGTATTTCTATCGGACTTAATTCTTTGATTTTCCAATAACGGAGTGAAAAATCGTTTAAAATACTCGAAAGTCGTACAATTTGTAAAGTTGTCTCCCACGTTGACTTCTCGCAGATACGTTTTTGCCATATGGCTTGCGTCTCTTGAAGATAATGTGTTTCTTACCATATTGTTAAACACATTAATTTGGTCATCAGACAAAGTGACTGATACCATTTGGGTATAATGTGTACCTTCACTATTGAAACGACTATCATAACTGACTTTTACGTCCTTTGGCTTTATTGAAACAAATAATGGCATTTTATTTAATTTTTAACTTGTTTATTATAGTTTACTTGACGTCCAAATTACATCAAGTTTTTCGAGTAATCCATCGTTGAAGTCACAAAGGAATTGCTCAATATCATCATAAATGATAACATATTCGTCATCAAGTGCATACTCCTCTTTCTGAACGTCTGTAAATGACGTTATTTCGTCTTGTGTGTAACGTTTTCTTGGAAAACCATAAATTCTTTTATTCTTCATAATATACTTATTGTTTATTATTAGACTAATTTCTTAACTCTGTTGCAAAGGTACAAAGAATATTTGAAATAGCATCATATTTTATGCTAAAGAATATTAATAAAATGTCAATAAAATAAAAATGCCCTCAATTCTCACGAACTAAGGGCATCCGAAAATAAACAAACTACTAACCAAAATGAAAACTTGTTTTTTATTACGTTTGCAAAGGTATAAAGAATATTCGAGTCTTCCAAATATTTTAAAGATTATTTTACCATAATAAAAGTTAAAGGATTAATCTATTTTTTAAACGATTTTAACAAAAAATATTTAGACGGCTTGGAGACTATACTTTAAGATTTCACTCTTACCTTTGAAATATTTCTTTCTTTATTTCTATTGCAAAGGTAATAAAAATCCGGTAAAATTCCAAATATTTTAAGTTAATGAATGTTAAATAAAAGATTTAATAAAAAAAGGAATAAGGTTGATTATCAATGTGTTGACATCCCTTATTCCTCAAAAGAACAATAAACAAAAGTATGGAACCTTTTACTTATCAATTAAAAAATAATAACAACCGTGACCTTGGCCGGATTCAAACCGGCAACAATATTTCTATTGACCAACTTAGGAGGTTGGGGCGGTCGTTCAATTACGCTTTACAAGGTCTTGAAAACCGAGTTATAAAAACTCTCTCATAGAGAAAACGTCCTCTCGGTATCGTTTTTTTGTACCGGCTCTATCACGGAAATTATTTAGCACTCTCAAAATTCTCGAAAAGTCTATCGAGATTAAACTGCAAAAGTTTTAATGAAGTGTTACGATTAGTGCCACCATTGTAATCATTATCTGATGATGCAGTGCGGTAGTATATAAAACGCTCGCTATCACAACCGATAAACGTGCGGTCTGTATTCTCGTGAAATACATATATATGTTTGCCGTCACGTTCAAGGAACAGAGACTCATAGTAGTGTCCCTTGGTCGTTTTAACAACGTTTGCACCGATACTTGCGGCAATATCTTTCATCATACGAATAAACGCATTCTGATAGAGTCTGTATTCCTTTGATACCTCACAACCGCAATCTGCAAGACGTTTGTTATTGTACTTCTTGTAGAAATTCTCTACTGATTTAATGCTTGACATAGTTTTTATACTTTTAATTGATTAATACTTTATTTCTTAACTCTGATGCAAAGGTACGAATAATTTTTGAAACTACCAAATGTTTTGCCAATTATTTTTCAACTTTTTTTGTTTTAGCTTTATTTTGACAATAGTATACTCACAAATGTTTCTGTAATACGATTATATGCTTTAAAACTATTATTATTACGTTTGTTATAGGATTAATCTATTTTTAAATTATTTTAACAAAAAATATTTAAGCAAGTTGGAGATTATACTCCAAGATTTCACTCTTGCCCTTTGTTTTATTTTTCTATTGCAAAGGTACAAAGAATCCGGTAAAATTCCAAATATTTTAAGTTAATGAATGTTAAAGAACAAAAATAGTAAAAAAGGGATAAAGAATAGATTAATTTATTCTATTTTACCCCTTAACGAAATAACAAATTTAATAAGACTTATATCCCGATTACTGATTATTTTCTTTCAATTCGGTAATTTCTTTCGCAATATCGTGCATTTCTTCCATTAGTCGGTAATATCCAAAATATATTATTAGAAGTGCGACATTCGCAAGCATAATGATTGTTATATCAACGCCTGAATATATAGCGACAAATATTAATATAATTGCAACTACAAATAGAGGGTAAATTACGTTAAGTAACGCCTTCCTAACATATTTCCATAAAATATCGTTTATTTTATCTTCCATATCTGTTCTATTATTATTAATTGATTTATTATCTGTTTCTTAACTCTATTGCAAAGGTAATAATAATTTCTGAAATCGAATAATTTTAGGGATAAAACTTAAGTTAAAAAACTGCTAAAATTTAATAAAATTAACATTTTCGCCACTGACAAAAAAGAAAGATGAACCATCCTCACGGACAATTCATCTTGTCTAAACAACACTTTTATTTAACACATTTATCACCTATTATAACTTATGTCTAGAAATACTTCCATTTTTTCCAACACTCTTCAGTGTCTTTAGTTACTGCGTCATCCCACACTTTTGCTGCGTCCTCAATCCATTCTTTAAAAGGTGTCGGAAAACTCTCTAATTTTACTCTGCGTCCGAAATACAGACCCTTACAATTTATTCTCTCTTCTTTCATTACGCAGTCCCAACAACAACGAATTAGTCTACCATCGAACGTTGAAGGTGAACAACCAAGATAAACACCTTTGTAACCGAGTTTATCTATCATTTGCTTCGGCACAGGGAAGTATACCGTATATCTATCGATGGTGTAACGTGGGCCTGCGTCATAAATTTTTACTTTTACCATATCAGATAACTTTTTAATTGTTTGTTTAACTGATGCAAAGGTAGTGATAATTTTTGAAACTACCAAATTTTTCACTACATTTTTTAATTTTTTTTTTCTTAGAAATTCAACCAATCTGAAATGTAACTTTCAATATCCGCTACGTTCAGTTGGAGAGTGTTGTTAATCACTTTTCCGTTGCCTGTTAACTGATACTGCGGTACTTTGCGAATAGTAATGAAATTTTCGAGAACGAATACCTCACCATTGAAATACGACAAGTCACCAAGGACAAAATCAACTTCTGTGTGGAAATAGATACCATCAGCAGTCTCAAATGAAATATCTACCAAGTATTCATTATCTGACGGATAAGACTTCAATGTAGCCTTAAGGCATTCAATTACATATTCGTTGATATTCTTCAACTCGTCAGTTTTAAATTTAGTCTTTACCATATAACTTTTTAATTGATTTAAAATTCATTTCTTATTTCGATACGGCAAAGGTACAAAGAATATTTGAAAACGCCTCCATTTTTATGCTAAAGAATGTTAATACTCTTGAACTTCCTCTTTCTCTCTTTTTTGAGGTACATAGTTTTCAACCAAATCGTAGTATACTCTTAAGGCATGTTCTTCATTAGCACATGACCATGCAGTCAGTCCAAAACGAGTGGATTTAGGATAAGCAACTATTATTTTATCTTTCACAGGTCGTAGTTTACCTTCCTCTGTCATCTCAACACTATTGGTTGTGACTCTACGAAATACCTCATAATACGGAGGCATGTTCGGTGAAGATTTAACTTCATAAATGTAACCCTTCTCACTTGCGAGTACCTGATGAAACTTAAATCCTTTTACTTCGCCGGTACCAATGAAATCCTTTTCTAATTCTCTAATCTCCATACTGAATTATTGTTTTTACATCATAAGTTGTGTTTTTAGCCACGATCTCGTATCAGAGGTACAATTATTCCACTAATGGGGAGAAATGCACTGAAACATCAATACGTGTAGCTTAAAAACGAATGTTTCGATATTTTATATATCTCAACGCTACAAATATACTACTTGCGGAACATGAACGTTCGGATTTGATAATATTTTTTTTCCTAACGATGAATTTATTTTTATTCATCAAAATGAAGCGAATAACATGTAAGTCGGAAAATGAATTAATTTTTTAATGTTTCATTTCGTAACGGAATATTGTCGTTCAGTCGTTTTACTGATCTAAAACACTACCGGACGGCTTCAAATACTCTCGGTGGGTACTTTATAGGGTGGAGTAGAGAAATGCGCTGAAACGTCAATACGTGTAGCTTAAAAACGAAAACTACAATGGTTGAGGCCATCCAATCGTTATATTTTTATTTTTTATTCTACGAAATGAAACGAATAACATGTAAACCGGAAAAATGAATTAGTTTTTATTCCCTTCGTGCGTATGCGCATGTGTTAGTATACGGTCCAATTATATATTATATATATAATATTAAAAAATAATATTATATTACTAGTCTAATATTATAAAAAATAATAATATTAAAAAATAATATATATTCTAGTTAACAAATAATATTTTCTTTCTTTGGTTCTTTCTTTCTTTTACGATTTGAAAAGTCCTTCACCGAACGTTATATTTATAACTGAATGACTGATTAACGAAAGTTCTCAATCCGATACTGACACTAACCTTGAAGATACGTTTTTCACGTATCATTATAATTTACGTTCAGTTTATAAAACGTGAATTGATTTTTCGTATATATACGTTTGGTATTAAAACCAATCTATTTTTAATGTATAGATATAAAAAATAGAGGACATTATCTATCACAGACCATGCCCTCTCCAAATCAATTAAAAGTTATCACCTCCTACATTTGTGTCAATATTTTTTCGACTTATCATGGCTATTATTTCAAACCACAAGGTAGCAAATGTGGGAACTTCTGAAAAGAAAAACTACCTTTTTGTGGGCCTAGTAGGGCTTGAACCTACGACCTTCAGATTATGAGTCTGCTACTCTGACCAACTGAGTTATAGGCCCTAAAAAATATCGTCTCCTAAAAATAATAGATTAAGAAACTAAGAATTCTCATTTACCTTAATCTATGAAAAAACTCTCAACAACGATATGTGTAGCAATTAAATAGCCGTGAGTTATTTTCTCAGAACTGCATTAACGCAAAGCTGAAAGTTTCTTGTTAATGGTATTAATAACACAACCATTATGCGGTGCGTTTGAAAGTATCTCCTTGCAGTAGTTCAAGATACCCTTAACACTCTTCTTCATCTGTTTGGTTGCACGTTTTGAATCTGTTGCCATTGTTTGTGATTTTTTAATTAATTATTGGTTTATTATTACTATATCATACTCATTTGAGTACGAATAGTTCGTCTCTTAATTACATTTGCAAAGGTACAACTTTTTTTTGTAACCTCCAAATTTTTATTGTTAATTTTTTGTTAAAAATTGGAGGCTTATTGATTAAAAAATCAATCTATTTTGTTTACCGACCAATTACAGATGATTAGTCACGAAATGATATTGTCCGTCATTAAGTCGATAACAAATTTCAAAAAGTTCGTTCGCAGTTAAAGCGTCAAGACGATAATCCCAGAATGCCGTTGTCACTACGATAGTATTAGTTTCGTCTATCATTAGACCCGACAAAGGTTCAGAACTTGCAACATCAATGCCACCTTCGAAGATTATCTGTGAACGCTTTTCTTTGTCCACTTCAACGATTGTATTGAAGGTTTCTGTTATGGCATCAATCATCGCCTTATTTGCTTCTGACAACATATTAGTTGCATTGTTCAACACATTGTGTCGGTTGATACTCATTTCTAATTCTTTGTTCATTTGATAGTGATTACTTATTAATTAATTGATTACTTGATTACTTGTCTTTGTCTTAATTTGACACTGCAAAGTTAGTAAGAATATTTGAAACTGCCAAATGTTTATCGTTAATTTTTTGTTAAAATACATTAAGGATATGTGGGGGAATACTCATTTGAGTACATATACCCCCCACACAATCGCAGTAATCAGTTAATGAATAAATGTACCTTAACCGCATTGTTTCTACGACACTCTTCTTCCGAACAATATCCTATCTCTTTTATATCGTCATCAAAGATAAGTTTTTCTTCAATGATGTCATATATGAGGTTATTGTTTACGTTCATGTAGTCAAGATAATTTTGTGTCCTCTTAACACGCTTTCGTACAGGCTGACTACCATCCCATATATAGGTGTACGGGATATACATCATACGTCCACAGAAATCACGTCCGTACTTTTCCCACACAAAATTTGTTGGGGTTATCTCGTCAAGGGATATACGATACTCTTCTTTCATATAGAGTAAACCATCCCAATCTTTTACGAACAAAGGGTTGACTTCATTAACGCAGTCTTCAATCGTGCTATAAATACGATACGGATTAAACGTTTTGTCCTCTTTTTTCATTCCATAACGTTTCCAAATTCTCTCCTCACCTATTGGGGCAAACTCAGCTACGATAAGTTTGATACCCATTGACGAGAACTTTTTAAATAATGTGATTGTTGCATTCTTTAACGTTGACGGGAAATCGTTGTCGATATCACGCTCGAATCCCAATTCACGTTCGTTCAACGCACCAAAGTCCACTAACAGATGTTTGAAGCGCATCGCATACACCTCACCATTGATTTTTGTGTAAAACACATCATTTTTACTAATCTTCATTTTATAATACTTTTAATTGATTAAACTTCTTGTTTCTTTATTACGTTTGCAAAGTTACAAAGAATTTTTGAAACTACCAAATATTTTAACGATTATTTTTCAATCTTTTATTAACCATTACTCATTTGAGTACACGATATTAATTAATCGTCCGACAATTCGTTAACTGTTTCTTGTAACTTTGTTGCAGCCGTTTTGAGACGTTGAAGGCGGTTCTCATATAAATTAACTGATGTTCCGTCCATACCGCAGCAGATAGTCGTAGAAAGCATTATTTCGCCCTCTAATAGACTTTTTGCTACATTAAGTGAATTAATATTTTTGCTATTATGTTTCATAATAAGGGCCTAAAAATGAATAACGGCATTAAATTAAAGCCGTTACTCATTTGAGTACATATTTATACCTCAACAAAAAATATCGGATAACGACCACGATAGTTGTCGCAGTTGTAATACTTGAATTCGTTGACTTCGCCCATAAAGTCACTCTTATGTTTGAAGGCGTTGTCTTCTACGTCTTTCTTACATAATGGCATAGGTCTCTGCCATACATTGTTGACTATCATATTGCACGGATGCAGCCATACCATTTTACCCTCATAGTACGCTCTTTCAGCTTGTAAAATCGTAACTTGACGGACTTTTTTGCCATCGATAACCAAGGGTGTATCTTTATATCTTAGAGCCATATTTTTATTTGTTTATATACCTACGTTTTTTTGTCGGTACGCAATTTACACCTAACCATAGACAAGCGTCAACACCATGCCACTTGAAGTCAACGCAATTATTAATACGATTGAAGGATATCGGTTTTATCACATCACCCTCCTTGAGAGAAGGGTGTATCTCATTCAAGAGACACTTACCCTCCTCACTTTGGATTTTAACCTCTACCAACATATCACTTAATGTAGGGTGCAAGGTTGTGAACGTTGCGAGGAACACCGTTAACCGATATGGTTGACAGTCCCTTTTTAGAGACTTCACGTAACAAAGCGTTCTGTATTTTTGATGTTGTTACAGAATATTTTGTAACGTTGATGATGACACGACCATCAGCCGTAAATTGTCCGATGGTGGTGTTAAAACTCACCAATTTGTGGTCAAAGGAACGAAGACTCGTTGACTGTAGACCTTCACCTCTGTTCATAAAATCTTTAAGGACTTCTGAATTCTTTGCCATAATAGTATAACTTTTAATTGATTAATACTTTATTTCTTAACTCTGATGCAAAGTTAGTAATAAAAATCGAATTATACAAGTAAAAAAGTTACTTTTTTCAAAAAAACTTTTTGTGTTAATTTTTTGTTAATTAATGTTAATTTTAAAGATAATTTAACACTTTTAAAAAAGTCAAGTTGGAGACTATACTTCAAGATTTCACTCTTGCCCTTCTTTTTATTTTGCTACTGCAAAGTTAGCAATAAAAATCGAATTTTGCAAGTAAAAACTAATTTATTTTTCGGAAATTATCGTTTATTAACATAATTCGCCAAAATTGTTAAAATCGTTTACATTTAATGCTGATTTCTATCTTTTTTCATAATTGATGTTAATTAATTAGGTTATTTCAAATATTATTACTACCTTTGCAACGTGATAAGAAACAAAGTATTATTAATCAATTAAAAGTATAAACATTATGGCAAATTATTCGGAAAATAATCAGTGTGTCGCAGCAGCATTAGAAATAATCGCTAAAGACAAAACATTCTCCTACTTGTTGCAGTGGGGTGTTGTTACGCTTCGTGTAGAGCATATCGAATACGAGTGCGGAGAACTTTTAGACAGCATTTTAGACGCTGATATAGAGGACGCAAAGGAATTTGTACTCCGTGACGATAAAGTCTTCGCACAAGCATTTATAGACGGCTTAGACTGCATTAACGTGCTTGACTTGTCAAACGTACTCACAGAAGACTAATAATCAATTATAGGGAAGATATGTAAAACTACCTTCCCTATATCTTTTTTCAAAAAAAAAAATAAATTGATTTTTACTTGTAAGTTTCAAAAGTTTTTATTAACTTTGCATCAGCAAATAGGAAACAAAGTATTAACAATTTAAACGATTAAAAGTTATGGCAAAGAAAAACGACTTCATTAAGCAACTAACGCAACTCAAAAAAGAGTTCTTAGCGTTCGCAAAAGAAAAGGCGTTCAAAGTTAATATGAATAGCTTTGAGGTTGAAATGTGCAAGTATTATTTAAAGTTCAGAGTTGAAGCAGAGGACAAATATGGCGATACATTCGCATTAACGCAAGAAATCGAAACCGATAGTACCTCCGACATCTATCAAAAACCGATATATGGTGGCTATATCCACATCGAAGAATAACAAGAAAAAATAACGACACCATTAACATTCTTTAGCATAAAAATGGAGGTGGTGTCGTATTTTCTTTGTACCTTTGCAATAGAAATAAAGAAAGAGATATTTCAAAGGTAAGAGTGACATCTTAGAGTATATTTTCCTTCACAACTAAAAAAATTTAGTTAAAATATATAAAATACTAATTAATTTTTTAACAAAAAATTAACACTAAAAGTTTGGTAGTTTCAAAAATTCTTATTACCTTTGCATCAGAGTTAAGGAAACAAGAAGTTTAAATCAATTAAAAGTAATTAGAATTATGATGTATATTAAGTCAGTAGAGAATTTGTATAAGAAGTACAATGGCAAGACACTTGCAGACGACATCTATGTAGTATCACGAGAGTACAATAACTTTCAGAATGCTTTCAACAGAATGGCAAAGGATATTGCAGCTAATATCAATGCTGAAGTGGTTAAGACTCTCAAGGGTCATTACGATGGTTCAATATTCTTCAAACGTGGTGACAGATATGTATATGTAAACTATGGCAATGGCGAAAATCGTACCCATATTGATTTTGATAATAGTGGGTGGTGTAGTTTCATCTATTGCCGTACCGCTAAAAGTGATAGCGACTATAAAGGAGGTACAAATAATTTTGTTTCGCTAAAAGAATTGGCAGACAAGATTGATAAGTTGCTCGGCTAAATTTCAGATTGGGGGGTTGGAATCCCCCATCTGCCGCTCTTCAATCTTACCATAATTTTTACAAAGTATTAAAGAAAAATTCTTACATAATGTTATTATAGTTTTGACAAAAGGGAGTGAATGTTCGCAAAATAACATCACTTCCTTTTTTATTTATTAGCATCTACTTAACATCCTTTAACTCAAAAATGTTGGTGGTATCGTTTTTTATTTGTATCTTTGCAATAGAAATAAAGAAAGAGATATTTCAAAGGTAAGAGTGACATCTTAGAGTATATTTTCCTTCACAACTAATATTTTTTAGTTAAAATCATTTAAAAATAGATTAATTCTTTAACTTTCATTATGGAAAAATAATCTTTAAAATATTTGGTAGTTTCAGATATTATTGCTAACTTTGCAACGCATTACAGAAGAAATGCAACGAACAAATATCAATTAAAAGTAATACGACAATGACAGAAAAAACAAAAAATTTTGATAAAGCACTAAACGCCTATCAAAAAGCTGAAGACCTTATGGTTAAGGCTATCGAAAAAGAATGCCGTTCAATTCTTAAAACGACAAAAACAAGACAGAATACGATGATAATGTTTGAAGACCCCATTATCGCTGAAGGTAGAGAGCTTAACGGATTATGGTTCGATGAGGTTAACAACGTGGTTATTGGTATGGGAAAAGTAGACGAAATGTCAGTGGCATATGCATCAATCGATGTCCTTTTCCGTATTTGTCACATATTGAAAAATCAAGCATTTTATTTGATTAGTTAATGACTTCTAAACTTTGGTAGTGTAAGATATTTTTAGTATCTTTGCACTACCATTTAAAAACAGATAAAAGCAATTAAAAGTTATATTATGAAAAAGTTTACAATTAACCGAATTAAAGTCGCATTAGCGTTTTTTATTGTCGCTTGTGGATATTGTGTATTAAACACTAACCCATTCCACAATATTCTCATTATAAGCGTATCTACGCTTATTTGCTTGTTAGTGTTCGTTTGGGCGATAAGCAATCCAACAGAGAGCGAAAAACGCACGATTCGCAAGTTGTTAGATATAAACGATTAAGGTACAAAAAGGTAGAAGGACTATATTAAAATATAGGTGTAGTTACTTCTACTTTTTTTAAAAAATAAATTAGTATTTACTTGCAAAATTCAAATATTATTGCTAACTTTGTAATCGAAATAAAGAAGATAACATTTCAAAGGTAAGGATGAGACCTTAAAGTATAGTCTCCTTCACACTTAAATATTTTTTGTTAAAATGTGTTTAAAATTAACATTAATTAACGAAAAATTAGGGTGAAAAGTTTTTTTGAAAAAAGTTACTTTTTTACTTGCATAATTCAAATATTATTGCTAACTTTGCATTGTCTTTTAGAAGGAGACATAAAGTAGTCGAAATGACATTCTTTCTACTCCCACTGAAACGATAATAAAAAAAAATTGAAAAATAAATTGACTTTTACTTGCAAGATTCAAAAGTTTTTATTAACTTTGCATCAGCAAAACAAAAGAAAATACATATAGTAATGAAAAGGACAAGAAACAAAGGTTCACCGATTTAGAGCCTAATTGAAATAAGACTAACAAAGCGTGGCAAGTCTTTCAGTTATTCTGTTACTAAAGCTATGCGCAACAAAAGGAGACCACAACGGCAAATCAGCTATGGGAATAAGAGACTCACCGATTTAACATTATTAATATAATGATGTTATAGTAAAAATACCGAATCTTAGTATAAACAATTCACAGCAAATGAAAGCAAGAGACGCACCCTAAAAAGAGATACAACAAACAAGTATATAACACATAACACGAGATATAACATTATGGCAACGTACAACGATACACATTACAACGATACACAAATCGCAGCGTTTAGAAAAGAGTTCAACGAATTCTTAAATATTGCGAAAGAGAAGTCAACAGCCGTAGCAATAGACGGCACGTTTAGGGAAAATACGTTTTTTCCAAACCTTCAAAACGTCAGATTTGACGCACTCAAAGAAGAGGACTATCCGTTCCACATCAAAGAAAATAGTGTGTTTCTCACATTCACCATCGACTATGATAGCAAAAAAGTAGAACTGATGAGAGGAGGACACCTAAGACTATCGAAAGAAGATAAGGAAAGCGACAAATACAAACACCTTGCAATGCGAGGTATGATTGAAATCGCCAAGACTGACTATAATATACCAAGGTTCAGAAAACAGACTTTCAAGTCTCCTTCAGACCTTTTTAACCGCATTGAGAGCTATTTTAGAGCCGTTATGGACGCAGTAACACAATACGCAGGCAGTTATCCGTATGGCAAGAAATAAACGCTTACAGAGCCTTAAAAACGGATGTAAAAAAAAAACTAACATATTTGTTGAATTAGATTTAGGTTTTTTTCGTCTTTTGCTTGTGATAAGTAGAAGACGATTTTTTATTACTAATATAGACAAATAGATACAAACTAATAGACAAGCAAACAGACAAGTAAAGAAGTTATACAGATACAGAAGAAAAGATGAAAGAAAAAATAAACGGAAAATTAAAGATTTAAACATATTTTAACAAAAAAATAAAGTAACCGAAGGAGACTATACTCTAAGGTTTTACCCTTACCCCCTTTATCAATTTCGATACACAAAGGTAATCATTTTTTTTCAAACCGCCAAATGTTTTGGTACTTTTTTGAGCCGACTTAACATTTTTTAGCAAATTTATTAACGAAGGTTAAATAAGAAAAATAAATTGATTTTTACTTGCAAAATCCAATTATTATTACTAACTTTGCAACGCAATTCAGAACAAAAGTATTAACTTAAAACAAATAACAATATGGCTACAAATTATAGCAATACCGCAGCATTTGAAAAGTCACAGACTATAACAGTCAACGGAGTGACAATGAGCGTAAAAGAGTTCAAACAGAAGTACGCAACAAAGAAAAAACGTACACCGAAGCAAGAAACAGAAATAACACTCCTACCGAACGAAATCAAGTCATTGATGAAGGGGGCAAAAGTCATGCGTTCATTATCGGCATACTATAAGCATGGTTATCGGCAGTGGGGCAATATCTGTAAAACTATCCTTAACCTCAAGGAGATACAATCGCCATTTGTACGCCACACAATGAGCGCAAGAGAGTGTGACAAGGTAATCAAAGAGATTAATGAAATTGCCAAGCATAACTCGAAATTTGTATACGCTTATGTGCGCAAGTTGGCGTGGAGACTTGAAGATGCAAGCAAAGATATGAAAGACTTGTACGAAGGTATTAACGCAAGCGGAGTGCTTAACTCGCCACTTGCCGACCATGAGTGCATTAACGGAGAAGGCAGACGCTTAGGACTTAATGTGCTGATGGCGAGAACGTTTTGGGCAATCAGAGATATTGACAATATTGTCCGAAAGTTGCAGAAAGTCGCAGACAAAGCGTAGCACATAAAAAAAATGCAAAGGTATGAAAAATAAATTGATTTTTATTTGGATATTTCAAATATTATTCGTACCTTTGCATCAGAATTAAGAAACAAAGTATTAACGATTAAAAGTATTATCATTATGGAAATGTTTATCAATGCAGCAGCAGCAAACGCAAACAAGTCAGCTAACCTTATCATCGATGAGCCGAAGCAGATTATCACTACAACGGCAAGCGTGATGCCAACAGAAGCGAAACCTGTGGCGTGGAGTATGTTCGGCAAGGACTACCGCAACCAACCGAATATCACGATACAAGAGGTTATCAGTGACGCCAATCTTGACTACAACGTATCGAAGCAGCACCTTATCAGAGTGTCAGACGAAATCTATGATGCCGTAATGAACGGCGAGCCGACTATCGGTCTACACTTGTCGAAAAACGACCTTATAACAAGCCACTGCGCCACCGTTGACGATACCAATAACCAAACACTCGGAGTGGTCGGCAGAGACTACGGAATCGTGCAGAATAGCAAGGCATTCGAGTTCATCAACTTCATACAAGAAGTCAGCGGTGTAACCCCACAAATCGAAACCGCCGGTAGACTCGGACGTGGCGAACGTATGTTTGTGACGGCACGACTCGGAGAGGATGCTTATCTGTCACCAAACGACAACATTAAAAACTATGTTGTTTTCACGAACTCACACGATGGCAGCGGAGCAGTTATGGGCTTCTTTACTCCTATTCGTGTAATCTGCGCTAATACGTTGAACATGGCTATACATGGAGCGCAAAATAAGGTCGTTTTCAAGCACACAAAGCACGTTAATTCTCGCCTTGATTGGGAAGTAGAGGAAAACAGAAAAAAGGCGTTAGAAGTCTTTTCTCGCTCTGTCAAATTCTCGGAAACGTTCATCGAACGTATGAAGGGACTACAAGCCGAGAAGGTCGACACAAAGTACGTGAACGACTTCACTGCGCAGTTATTGATGCAGCCTGCACAATACAAGCTATACTTGCAAGCAGACAGAAACCTTGAGGCTGTTGAGGAACTTTCGAGCAGAACGAAAAACGCCATTTATGCGCTTCGCAACTCAATCGAAAACGGAGTAGGGCAAAACTTCGACAGAGGTACAAAGTTGTGGCTAATGAACGGAGTAACAACACTACTGCACAACGAAGCAAAGTGGAAGAATGCTGAGGCAGAATTCAACGCACTGATGGAAGGCAGCGGACAGAAGAAAGTACAAAAAGCATACGACCTTCTGACAAAGGTGGCTTAACAAAGTTTAAAGAACTTTAACAAGGTGAGGTGGCAGAGAGAACCACCTCACTTTTATGTTTTTTTAACATTGTGTTCCACGTGGAACACGTAGGGGGGACTCCCCCCATACCCCCTCCCTACGTATCCCCTCACTACGTTAAAAAATGTTAAAAAGGCTTGGGTGGGGGGCACGGTTTCTCGTGCGTCTTTCTGAAAATTTTTCCGGAAAAATTTTTGAGTTTTCTAAAAGGTCACTCTCAATTCTTTTTTCCATCCGTCGTTAAATTAATGTTTTTATATATTTGTCGATTATTAAATTTTGCTAAAACATCGATTTACTTGCCGAAAAATTTGTATATTTCGTTCATTTTTAGTAAATTTGCCGTCGATAAGGATTGTATACGATTAAGCACGGAAATAATGATATATTAAGATTATTTGAAATTAGATTATATTAAAAAATATGTAAAGATAATGAAACATGTCGATTTTTATTTATCAAAAATTCTTAATAACTTAGGTTTTGATGAATATACTGAAGATTTATATTTAAAGACACCTGTTGGTATTAAAGCTGTTAAAGGTGATCCTAAAAATCCGACTGCCGAGCGTGTATGGCATACTGGAGATTTGGAACCACGTAATTCTGATTGGGGGATTACATATCCATCTGCAAATTGGATTCCTGCACCTACGGTTTTTGAAGTTATTGATTGGTTTGAAAAAAATATAGGTTTTATCATTCAACCAACATATGATGAAGAAAATAAGATATGGACATATATTATTATTCCCGTAAGTATGGTTGCAAAACAACTATGGGAAAAACATATTAATGAGAGTGAATCATATTTGTCTTTCAATACCTTAGAAAATTGTTTCTCTTTTGCAATACGATATATCTGTCAGGTTGCCGATAATGAAAAATGGAACGAAGCTCTAAATTATCATATTAAGGACTTGGGATAAAATAAGTGATTTTTGCATATCCGCATTTTTCTCACGAATTCCAATAAAACGATGTGAAATAACTATCACTATTATTTGTAAGAAATAATAATAATGAGTAAAAATTATTGTAAGGTCGGGAAAATTTGGTGTAAGAATTGTTCTCGGAATGGTTGTAAATACGACTCAATTCAACCGTCTCTAAATAACATTAGGCAATTAAATACATTAAATACATGCCCTAAAAGAAATAATGAACGTACAATTTCATTTAATGAATTGGTAATGAATTCATCCTTTAATGATATTATGGATGCAATGTATATCCATCATGTTAACGAAAAGGAAAATATTGACGGTTATAAAAACGCCTTTCATATTTTAAAAAAATTAAAACCTATTAAACCGTCGTTTAATATGTACATCTGTTTAAATGCGGTAATTGATGAATTTTCCGAAGAACATATTGAGTATATTGATGTATATGGTTTTATTAAAGGACAAAAAGTCAATTATGCTATCGACCTTATGGATTGGCGTAATATCTTATATTTAAGCATTCATCCTGACACATTAAAGATGTTTGATAAGAATATTATTGTGGCAGAAATTTTATGGGAAATTACATTTCATGGTTATTCGTCTGATGACATTGTTTCATTTTCTACAAGGCTTAAAGAATCATTTGAAAAGATGTGAATTGAAAATTTTAATAAAAAAAATTAAGGAAAGGTATTATGGAAGTTATAACAAGGGAGAAATATCTGAAACTCTGTAATGGAGGACGTGATAATTATTTCCGTCTGGATAAAGCCAAATTGAATAGATTAAAATTTTCTATCGGTGATGTTGTGCATACAATTGACTATCATTATTTGGAAGATGAGCATTGTAATGACATTGATCAGAATATTATATTTGTTAATCCGTCGGTAATTACGGGAGTCTATCGAATTACAGGTATCGGATGTCTCGACGATGATGATTATGAGGCAATTGCAATACAGGACGTATTCTGTGAGAGAAACGGTTACAGTGCGGAAATTAGTGGTGACATTATATATGAAAATTATGTTGCCAGTCGTTTGGTTTAATTAAAAATGAAATAATAATATGGGAGATACAGTAACAAACTATGATCCTATAAACCTTGATAACGATATAAATGAAGTTAATATTGGTTTATATGGTAAGAAATTCGTTGATATGACGGATGAATACGTCAAGGAGCATCAAGATTATTTCAAGTCAATATTGCAGATATCATCGGCTTTTTATGCGAATAATATATCGGGGAAGGTTAAAGAAAATGTAATATCTAATTTAATTCCCGATATTAATCGTTTTGTTAGGCAATCACATTTGGATGGATTGTATTGTGGCAATAATTTTAAAGGTGAGCCTTATGAACTTAATGGTATCGTCGATAAGAACTTTATGGTAGCCTTTTGTTTCGGTGATGATGACTTCGGTGGGTATATTGAGGATGCGATTAATACTTGGGTCGAACAATGGAATACGGTGGTCTTTAACATTAAACGTTATCGAGATAGTGACTCGGAACATATGGTTAAATGCGAATTAGAAAACCTTGACAAACTTGAAGATGTTACGAACATTTCTAAATTATTGGCAAATAGTATTGTTGCGTCGTATATTAATCGTAATAGTGAACGCATAACGGATTCTAATTTTAAAGACCTTGATACATGTTTCAAAGACGCTAATGATTATGTGCATGATCTCGGCATCCTTAACGTATCCGGATATCATAAAGGTAGTATTAAAGATATCACGGCATGGCTTAATGATAGTGATACTGCTATACGTGACAACGTCGAAGAAGCTGAAACCGAAAAATTATGTCTAAATGGTGAGTACCTTATAATAAAGGTGGAGAAAGGCTACGCTTCGGCCTGTGTACGGTAATTGTGTATATTTTTATTAGAATCCACTACCCGAGTATGCATTGACGAGGCACATCAGATTGTTATCGTTTTGCTAGGGTAGTTTTTCTTGTAGTGCATCTATTACAATTTTTAAAGTTGCTCCACTGTTAATATCTTCGTCGAATATCAAGAATTTCGCATTACGATAACGAGTCATTAGTTCTCCGTCATTCATATATTCGTCGGCTATGATATAGATATTACTTAAGAAAGGACGGAATTGTTTTTTAAATGATGTGATTTTAAATCTTTTGGCATCGAATCTTAATTTAAATCCCCTGGTTTTTAGGGCTTCTGCGTATTGTAATACTAATTCACGAATTTGCATAAGGATATTATTAAAGTATCTTTGTCCGATTTTTAGTTTAATTCGAGAAACGACTTCGTTGTAAATATGTCTTGAATCGTATTTACGATTTAATTTACCTTGTGCTTGCATAAATGTTTTAACTAAGTAGTTGGATAAGAAGTCCTTTTCATCTAATGTTTCGACGATGGTGTGATAAGAATACAGTATTATACAGTCAAATACATCCGATATATTGGTTTTTTCTCGACTATGGCTTTGTAATGATATATTGCTAAATATTTCGTAATTATCGTTAACGAAACGTCTCATTGGTTCGGAAATTAAATATGCGATTTCATTAAAGGCTATATTTCGTGCTTGTGATTCAAATTCCATTATATCTTTGGGTGAGAAACCTTTATTTGCTAAATCTTCGCCGTTTGCATATCTAACATTAATTACATTACGTTTAAAGAAATTTTTTTCATATGGCACTCCCAATTTATGACTTAAGTTATTACAATAATATTCATTAAACTTGGATGAACTTGGGGCCGATACGATGTAATCGGGAATAAAGTTTTCCTGTTTTAATGCATATGCTGCATAATTTACTGATTTATCGAGGAATTGGCTTACCGTTGAATACTGACCTCCACCATTAAGGTCATATTGTTGTTTATAATGTCCTGGTTGAACATTATTAAGTGAGAAATTCTGCGCTACATTAGGCTTAATCCCATTATCATATGTAATATCGAGGACTTTTAGATTACCTTCTTTATCGAGAGGTCTTTCGTTATCAGTAATTCCTAACAATTTATCCGTATTACCATTTTGTCTGACCGTACCGTGTTTTATGGCATCACTAAAATTAAAGTCGGTCATTGAAAATAATGAAATGTATTTCACATCGGTATTAGGTACAATGCCAGTAATATATCGAGCTATTTTATCCGAGGGAGAATTAGTCGGTGTATTGTTAACCCTGTTATATGTCAAGGATGTTTGTTTTGCTTCTGCGGAAATACGGTTTATTGACTTTTTACATGCATCAATTATACGTCTATCCGAGTCACCCCGTTGTAACCATCCCATTACGGTATTATATGTTCTGTCTTCGATATTCTCAGGTTTGATTATTTCACCTTGACGATTATTTTCAATATATTTAATTACATCCTGATAAAATTGGATTGCGGATTGTTTAGCTAAATAGTTTTGTTCCAACGATTTAGTACGTATATTTGCTTCTCCGTTTTTTGTCAATTTTTTTCCATGCAAAATATCGTCCTTTGTACCGAAGACCCTTGTATCGACACTATTTGTTCCTTTATTTGAATTATTGTCCATCTTTTGATTAATAGACATATTAATGTTGCCGTCATTATCTGTTGTCCAGTCAACGCCTTCATTAATGACATCCTTACCAAGAATAAACATATAATATAGTTCCTCGTTAATTTTAACGGTTCGTTTCATATTTGAATCTATTTTGTTCTTATAAATATTAAAAAATCTTCTTAGATATTTTCCAAGAAGATTTAATATTAATAATTAAGGACTGAAAAGGATTGATTTCAATTAATCAAGGATTATTACAGCTAATACCTTTTGTTCTGGCGCATATCTGTTTACTCCTTGAGTTGGGATAACGCAATCAGGCGAAACTGCTGCCTGTTGTAGTTGACTGATTAAGTCATCGAAACTTGATGCCCCTTTATTTGGGTATAGACGGTATCTAACTCCCGTCTGACCTTGCGGCATCGTTACTTCAGTCCATCCGCTATAATACCATCCGTTTTTCTCCAGAATATCGATGAAATCATAGAAATCTAATGATTCTTCATCTTCGGATTCCTCATCGGTGTTTTCTCTTATTTGTCTACGACGTAATCGTCCTTCGACAAGGCAGTCTTCTCCATTACTCCAATTAGAATTGTCGTCAGGATCGATTCCCATTCTTTCTAAGGTGCAACGTGCTAATATTTTTACCTTCTTAGGATCGATACCGATGTCTTTGAGGTCAACGAAAAAATAATCATATTTAAATTGACCTAATTCCTGTGGATCAATATCCGAATAATCCCAAGCATCTATTATTTTACCGCTCGATTTGGAAACTGCAAAATAGTTGTACTTCGGGTCGTCTTCTTCCTCATCCATATATGCCTCTGAAATAATTTTAAGGACTTTTTTCTTGATGTATCTTCTAATGTCTTCTCTAAGTGGATTGAAATTTCTATACATATTTAATAAATCATCTAATTTTTATATAAATAGATAACTGTACGTTTAAAATTTCTATTTATTAATAAAGTTTACAATAAAAAGCAATGATAGTAAAATTAACTGAAAATCAATTGAGCGAAGTCCGATATATTAATGCTTCTCCAAGGGGAGAAAATTACTATAATTCTTCGAAGCCTCATCGAAAAGAACCAATGGAGGTGTATAATCAGCAATCTATAAAAAACACTGATAAAATTCGTGTCTTTCATGGTTGTTCTATTGACACTGCATTAGAAATATGTACTAAAGGTACCAGTGGAAAAGTTTTTCATCCTCGTCAATATTCATATGAAAGTGGTATGAATCCATTAGGTATTTTTGTAACGGTAGATTTCGAAAAGGCAAAAGATTTCGGTTATAGCAACAATGCGGTATGTATTCTTGAATTCACGGTAAAAGCTTCTGATTTAGAAAGTCCTGTATGGAATAATTCTGATTCATATTTTGTTCAAGGTTCTAATCCTCAACCTTTTCGTAATGCTGAAGAACGAAGAAGTCAAAAATTAAATCAGCGTAATAACGCCAAAAACGTCAAAGATGAAACTTATTTTGATTATGATAAAAAACGTGAACTTACTATAGACCGAAGTTATATTCGTAATTCGGACAAGCCTGAGATGGCACAGTATGTATTCGATAATATGGAGCATCAGGCATTATTTATGGGTGACTTAAATCCCAATATGATAAAATACGTATGGGTAAAAGAAAACGGAGAACAACAATATCAAAAGTATACGGAAAAAGATTTTTTAAAAAAATACAATAAGGCTACGACGGTTTCAAAAGGGGATGTACAACAAAAAAGACTTCAACGGTCACAGAATAAATTGTTTTCACCGAATGATAACGTTTCATCATGGAATGATGTCGTAAATAGAATTATTGAAAGGGATAAAGGTACTCCTTGGGAATTATCTAAAGACGAAATAATAAATTTCTTTAATGAAATGGAAATAATGACGAAGCCGTCGGAATTCGCTATCGATTATCTTAAACGTAACCTTTGGCCCAAACAGATAATACAGTTATACGGTAGAGATTTCTTCAACAAATATTTTAATCGTTTAGAACAAGAATTTTAATTTATTTTTTCTTAATGATGCATTAAGAAGATATTTATATTAAAATAATGTTATTAATATGAAAGCCGACGACTGTTTAATCGTCAAATGCCCTGTTAAGGCTTCCTTTTCTATGCAATGGGCGTTGGTCTGCTGCTTTAAGTGCTCTTTTGTAATTATTAGCATCCTTCATCCTATTTTTATTTAAATCCTTATCGAACTTACCGTTTTTACTCATGTAGGTCTTACGGGCTATGTTCCTTTCATCTTTGGCAAATTCGGTAGGTCTGTTTCTAAACATAGAAGGTGTTTCCATTTCAGTTTTCCATTTTGGCTGCTCTTTATCATAATCCCAGTCATCTGAGCTATAATCAACTCCGTCATATTCTTGTCCCCAAGTTGGCTCAAAAACCATATTACCATATTCATCATAATGACCGTAAGGATAATTTTTCGTATGATCTATTTTGAATATTGTCCCTAATGGTTGAGCGACAGAATCTGTGTCATTTAATTTACCAAGTCGGTTTTTAGCCCTTTCATAAGAATTGTTCCATTCTTCGTCATAATATTTCGGACCTTCATTATCGACATTATTTTCCCATTCTTCATCATATCCATTAGGCAAATACTTTCCTTCTCTCAAGACTCTCTTCACTGATTCCTTCACAATTCTATGTAAGTCAGTTTCGGTCAATCTAATTCGTTTCTTAGTCATATTTTATCGTATATTTTATAATAAATAGTCAAGAAGACCCAAATGTCTTTAGACTTTGGGATGAATTGGCAGAAACAAAAATAAAAATGTTAAATTTTAAAAATAATTACATCTTTCCTTCGTAATTCGAGAATAAGATGTATATTTGCAATGTTAAACAACATCGGCAGGAACTGTCGATTACACCGGTGGAGGGGAAGTAAGACTTGTTCGCAAGCATTCCCCGATGAAGTCGGAAGCCCACAAACTAAAGTTTTGTGGGTAGTTCAAATATTATAAATATATGATAAAAAAGTCGCCATTTCTGTCGACAATCTATAAATTATTAGTGTCAATGGCAACATCATTGACATAAATTTTAACAGTCGTTTAATTAGGTCGTTTTTCCTATGATTTTCTTATAGAAGAAATATGCGTACAGCTTAACAAGAAAGCCATCCCACTAATAGGACTGGCTTTTATTCGTTTAATCAAAAAGTGAAGACTTTATGTCTTTGTGAATGTTTATCCTATCTTCTGATAGTTTGCAGTATTCTCCACTAATATCAATACCAATATAATTACGCTTTAAATCCATAGCAGCAACACAAGTAGTCCCACTACCACACATAGGGTCTAGAACTATATCGCCTTCATTAGTCCAGCTCTTAATGTGGTCTAAAGCTAGTTCATAAGGAAATGGGGCTGGGTGCTTCTTTGCTTCTTGGTCTACAGCCTTTTTCCCGACAACATATTCCCAAATATTACCCTTTAACTTCTCTGCCTTTACTGTATTTGCCAACTTCGTTCTACTCTGTTCGCCTTTAGAATAATTCTTGTAAGTTGTTCCTTTTAATTCTAATCCGGCATGAAGGCAAGGGACTTTAATAGGATTGTGTGTTACTACTGCGCCTTTTGAGAATACAAACATATAATCAAAAACGTTTGTATATCTCTTTCTGTAAATTTGCGGAACAGGGTTTGTTTTCTGAAAAATCATCGTGTCGTGTAATCTAAAACCTTTTTCTACAAAGGTTAATGCTTGCTTAAAACTAGTACAAGTTTCACTGCCATTAATTGTGGCATCTGACACTACCCAAACTACAATACCTCCTTCTTTTATAATCCTGTATAACTCTGTAACTATATCATCAAAAGGAAAGGTATATCCTTTGTATGTTCTTAAATTGTCATAAGGTGGTGAAGTAACAACCAGATTAATCGAATTGTCTGGAAGCTGCTTCATCACATCTACGCAATTACCGTTAATAATCTTATTTACATATTCTTCTATCATTTTTTTATTTGCTCTATAAACGGCTTAATAGTTGAGATTTTGCTATCTAGCTTCATACTCTTTAAAGGATAAGTTCTACATCATTATTATCAATAGCTTTTTTTAACTTATTTTTTCTTTCTTATGAAGGAATTATTCTTGCATAAAAATTAGTACCCATAATAATTTCGTGTATATGTTTAATTGTTACTGTCGTCTATCCCGAGATCCTTGATTCGTTCTTCTAAGGTGGATAGATATCCTTTCATGTGTCTACATTGCTTTATCATTAAATTATATTGTCTTTGACCGACCTTTAGACGAAAATTATTTGTCAATAAAGCCTTCTTTAATTTTTCTAAACGTTCTTTTAGTTCGTTTCTTTCATTTAGCAATCTAAATTGAAAAACTTCCATCCTTTATTATTATTTAATTTTTATTATTAACTCATTTTACTGCCGTAATTTTTTACCATATCATCAGTCAATGAGTTATATACTCCCTCTCTGTAGCCTTTTCTGAACATTTCAACCATCAATGCTTTATACTCATTATCGACCGAAATATTATTTTTTCCTTCTAAATAAGTCAAATAGGCAATAGCGATGGCTTCAAGTTCTTCTTTATTGATCTTTTTTACCATTGTCTTTTTCTCTTTTTGCATTCGGCCATTACTATTTCGGTTATAATATCGATATTCATCATTATTTGCCAATAAACATCGATCTTCTTCTCATTATTATTCGACGGCCAACTGTTTAGGATAATTTCATACTCGCAACGACTCCACCATTGATACATACTTTCCTTTTTAATGAACTCTTTGAATTCGTCAAAGTTCACTGGTTTTTTTGTTCCTCGTTTAATCTCTTTATAGCAATTAACGAGATATGGAATTACATCGTAAGAAACAAATTCTTTCTTATTGATGTTTTCGACTATGACATTAAAACTTTTCATTTTTTCTTCTAAATATAATTTTATGTAACAAAGGTAACACTTTAAAAGTAAAAATACAAAGATAAAGTGTTAAAAAATAATAAAGATATTTATTATTAAGCAGAAACAAATTATAATGGCAAAAAAAATTATCCGATTAAAGGAAAGCGTTCTCCATGATATTATTAATGAAGCATTCCATCGTATTATAAATGAATCATATTCTAATATAGACTGGGATAGGGTAGACACTATCGAATTCGAATGTTTCTATGATGAAGATGATTTGCAAGAAGCAATTAATGACGGTGATATTGAGAATACGACAGATGGTATCAATGAATGGATGTATGACAACTTACTTTTCGATATGACTTTCACTGACTCGAATGGTGATACTTTAGGTTATATGAACGAGACCCAATCGATGATGGAAACTTATGGTATGCCAGAAGAATATATCGAGATGGTCGTGAATACCTATAAGGAAGACCCTCAATTAAATCAGACTTATTATGTGTCTGATATCGCATATGAAATGGCAAACCGAATGGGTAACGTCGACGACGCTTGCAAAAGACTCTTTGAAACGACGGATGAATATTCTAAAGGTATGCACGGGTTCGTCTTAAAAGACGGTACAATAGTCCTAATGCCACCCGGAAGTGATCATAACAGTATAACATCAATTAATGGTGTCGAAGATAAATGGCAATTCGTCGAAGATGGCAACCCGAGTATACTCAACAATAACCTTAGAGTCGGCGATACCTTGACGTATGAACAACAGATAGTAATTGGTCGAATGATAAGATGTTATTCAGATGATGAGTTATTTGTCGATTTTCTCGGGGGTCCAAAGGGAGAACAGACTTGCCGTTACATTTATCCGAGTTATCAAAGGGTATTCGCCGACATTGACCGATATTACGAAGATGGAATTATCCCACAGGGAGATGGTTTCTAAATGTGATTATATACCTCGGATTATTCATTATCTTCATTTAAACGACAAGCGACGCAACTATAATCATCAAGGCTATCATTAATATGTTCAACCTTAATAAAATTTGGGACGTTTGTTAACACATTGTCGTTAAGTATCCACATTTCGTCGTCAATATCATCCTCATCATATATACCGATTTTCGAAACCTCTTCACCGTTTAAGAATACCAGTTTGTCATCTCGATAGTGAGGGGTGTTTCCTTCGTAATAGTCAATAGTTTTTGTATTATAACAGACGATGTTAGCTTTCTTCATCTTTTGCAGTAACTTTCTGAGTTCTTCGACAAGAAGGCTTTGTTCGTTATTTAACTTTAATGACTTTTCCATTTGTTTAATCTTTTTATTGGACTTCTTTAAATATCGTTGCAAAGGTACGAATAAAAAACGGAAATCACAAAAGACTTCCGTTAATAAAATTTAATAACCATATTCTTCAGCTTCCTCAGGACTTATCTTAATATACAGTCCGAAAGGTCGGTCGCCCCGATAATAACGTGGCTCTACTGTCACCAGGATATATCTATCGTCCTCTGCCAAAACTCTGTCATATTCTTGGAGACCATCGTAAATTTCTCCACCGTTTTCAGCATCTCCATAATCCCATTGAGCCAAATAATCAATCATTCCCTTATAGTCGTCATTGTCATACATACGGTTTAAGGTCTCCATATCTTCTTCGTCGCCACGACCGCTAGAACCATCGACCCATATCAGCTCTTGTAACTTTGCGTAGTCTTTGCCTTCTTTTAATATCCGTCGTATTTCTTCTTTTACTAAGGGCTTTATTGCTTTTTTTAAACCTTCCTTAATAATCTTTCTGTTCATTGTCAATAAAAAATATTTTCATCTATAAATAGTTTAACGGTACATTAATTATTGATGTTCCTTGATTTTACAACTTTTTGCCCAATTTAATAACGAAATAATTGGTGTCTTTAATCGCACCCCATTCTTCTTTACCATTCGTTATCGAGATTTCTTTTATTTCGTATACTATTGTAGGGGCATTATGTTGATAACCGTTTCTAAATTTAACGATATCGTAATGACGCCCTGATAATCTTGTTTCCCAATATGGTTTGATTTCACGGTATTCTTCCGTCTTTATGCCTTGTTTAATCAAATCAAACCATTTCTTCTTTAAAGTCAAACATAAGACTTTTTTCTCGTTCTTATTTTCCGACATATTTACTTTTTTATATTCATTAATCGCTGCAAATATACTATTTTTTTCGGAAATGCAACAATTTATTATTGTAATGATTGTTAAAAATTAAATTATATTATGTTGCTATTTACCATTGAAATTACGTCTTAACTATCATTATATTAATAATTAGAAAGCAATACTGAAGTATCCACAAAATAAATATCTTTGGGTTTTCTTGACTTTTTATTATAAAAAGGTAATGTAACCGTTCAACTATCAATACAAAAAAAATCGCATAATGACAATTACATCATTGTGCGAATTGAGTTTTTATCCAATGTAATAAACATTACTTTAAAAGTGTCGTAGAATCGACATTTGCACTATCAACGACACTGTTAGAATCCACGTTTAAAGTGTCCACCATTGTCGAATCAGAACCGTTCTGCGACTGTGTTGACGATGAGCTACAAGAAGCAGCGAAACTAATAGCCACGAAGGCTACAGCAAAAAATAAAATCTTTTTCATTTTAAAAATTTAAATTATTATTATTAATATAATTATCTTTTCTTTATCGAAGACATTACAAATATACTACGATAGGATTACAAATTCAGCATTTTTTTAAGAATACCAAGGTTTTTTTGACTTATATCAAAGAGTTCCACCTTCTTTATAGTAATTAAATTTTTTAGTCACGATATCGAAATAATTTGGGTCAATTTCACTACCGATAAAATGTTTTCGGTCGGTTTTAATACAGGCATCCATTGTAGTGCCACTGCCTAAGAAAGGGTCGAATATTACATGTTCAGGTAATGACCACGATAAAATATGGTCGATTGCCAATTGTATAGGGAATACAGCAGGATGTTTACCGAATTTCTTCGTATTGAAACCAACTGAATATTTCCATATGTTATTGCGTAATGAAAAATCCGGGACTGGTTTTATATTATTAGTGGGTATTAGTTCTCCTTCCTTGTTATATTGAGTATTATTACCCCAATTCGTATGACCAGCCCATTTATTCGGTTTATCAGCAAGTAAATGACATTCGTGCATTTTTCCTTTTACAAATACGAACATATATTCGAAGATTTGAGTATAGCGATTACCGTTACGTTTAGCGGGAAAAGCCGAAGAATTCTTCTCATAAATCATCGTATCGTGCAGCTTAAAACCGAGTTCCATGAAATAGAGGGCTTGTCTGAAAGAAGTTCCAGTTTCACTGCCATTTATTGTCGCATCTCCTACAACCCAAACGATAACACCACCGTCGGCAGTCACATCCCATAGTCCTTGGGCTACTTGTTTAAAAGTATCGAAATTCCACGACGATGAGTTATTATATGTCCGCAGATTGTCGTAAGGGCAAGAAGTTATTGTGACATCAACCTTAATGTCGTCTTGTAATAGTCGTTTCATGGTATCCCGGCAATCTTCATTATATAAATGTATATTTTCCATCTTTAATAGTCGCTTATCTAATTTTTAAATAATTTTGTTATCATTTCAGTATTATTATCGCATACTGAAAGTAATGCTGATAAGGTCTCAGCCGATGTTGTGTGCGCAGTAGACAAATTGTGACAATATTTTGTCATCCATTGTTCATCGATTTCTTTGATTTCTTCAGCCGTCAAATCTCTTCGTCCAATTCCGATATTATATGCGATAGTAAGCAAACGTTCAATTTCATCGGCGAGAATTGACGCTAAACGTCCTCGTTTGTGATAACCATTACTACCTCTGGGAAACAATGAATGTATTATTTTGTCAACGACGTTATTTTTAATTATTCTAATAAGTTCAGTATCGGCTTGTAACGGCTTTTTATAGTTTTCTTGACTACGAATCTCTTTATCGATTTCGGCAAGAAAACGAGCAAATTCATATGACAGTTTTGTACAATTCTTTTGATCGTTCGAATTAATCAACCGGGATGACATTTTATCGACCGTATTGTAATAACCTTTGATGAATTTATCTCTTAATTTGTTCAAATAATACAAGGCAAGAACTTTATCCTCATATTCTTCCGACAATTTCGTAAAATCTTCCATAATATATTAGTTAATTGAACCATTTTAGTATCGTATCACCTTTGTAACCTTTCTCCCATACATAAAAGGCATATGCGACGGCACTCCCTCCCCCTTTTATCATTTCATAAAAATCACCGTTTTTGGCACACATAATTCTTGATGAACTTACCCATATGGTTTTAGGCGGATATTTCTCGAATAATTTACGACGGGATTTTCCTTCCATGAATTGTAATTTTAAAAACATTATGCATTTATTACCTTCATGGAGGATATTCATTGCCTTTTCGATAAATTGAACGGCGAACTTATAAGGTGGATTAGTGATAATATTACCATCCCAGTCGGTGATATCATCAGATAAAAAATCAAGAACTTCGGTCGTCTCAGTCCTTTTTACGATATCACTCGTTCTAACTTTATAACCGTGTTCTTTAAAGACGTTCGATAGATGACCTTCGCCACTTGCGCATTCCCATATTGGTTTCGATTTATCAATATCTTCAATTTCGAGTAGCATTTCGGCTGCTTGAGGAACTGTTGCATAATAATCTTCGTTTTGACGGTCTTTTTCGGTATGATTACTTGCCCCAAGAGTTTTCCATATACTATTGCTATTCCCAGTCCAATCTTTATTTACTTTTTCCATTTGTTAATAAAATTAATATGGTACAAAGGTACTGAAAAATAAGAAAAAAGATACATTAATTATGTTAAAATTTACTAATGAAGATTTTTTTATTAAAAAGCAAATAATCCGCACCACGGAAATGTAGTACGGATTATGGCAAATAATTATTCATTATGTATATTACATAATTCTTTTAATTCGTCAATTAAATCGAGTTTTTCCCAAGGGAAATATAGTTTGCATTTAGAATCGTCTGAAGTATTATGTCCATAGAATCCTTTAAACTGTGTGTAGGCGTTTCTTGGAATATCGCCACCGAATCTTTTAATAATGCCATATGGTGTAAGGTCGACATTTTTTAGTATCCATTCTTTAATATCGTCTATCTTATTACAATTCTTATCCAATTCAATGTTAATCGAGGATGGTTCTGGTTTCCCTATAATATAAGACAATTCAACTTTTGCGGTATTCGATATACCAGCGGCAACGATGTTTTTTGCAAGATAACGTGCCATATAAGCAGCCGAACGGTCTACTTTTGTGTAATCCTTTGCACTTAAAGAACCTCCACCGACATTGGAATAACCACCGAACTGATCGACGACTATCTTACGACCAGTAATACCACAATCCGATACCGGTCCACCTACATGCCACGAGCCACATGGATTTATGTCTATTTTAATATTCTTAATATTGGCTGCGATATACTTAATAAAAATATCGTTGTCGATATTCATTGAGTTATTCAATATTGCAGTTCTGACCCGTTGTTGGCATTCCTCGAGACTACACTGATGCATTGTTGACACAAGAATTGATTTTACCGTCGACACCTTAGTTTCGTCATCATATTCAATAGTTACCTGTGATTTAGTATCGGGACCTAATGATAAATGTCTTAAATTAGCTATATGTTGACATATATTTTTTGCGAGATAATGTCCCAATGGCATATAGACATCAGTGTCATTTGATGCATACCCGACAACGAAACCTTGATCACCGGCACCGATGATGTTTTCTCCTTTATCAACTCCTTGATGGATTTCAGATGACTGTTTTCCAATAAGATTAATTATCTTAATATCTGAAGGTGATAGATTGTGATCCTCGGGAAATTCAATAAGGTTGAACACGTTACGTACAACGTGGTCGTAATCAATTGCAGCTTTGCTTGTTACCTCCCCACCAAGAACGACGATATTGTCCTTTACCATTACTTCAATACCTGCACGAGTATTAGGGTCTTTTCTAAGGTATTCATCCAACAAACTGTCACCGATGATGTCGGCAATCTTATCAGGATGACCATAACTTACGAATTCACTGGTAATAAATTTCTTACACATAGAATTAATTGTTTAAAAAGTTTTTAATTTAAAATTATTGTCCTCTTTGTTTTTAACGTTGCAAAAGTACAAAAAATATTTTAATTACCTTGAATATTCTATCTTAATCAATATTAATAATACATAAACATTTCATTTATTTTTGACATAATATGTTTAATAATTTGTTATTAAGACTTCATCTGATTTATTCGTTTTATCTTTCGTATGATAATTACAATTTTGATATGTGTAATCAAGATGATGTACAGTATATTTTTTCGACCATTCTATCAAAAGGTCGTTTGTTTTGCCTTTACTATAAAGGACATTTGATAAGGCAAATTTTATCTTTTTCGTATCAAGTTCATCCAATAACTTTAATAAATCTTCTTCACATTCTTGGTTCCATCCGTCTTTTTCATTATAGGTTGCACACGTTATTAAATAAGGTGGATCACAATAAACGAAATCATCGTTACCCAATTTGTCGACCTTTAGCTGTCTAAAGTCTTTATTAAGAAAAACGATATCTTTTTCCTTTATTCGTTGATGAAATTTGATAAGATTGTTTTTCATATTTTCGTTCCATTGACTTCGTTCTTTACCAAAAGGCATATTAAATTCTCCTTTTGAATTAAAACGGTACTGATGATTAAAAGAATAACAAATTAAAACATATAGGAGTATATTGATATTATAGGATGATAGAGGGGAATAATCACCTTGTGATGTCCTTAAACAATTGTAATCTTTTCTAAATTTATTATATGCCTCCGTATCATCTATCGTTAAACCGTAAGTCTTAATTATTTCTTCGATTTGACCAATAAGTTCATCAACGTTGTCGTATCCTTGGAACGTCTTATAGATGCCAATTATATTTTCTTCACAGTCGTTCGCAACAATCTTATTCGCCTTAACATTGACAGCGATATTCCCTCCTCCGGTGAAAAGGTCAACGAACGGATTTATATCTTCAGGAAATAATGGCTCTATTTGATGAAGTAATTTATATTTTCCACCGGTGTAATTCATCGGTGATTTAACGTATTTTTTATCAACCATTGTGTCTTATAAATTAAAATAGTTTTAAATTGTATACAGTCTTTCTATCGGTTTATATGTCTTGGTTTGATTCATCGCATTCGTAATCTCTTTTTGCCATACACAAATGAAATCGGACGGCATCGAATATTCCGAAATGAAAATCTTATAATTACCTTTGTTTTTGCGACACCATTCGTAGAATCTCTCATAATCGAAATTCTTGCTTGTTTCGTATTGTTTAGTACCCTTGTACGGTATGTCACAATACACGATACTGTTCAACGGGATATCCACATCATTATAATCACGGCTTACGAAATCAATGCCTTTTAATGAAGATAATGACTTTAAGGTGTTGTTAATCTGCTCTTTAATATAATCACGAGGTTTGCCATTCGTTGTTAAAACATTATGTCCCGAGTAACCACCCGAGAAAAACCGACCATTGTAAGAAGCCATCCATCCATACCATCCGATTTCAGCATACTGTTCTCTTGTTAACAAGGCTTCTCCTTTTCTTTCCTTGTTATATAAGTCACGATGAAACGAATAAGTTTCTTTATTAATTATTGTCGGGAATTGTTTTCCGTCAACTAAAGATTTGAACATCTCTATCAGATAACGATTTTTATCATTGGCTATCCTGCGGTATGTCGTCGGTACCTCCTGTATGACTGAACAACTGCCGCAGAATAAATCAACAAAGATGTTATTCTCGTTATATTTTAACATTATCGGTAAAATGTCATTCACGATACGTTGTTTTGAACCCATGTATTTCATATGGATAATTTTATATTAACAGTCTATGTGACTGCAAAGATAATACTTTTTTCTAAAAATAAAGTTATTAGACTGTTAAAATATTATAATATGACAATGAGGTTTGTTTCTGTCGGAACACAAGAAAAGCGTCCGAATCCGAACGCTTCTCTGATATGTTCAACAAGTCCATTGGCTTGATTGTCACTTGGAGTGAACTGAAATTGTGTCAAGTGGCTTAATAATGGCAATTTATAAAATCTTGAAGACCACGTATAGCAGCAACAAGATAATTTCGTGCTTCGCCTTCATTGCCATATTGAGGCATTTTTGCTCTTGCCTCAGTTTGTTTTAATTTACTCTTTAATTCTGCAAGACACGAAAAAATATCTTCATCTCTATAAGAGCCATCCGTTGTGTTTAAAACATCCAAGTTTCTGCCTGCTTTATATCCTCTGTGAAAACTATTTTCATTCACTACACTTCTGATAGTTTCAGCAATCATCCTTTTTAATTCGGATTCTCTCAATTTAATCGTTGGTTTCATATTTGTATTCTTGTTAATATTACCTGCTATCATCTGATTTTTCTTAAAGTTTAATAATAAATAGTGCCATTTAGAGAAAAAAAAAAACACTATCTTTGTAAGAAAATAAATATAATATGTACAAAAAAATACAGATAGGACCAACAATCAAAGATATTTGGTCTATACCAACGGTTTTTAACTTTATTTAATCTAATATATTTGTCTATTTTCAATGAATGTATTAACTTTGGGATTATATAACGTAAAAATATAATATAGTATGGAAAAAATTACGAAAGAATTAATCAAAGAATTATTTAAGAAATACAACACTTTATATTTCGATAATGAATTGCGTTTACCAAGATTTACGACATATAAAGGTCGACGAACATACGGAGTGTATTCTTATAAGATTGATAAAAAGACGAAGAAGCTAAAAAATGAACGTTTTGCAATAGCTAATAACGTAAATTGGAGTGACGATTCCTTAAGGAATATTATAGTACATGAAATGATACATTGCTATATTGCACAGAAGAATATTAAAGATAACCGTGATCACGGAAAGGTATTCAAACAGATGATGAACGATTATAACCGTAATTATGGATTGAATATTACAGTTAAAATCGATAATAAGCAATTACCGTTTACTGACCAAAAACCGAGGACAAGCCTTACACAAAAATTGATTAAGTGTTTTAAAAAAATAGTGGGTTAACGATATAGTTAACCCATTCCATTATTGATATATCTTATTATTTGCTGCCGAAATTCTTCCTACTGCTCCCCCTCGTAATCGTCTGCTGTGTGCAAGGATATCCTTGACCGTCATATCTTGACTGATTTTACCGGACTTTACGAGGTTGTCCAATGGTTTAATGATATCATCAAGGTCGTCAATATATCCTTGTTCCTTATAACCAGTCTTAGCTGCCTTAAAACGCTGTCCAAAATTATAAGTTCGCCCTCCCCAGTCTTGGCTATTTGTTGTACGTCCTTCTTTACTCTTATCAGAGCCTTCACCTTTTCCGAAGAAAGATCTAACTCCTTGTCCTACTTGGTTAAGAAAACCTTCGTCTTCGATTGCCTCTGTTATACATTCACTAATAATTGAATGTAATTCATTTTCAGTTAATCTATATGTCTGTTTCATAATTAAATTATTTGTAGTTATTAAATAAATAGTTTCTTTATTATTGTTGTTGACTTGGAACTTTAATGAATACTTTGCTTTGCTGCATATTTTGAATCGGTTTGGGTTTCATTATGTACCATGTATTTCCATAATCATATGAAAATTCCCAGAAAGTATTGCTCATATGGTCGGTCTTGATAGAACGATTTTTAAACGTCTCCGAGGTTATTGTACGAAATATCAGATTTCGATTATTGCGTTGTGCAGCCCCATTAAGGGTGTCAATTGCTGCCCTAAGACCTTTTTCACCGTGCGCTCCACGTCCGAACAATTGTAAAGTGCTACTAATATTATCAGTACCGAAATTTTTTACCTTATAAAAAGCGAATTTATTATCTGATACGACGATATTCTGTCCTTTAAAATTTGCTCCGTTCGTATCAAAGGTTGATGGTTGTCTGACGGTGTCGCCTGCGGTATGGTTTCCGTTATCAACTGCCAGTGGATTATTTCCTAACTCGGCGTTTATTCTCGTTTTTGTGTGTAAAGGCGTTGCCGAATCGTCATAATACCCTTCGGTCAACATATCTAATATTACATTCCGTTGTTGTTCGGTCAATTTAACTATTTTACCATTACGTATTTTACCAAATAATTTCATTCTGTGAATTTATCTTATTTAAATAAATAGGATAGTTAAAAAACTATTTATATTATATAAATGAATTAAACTAAAATGGAGCAAAAAAATGACCTAAGAACGTATGATTATAGCGATAATTCGGCACTATCATCTCGTTATGACCAATTAAAAAAATATTTCGATAAGAAGTTCAACGATATCGATGTTGGTGACATTGATGTTATCATAAATGATGCCTTCGATAAAAATATGGAGGAGTTAAAAGTGCGTTTAGATACTACCGACACTAATATTGATAATGCAAAAAATGAGATAATACAGACGATTAACGACAATAATAATGATAATGATCAAGGTTGTCATTGTTGTTGTTGCCCTACGGTAATTTCTGATAATAGTATCAATAAAATTATCGAGGGTGTCAACCATCATACGGACGAGAAATTTAATGAAGTTGATTTCGTACAGCGTTTTACGGATTTAAATGAACAAATTAAACAATTAAATAAATAAGTAATTTTTATAAAAATGCAGAATCCTTTTGAATATAACATTAATGAACAAAGAACTTTAATTTCGTTTTTCACCCAACGTAAGGCTAAATATAAGAAGGTTGCTGAAGGCGAATTTAAAATAACTGAAAATGAGTCGTTTACGCAAAACATTGAACCACCTACACCTCCTATAATGAGTGTAGATGGTTATGATAGCGAATCTTAAAATAGACTTTCTAAATCGGACAGTAATTTTTTGTTGCTGTCCTTTTTATTCGTTATGGTTTTTACTTTTTTCTTTACGGCTTTCTTAGGTATCTCGACTTTTTCCATTTTTTGAAGTCTCATCTTTGCCATATCGATAGTATTAATGTTTTTAAAGACACTTTTACCGAGTATTTTACATACTTTACCTTCGATATAATTCAATTCATTTATTATATTTTCAGGCTCCGACATACTGCCGGTTGGTGGTACTTCTCTTTCCGAAATAAATCCCAGTAACTTTTTCGCCCTTGTATAAGCAACATACATAAGGTTCTTTTCTTGTATTTTTTCCCATTCGTGATGACAATTCTTGGATGGCATCGATGAATGACATAAGATGAACACATTTTCGGTTTCTAGTCCCTTCGATTTATGTATTGTTGATAAACAGACTCCTTTTGCATCCTCTTTAAATATATTTAAGATTCTTTCTTTTAAATCCGATTTCGTTTCAACATTAAATGCCAATGTCTCCAATGCCTTAATTGTATCATATTTCTCCATTATATATGACGATAAAGTTGCATCATCGATATCGAGATTACGTTTAAGTACCAGTTTATTTCGTTCTTCAAACATTTTATCATATAGTTTGACGAAAACTCCGTCATCGGATAGATTCTTATTTAAAGTTTCTCCTTTAACGCTATCAAGAAGATTAATGAGGTTTTTTCCGACATCGAGTCCTTTAATATAACAGTTGACTCCCTTTTTTATTAATTTAGTATATACTGTTAATAAGGGTGCTTTTGTCCTTGCTAATACCATATCTCCGTCTTTCAAATCACTAAGATGGCAATTGTTCTTAATTTCACCCTCGATAGCATCTTTTTTCGGTAAGATGTCAGGTACAATTCGTTGAGAAAATTCAATAATTTTCTTACCACAGCGATATGACACCGGTAATGCAAATACTTGTGTATCAGCTTCTTCGCAGAGTTGGTTAAAGTTTTCCTCACAACTACCGGCGAAAATATTAATGGTTTGATCGGCATCGCCGACTGACACGTAGCGTCCTCCGTTTTTAACACAGCGTTTAAACAATGCGATCGCAGCCTTTGAGCTGTCTTGTGCCTCATCAAGGAAAACCCAGTCATATGTCATTCCTATCGGTCGTAAATCTAATACTGTCGGTAGCCATAACATATCGGCATAGTCGATAGTTTCTGTATTTTTCTGACCCCAATCGAGACATTTTAACGTCACGTCGCATTCATTTGCTATTAATGGTATGTCGTAACGGATTGCAAGTTTTTGTATCTCCTCGATATTATTACACAAGAATAAACGGCTAAAATGTATCAAAATCAATATATTCTCGACATATTCGTTTGTCTGATTACGTTCAAGATTTAATTCCCCGTCATTAAGTCCTGATAATTCGAAAATATTGCTTTTTACATATGATTTATACTTGTATTCATCTACTTGTATATTGTTCCCAAGGTTTCGACGTATCATTCTGAATCCAAGACTGTGTGTCGTACATGCGGAACAATTAGGGTTGTTCTTTAACTTTTCATTCAGTTCATCTGCAATTGATTTGTTAAAGGCTATGAACAAGGCTTTTTTAGACGACGGTATTAGTTTCATCGCATTGACGATTGAGAACGATTTTCCGCTTCCAGCCTTGGCAGAAATAACGGCGTTACCTTTGCCATTCAGAATAAAATCAAATATCTTTTCTTGATATGGACTTGGGGTAAAATCAAATTTAGGAAGTTTTTTCTTTGCCATAATTAATTATTTAATATTATCACCTACCGATAAGGGTGCTTTTATCGATGGATAGCTTTCATAGTTTAATATTTTAAAATCTTCATATTTAAAGTCATCAATATCCGTGATATGTTTATTTAGCTCTAAAACAGGCAATTTAAACTTACATGGATCACGTTGTAGTTGCTCTGTTACGGAATCTATCTGATTGGTATAAATATGACAATCACAACCGACATATAACAGTTCACCGACTTCCATATCGGTAACTTGTGCCAACATATGAATTAAAAAAGCTGCGGATGCTATGTTGAACGGTAAACCCAACGGACAATCGGTTGAGCGACAATTCAATACACAATTCAACGTATTACGTCCCTGCTTATTTTTACTGACATTAAATTCATATAATATATGGCAAGGGTATAATGCTGCATGGTCTGCCGTCTCAGGTTCATAACAGGTTAAGATAATTCTTCGTGAAGTCGGATTGTTCTTTAATTCTTTAATAATGTTTTTAATCTGATCTATGTGTCTACGCCCGTAATTTCGCCATAAGCTCGGATACATTCGTCCTAGACTACCGTATTTATAGACAGTGCCGTCATCAAAGAAGATGCTTTTCTTCTTTTTTACATTATGGATAAATTCTTCAAAAGTATCTGTATGTGTAGGGTATTCTGAGGAACGGTTCTCGTCTTTCAGTTTTTTATAATAACGATATGCATCCTTATCCCATATATGTACGTCTTTGTCTACTAAATAATTAATGTTCGACTCTCCTCTTAAAAACCACAATAGTTCTTCGATAACCCCTCTGTAAAAGACCCTTTTTGTTGTTAACAAAGGGAAACCCTTCTGTAGGTCGATTCTAATTGTTCGTCCGAAGACAGAAAGGACTTCACCGCTACGGGTGTCCTTCTTCTCTCCGTTCTGAAGAATGTCCTTTAAAAGGTTAAAGTATTGTGTATCAAAATTATTTTCCATTTTAATTTAGTTTAATTTCATCGTTATTTTCATCTGTCTCATATGTTATTTTGTCGACTACATTTAGGGTGTAACCGATATTCATAGTTTTAAATAAAGTAAATAAAGATACCTGATTCTCGATAGAATGGTAAATGACTTTGTTGTTCAATTTCAGCAAGAATTCGCCATTGTTTTCATCAAAGTCAACATTATAAGTCATTTCTTTCATCGGAGTTTCTGATATTTTTTCAGTGTCTTCAATAAAAGACTGTTTCAGTTCTTCTAATTTTACGGTATCAGTGTCAGTAATTCTTACCCCTTGATATTTTTTAATAATATATGTCGTTACCGCCTTGCCATTGGATTCTGCGGTCTTGAAACTTAGATAATCGTTGATTTCGACATCATGATATACATATGTCCGTCCGTTTTTGAATACGATTTTCAATGATTTCAATTTGCTATCGGGTCTGTCATAGCATTTGCTAAAAATTACATTTGAACTGTCATACCACGTATAATCTTGATTATCGGTGTAATGGTTATAAACTATCATAATATTTATTTTTTATTTCTTCTGCAAAGATACAATATTTTTTTTACATAGTGTCATTTATTTTGAAAAAATAACGTAAAAATATTAAACATAATAAGTAATACTTGTTCTAACAATTTAGATATGGCAATTAATAAAGAAAAGGAAATAACAAAAGAGTTAACCAATCTTTTTAAATACATAAAGACAGACCTTAATAACGAGTATCCGAAGTCGGTAGTAACCCCTGAATATTTCATCTTAGCAACTTTATTAAATAAGACTTGCATCGCTTATAAAATATTGAATCGCATTATGTTAGGCGAAAGTGTTAATGTGATGGTTGATTGGTATCGTCGTTACTTATCGGACAATTCTGACGCATTGTTACTTAATACAACTCCCATTGATAATGCGTTTGACGAGTTTATGGCTGAAGCACAAATAATAGCAAAAGAATGCGGTTGTGAAGCCATCGGTTCAGGTCATTTACTCTGTGCTATATTTAAAGAAAACAATAATATAACTCAGAGTTTCAAAATTGTAAATGTTAATTATGAACTGATTCATCGTCATTTGCTGAACTATTATTATAAGCTCAGACCTCACAAAGCGACTGTTGACAGTAATCAGAAAAAAATAACTAATCTTAATAATAAGTCATCAAATACTGTCGTTGAACGTAATGACAATAATGTCGAAAAATACCTCGATAATATCAATATTATTGCAGCAGATGGTAAAATCGATGACTTCATTGGTGGCGAAAATATATATCAACGCATATTTCAAACATTTTTAAAAAGAAAAAGAAATAATGTCGTAATTACGGGTCGATCTGGTATCGGTAAGTCGTCCCTTGTATATCATATGGCAAATCTGATTACCAGACAAGAGGTACCCTCTTCATTTCGAAATAAGGTACTGGTCGAAATGGATTTTAATAAATTGTTCATAAATACCGTCATCCGTGGAGTCCTCGAAAATAAATTGAATGCTATACTGAATGATGCGTCGAAAGAAGGTAACTATGTATTTTTTATCGATGATTTGTCAAATGCTTTTAATATAATATCTCGTTCTGAAAATGATGTATCTTCCGTGTTAGAAAAAATTCTTATCGATAAAAATATTAATTTTATTTGTACCGTATCAGACAAGGCATTAGCATCTTTAATAGAGACGTATCCGTTCCTACATCAGAATTTATGCGAAATAAAAATGGAAGAACCTAATGAGGAAGATACCTTTGACATTATTGAAGGGTTAAAGGGAAGATATGAAAGCTTTCATAATGTTCTGTTTCCAAAAGATATAATAAAAGATTGTATTAAATTATCCAAAGAATTTATTACCGATAAATGTCTTCCGTCTTCAGTAATTGATGTGATGGATGAAGTTGGAGCTTTATATAACATGCAAGATGACACCACGATCGAAATACAAGAATGCGAAAATCGATTGTATGAACTGGAATTAGAAAAAGAAGAATATAAATCTTCTTCAAATAACGATTCCTTGTATTTCGATAAAATCGATGACTACGTAAAGCAAGAGATACAGATAAAAAATGAATTATCTTCGTTAAAGAAAAAACTTAACATCGAAAAGTCACCGAAAACAATTACCGAAAATGACATTCGTTCCGAAATATCCAAACAGACGAAAATTCCTGTTGAAAAAATAAATGAAACCGAAAAACAGCGTTTAAAATCATTAGATACGGTACTTAGACAAGAAGTAATAGGTCAAGATGAGGCAATTGACAATGTATGTAAGATGATTAGAAGAAGACGTATCGGTATTGGCAGAACGAACAAGCCGACAGTATTTATGTTCTTAGGACCGACAGGTACAGGCAAAACTTTCCTTGCAAAAAAGATAGCAGAAAAAGTGTTCGGTGATGAAAAATACCTTATAAGATTAGATATGTCGGAATATTCTGATCAGACAAGTACAAATAAATTAATCGGTAGTTCGGCCGGGTATGTCGGTTATCAAGAAGGTGGTATTTTGACTAATGCTATTAAAAATAATAAATACTGTGTACTGCTTTTGGATGAAATAGAAAAGGCACATAATGATGTTTACAATATGTTTTTACAATTATTCGATGACGGTCGTTTAACTGATAATAAGGGTAATAAAATCGATTGCAAAAATCTTATCGTTATTATGACTTCTAATGTCGGTGCAAAAGAAAGTGCCGAAAGAGGGCGTTTAATTGGTTTTAATGAACAGCAAGACTTTCATACAAAACTTATCAATAAGGCGTTGAAAAATAAATTTACTCCCGAATTCTTGAATCGTATCGATAAAATTATTCATTTTAATTCACTGGAAGAAAAAGAACTTAAAAAGATAATTCTCAACGAATTGTTAAAAGTTAAGCTCCTGATAGAAGAAATTGGTCATAAAGTTGATGATAGTTTCTATAGTCAAGATATAGTTAATTATATTTATGAAACCGTTAAAGATAAGAAAACATTCGGCGCCCGACCAATATTACGTAGCATCGATGATAATGTTAAGGATAAAATAACCGAAATACTACTAAATCTTGACGATAATCAATCATACCAATTCACTTCAATGGATTTAAAGTAATTTAAGGGTACAACTTATGCCATATGTAGTATATTTGCGTAAGTTGTATTCTTGTATATATTTATTGTATAATATGGATGTTGTATTATGAGACACATATTAATAGATGAGAATAAAGAAAATGAAATAATTTCGGAATTAATTTCTGAAGCCTTTTATCCGAATGCGGATAAAGTCTTATTTATCAAGAATTATATAGATAAAAATTTTCAGAGACAGAATCTCGATGATATTGATACTAACGGTTATCCTTGCATTTCGCCGTCGGTAGTAATGATGTCATGTAGCGGACAACCTTTGAAAACTATGCAACCTAAAGAATTCTTATTATTTCTTGATGATAAATTTCATGGAATGATTGCGGATGAAAGTGATAGAAAGAAATTTTTGAAACAAGTAATTAAAGATTGGTACAATAATAAAATTTCTAAAAACGGATTGCTTTCAGTTAATCATCTATGAGATGAGTAAATAATAATTTTATTTGAAAGCATGAAGAGACAGAGTATTTTAAAACATTTTTTAATTATCGTATTATTACACATAGGAATATGTAAAATACATGCAACAAACGACTATGATAAACTTATTAATGCCATAGCACACGTTGAAAGTAAACATAATGAAAAATTGGTTAGTAAGAATAAAACACACGTTGGACTATTGCAAATTTCAAAGATTACGGTCGACGAATGTAACCGCATAATTGGTACGAAAAAATATACTTATCAAGACCGATATGACAGGAATAAATCAATCGAGATGTTTTTTATTATCCAAAATTTTTATAATAAAAAAGGCGATATCGAAAAAGCAATCAGATTATGGAACGGAGGGCCGAGATATTCCAAAATTAAGACAAATGCATATTTTAATAAAGTTATTCGGCGTTTTAGACAAATTTAATTAAAAGTTATGAAGTAAATTTTTGTAAATTGACTAAAAAAAGGTGTTTGACTATACTGACGTTCTTAGCCTTTCAAGTATTGTCAGCATTGAACGTTTCTGTGAGTATAGGATTATGTATTATAACCTTTGGAAATCCACACATTGTGCATAAAACAGAAAAAGCACCCTCTTGGAGTGCTTTTTGATGTGTTCGACAAGCCAATTAGATTTGGTTCGTAAGTGGTCTGAGATTAGAGTTTTATTGATGTGCTTTTTAAAATTCTCTATTAAGGCTTCCTTTTCTGTGAAGTGGCCTTGTATCGGCTGATTTCATCCATCTTCTGTCAGCGGCCGACAGCCTATTACGTTCTCGTCTGTTAAACTCAGCATTGTCTTTGTACATTTGGTCACTGTCTCTGTTTGGTGCAGCATAATAGTCACCGATATTTTCGGAATAAGGGGCAATATCATCATATTCAGGATTCGGCATATTTGCAGAACCGTTTACATATCCCTTAGCCCCAAGCCTATAGTCTTTAGCGAAGTCATTACCATTGACAGGATAGTATTCTTCCATTATCTTTTTTACTGACTCTCTCACAATTCGGTGAAAGTCTGATTCTGTTAATCTTATTTTTCTCTTCATATATTTTTTTATATATTGTTGTTCTGAATATAATTATCATAAAAAAATAAAACAACGCTAAAAAATTAAAAAATCCGTATTCTATTTAGAATACGGATTAACTTTAGTAACTATATACATCTAAAATGACTCGTTTCGTATCAGTTCTCTTCTGAATATTTGAGACAATAAAATTGAGATAAATGTTCTATAATACGTTTATCGTGGTCAAATGCCCAATCATATGTCATAATATTATAGATATCAACATATAGATTGTTATTTTCGAGTTTCCCTACTTTTATCCATTTAATGTCAGCAACTTCATTTTTTTCTCCACCTTTAGCACGATTTATCTTATAGTTTTCATCCTTATCGGCGAAATAAACATAATGGACACTGATGTTTTGGTGTTCTTCATCTGGTGATGAGTTTATTTTAATGAATTTTAGTTTATTAATATCAATAATAAAACCGCACTCTTCGAGGACCTCACGAGCACACGCTTCTTCGAGTGTTTCATCGAAATCGACATATCCTCCGGGTACACACCATTTACCTTGGTTATCGGCTGAACCTTTTCCTCTTTTTTCAATAAGAGAATATAATGTGCCATTTTTCTCCTTGAAGATGAACGTTATTACTGCGACTGAACGGCTTACCCAATACTCTTTATTGTTTACTTTTACTGAAAAATTTTTCATTACTTTATTCTATTTTTAAGATCTTCGATTACAAGGGGGTTCTCGATATATTCTTTATGTGATGATAAAAAGATGGGATTTCGTGAATTATTCTCGAAATTATTCCTATATGCACTTATAAAGTTATCATTTAGACTATTGAGGTCTCCCGTATTCAATATAATATTTTCGTCAGGAAAATTATACCATTTTAACGCAGTTTCACTTGAATGATTCGTTATCATATCGGGTGTAACATCGGTCGTTCTTATTATGAAGTATATTTTCCCACCGATTTTTTGTAATGCTTCAACTTCATTAGGGAATCTAACATCATCAATTATAATGAATTCTTCATCCGAAAGGGTTATTTCGTTTATTAGTTGGTCGATGTGCCAGTCTGAATAAAATTTTCTAATAATATCGGTACCGATGAATTGCATTATATTACGGACATTTTTTAAAGACTTAATTTTCGATGTTTCTGTGATTATGTCATCCGTAGATATACCTGTTCTTAAATGAATTATGTTAACAAAGTCTTCTTTCGGTGTATAATTAAGAACAGTATTATTGTTTTTCAACCTATTTAATTCACCAATATTATCCAATTTTAATATCTCACAACATAACAGTTTTAAATACTTTGCTATCGTAAATATTTTGGCGTTACTTTCTTTGCTTAAAAGTTCGGACAAATGAGTCTTGCCACTACGTGCTCGTCCTGCGAAACCGATTATGTGTTTATTCTTGTTCTTCATTTTTATTCTCGTTATTCGTTTCTTCTATCTCTGAATTATGTATCGTATGTAACGATTTTAAGATGTTTTTTAGTGCCATTGTATCTTTCTCATATAAACGGGTTTCTTGTTCGTGTTCCACGACACAATTCGTAAATTTGACATTATTAATTTTAGGCTTAAATCCGGCCTTTTCCATTACTGAACGTGAAAAAACGTAACCATCCTTCATTAATGCAAATATTTCTTTTTTATCTTTGATTAATTTTTCGCCGACTATCGTCGATTTATATTTGCCTGATGGTACTCTTGAAGTAATGTCTAATTCTTTATACATTTTATATTCTTAAAACTTGTTTTTGGACAATAAATATTATGTTTAGACCTAAAAATAATTGTTCCTGTTAGAAACATTTGAATCATATAGTTTTTCAAGTTCTATATAATATTTATTATAAAAGTAGTCGGCGCATAAGAGTAGCTATATTTTATTAAAGCACTTTATGTTTGCATCTAGGCTACTTTTTCTTGTTGCCCTAATTCATTATTGATAAAATCTTCATCGATTATAATATCAGTTTTTTCTGTATTACCGCCAAATTCAAACATTATATTCATCAATACATTTTCGATGATTTTCTTTAAACCTCGTGCACCCGTCTTAGTGATGATTGCTTTGTGCGCAATAGTCCTTAATGCATTCTCAGTAAAATCAAGATTAATATTATCAACGCTCATCAATTTTTGATATTGTCTTATTGCAGAGTTTTTTGTATCAGACAAAATTTTAATCATATCATCTTCCGTTAACGGATTCGTATGTGTAATAATCGGGAAACGACCTAATAATTCTGGTATTAAACCATATTGACGAATATCGGCGGTATCGACATTACTTAGTATATCGTTATCCTTATTATATGTCTGCGTTGTATTAAATCCGATTCGATTAGTATTTAGACGTTTTTCGATAACTCTTTCAATACCCTCAAATGCACCTAAAGCAATAAATAAAATATTTGTTGTATCGATATCAATACATTTTTGTTGTGGATGTTTTCGTCCTCCTTGCGGAGGTACACTGATTATACCACCTTCAACTATCTTTAACAATCCTTGTTGTACTCCTTCGCCACCGACATCTCTGGTGATAGATACATTTTCTCCTTTGCGAGATAACTTGTCGATTTCATCAAGGACTACGACACCGCATTGTGCCATCTCGATATTATAATCACAGCTTTTTAATAGACCGACAAGAATGTTCTCAACATCATCACCGACATATCCAGACTCTGTTAACTTAGTCGAATCTGCGATGTAACAGGGTATGTTTAGGAAATTACAGAGGGTCTTAACCATATATGTTTTTCCTGTACCTGAATTACCTAACATTAATACGTTCGATTTTTCGATAAAAACATCTTCGTATTTTTCGTAACTTTTAACGTTCTTAGTTACCCCGTAGACATTAATCATAAAACGTTTAAAATGATTGTATATCGCTACCGCAAGTGTCTTCTTCGCATCATCTTGTCCGATAACATAGTCATTTAAATGCTGATATAATTGTTTTGGTGACGGTATAAACATTCCTTTTGTCTTGGATTTATTTCCAAGTTCTCGACTATCTTCGATTTTCGTTATTTCTGTATTACTTTTCATCTTTTTGAATATATTAATTTCTTATTATTGATGATATGTAAAAGTATTAAGAGGGGACAAAAGTTTTTTCATCAAATCGTTTTGTGATTTTGCGTTAGTCTTAAGACATTCCATAGTAAAATTACGCCCTTTATCCTTACAATATTCGGAGACTTTTTTAAAATATTTGTAAAAATAATCTTGCGATAAATTATTGTAGGTGTAACCTTTCTCTATTATTTTCGGTAATGCCTTTATTATTACACCGAAGACGGAGGTCTTATATATCGGACTGTCTTCTGTATTATCGTTTTCATTTTTAAAGACTTCTTCAATTGCCGTAAAACAATTAAGTAATATTTTAAAAATAATATCATCTTTGCAATCGACAAAATATCGTCTTAACACCGTGCCGTCGGTTTCGTCAATATCTTCGTCATTGCACAGTTTGTCCTTATCTATTGACGGATACATAGAATATAGGGATGTCACGCCTTGGGCAAATATTCCTTGTGATAGACTCGTAGTATCTTTACCGTCACCTATCATCTTTAATTTATTATAAAATGGCGAAGAAGTCGAACTATTCATTGCACGTGCCAATATATGGGCCGTCTTTTGTGGACTTCTTTTATCTGATTGATCAAATAACTTATAGATAATACGTTCATCGGCATTAGATTGCTTACTATTTATTAGTGAATATAGGTATGCTTTTTCCTCGGATGTTAAACCAAGCATAAAGACTACCGGTAATTGAAAATCATCTTCATTCATCGAATTCTTTAATCCAATTAATCTTTTATTGCCATCCAAGACTTCTCCTATCGGTAAACTATCGTCAAATTCTATATGTCCGTTCTTAATCGTTACAGCTCCATTACTGACACTGATAATAACGGAAGACGGAAGGACAGAGTCCGATATTTTACAAAATGATGAGAGTTCATCGATTTGTGACGTTATCGACTTTTGCCAATTTTCATTCCAATTAATCATCCTATAAGGAACTTTTACCACTTTGAGTAGAAGCCTTGATGATATTGAAGATATATAAAACGTACCGATAGGCTGTTTTACCTCGATTATTGGTATTTTTTGTTTCATCGGTTTATTTATTTTTTAGGTTCAAAGCTCCACTGTCTTTATGACTGTCGTGAATATTGCCTGCAATTTCTACCTCGCCATTGAAGTCGTTTATAACAACTCCGTATAAAGACCACGACTCTTCGTATTCGGGCGAAAAGTATATCACATCAAAGCAATAGCCACGCACACCATCCACTACATAGCCAAATGGCTCTCCGTTGTGCGCAAGAATATCTCCGTCGTATATATCCTTGCCTTTCTTGTCCTTTAGCCCAGTGTTCATGACGACAGTATCAGTGTCTATCTGCGCCATGTTGCATCCGTTATCGTTGCTTATATACACGCCGTCTACGAGGTGGAGTAAGTCGCCATACACCCACTCGCCATTGTCGAGACGCTTGCCTCTGAATTTAATCTCTCTCATATCTATTTCTTGTTTATTCCGTCCAACCTATCGACTATCCAATTAATGCCAATTGATGAAATCGTAAGAATCACCCAAGTTCTCACTGTTGATAATTCTAATCCTACCAAACGTAGTAATACTATCGTCCATATCATGAAAGTCACTGTTGCTGTGGCTTTCCCTATTTTTTTTATACATAGACTACTCCTCTTTTACTTCTAACAAATTATCGAAAACTAAATTGGCCCAAATGTCAATAAACTGCTTGCCTGCATACTCTGCCAAGTCTCTGTTTGAGAAGACAAGGTGCGAGCCGACAACCGCATACGCACTCGAGGCACCGTAACTCGCAATCGCATACGAGACACCGCCATACGCACACGCATAATTGTACCCGCGATAGACCACACGGCCTACAAGGCGATGCATTTCCTCCTCGGAGAAATTGTCGTACTTTTCCTTTGTGTAGATGTAGAACCATGGATAGTAGCGACATTCGTCTTCAGTAAACTTCGGGTGCCAGCCTTCATTGAGAGCTTCTGTAATGATACGCAGCTTTAGGAAAGCTACAACATCCTTGCCCATCCATTCTGCAAGTGACTGCTCACCGTTAGCTCTGCTGACCAAAGCATCGTAGACAGACACCATAGGATGGACTTCACCCAGTTCATTGCAGGCATCCTCGAAAGTCTTTATGCGCTCAGTTACTGGTCGGTTGTCCTTCTCGTCAACCATTACAAGGACTGTCTTGCCGTCCACTTCCTGCCACTCTGCTTTCTTGCCAGAAGGCACTTCAATCTGAATTGTTTTGCTCATATTTTATTTTCTATTTATCGTCGAATTTGATTAGTAACAGTCCACAAATTATAAGTACCGCTGCTATTAACAAAAAGCAATATTGTATACCAAAATGAGGACCAATGATAAAATCTATTGTAGCAAGTGCCAAGATTAACCCAAACGTAAGCAATATAAAACCATCCAATTTTTTCATGCTTCCTCTTTTACTCCGAACGGCGCACCGTCGGCAAAGGTGTAGCAGCTCATTGTTTCATCTAAAGAACAAAGATAATCGCCGCTTATATCAATATGCTTCTTACCTTCGCCTGCGGCAGCATCTACTGTTGTGACCATAGAATAATGGCCATCTTCCTTACCCTTAATCCAACCAAACGGCTGATGCTTCTGCATCTCCTGCCAGCACTCGTCAACATCCTTAAATGGGCGGTATTTGGGTTCGGGTTTGATGCGGTAGTTTCCATTAATACTCCAACTGGGTTCTGGAACGTCAGCCCATTTACTATCCGAACTCTCCACTTGTATCTGCTTTCCGTCCACATACGCCTGCATCACGGCGATACGTTCTTTTGTTTCTTCGATTGTCATAACTATTTGCTTTAATTGTATTATTCTACTTTTGTTAATTCTCTATAAACAGAGTGCTCAACTTGCGAGCGTTCGCCATTCTTCTTTGGGTAATTAACCAAGAAATACATCGAAGTTGACGATTCACCAAGGAAACGGATATTGCTAATCCAGCAAACCTTGCCATCACGATCTACGCACTTGTCGCCTACTTGTAACGGATATTCTTCAAGGTATTGTCTTTGCAACTCATGCTTTTGGTGCGCAATCTCCATTTCTTTTTCGTTGAGAGCACGCATCTGTTTTACAAAATCTTCTTCTGTTATAATTATTTATATTTTAGTTGGTCGTCCGTAAGTATAAACATCATGCTTGGCACGAGTGCCGTCTTTTTCTTCCATATAGAAGAAGAATTTCAGATCTAATGTTGCTCGCATATACTTTTCTGATGGTGTATGCGGAACTATTCTTGAAAGCCATCCTACATTTCCAGCTTCATCTATAACCTTATCTCCAACTTTAAAAGGTAAGGCTTTAATATAGTCTTCTTGAAGTTGTTTCATATCGTGAAGTAATTCCTCACGCCTTACATTTAACTTTACCATTCTATCTATAAAAGGCTTGATTGTTTCTCGTTGTTTTAGCCATCTATCTATTTGCTTGTCTAATTCTTCTTTTGCCATAATTATTTTTCTTTTTCAATTTTTTCCAATGCGATAATAATCCACCTTCGGCTTCAACTTTTTTATATAATTTTTTCTTTCCATGTATTTATAATATGGGTATAATGGAAAAATGGCGAATGATACCCAAATATCAAGATATTTTTGCCATACAGTCTCGCTTGTAATCCCCTTAAATAAAGCATAGGGAATAAAGCCTATCAGTATTATTGGAATTAATAGTGCCGTTAAAACAACGTATATCATATTTGCTATAATTTCTTTCATATTTATACTTTTAGTTCTGCGTTCAACCCCAGTGCCCAAAGGATGTGCTGAAGCTCATGGACGTATTGAATTTTTCGTAACAACGCATATTCGGTTAATTTACGATACTTTATAAAAACTGCCCAATTGTCACTTTTCCGCTCTACCGCCAAATATCTTGCAAGAGAATACTCCTCGTTATCAAGAGGCTTTGTATAGTATTCACCAATGGCTTCTTCCTTAAAATCATTTTTGTTGAGTATTTCGGTTGTAACGGGTATGCCTTCGACATTGCAGCACCAAACGCCCCAAGGACCGTCGTCGTCATCGTTGATAGTACTTAGACTGACAACTCCTTTTTTATCATTAAAAACTTTTAGGGGATTTATATCAGAAACAACGCACATTGTGCCTTTCGGAAATGCGCAATCGTGGTTTGCTCTTACAAGGTCTCCTATTCTTAGGTCTTCTGGTTTAATCATATTCTATAGTAGTTTTTACATAATCGGTTGCATCTTCGCTCTTCATCGAACATTTTACAATATCCATAGCCACATTCATCTTCGTCGAGGAAGTATTTACATTCTCCGCAGTAATGATTTCTTTTTATTCCTTCTTTTATCATATGTTGTTCTCTCTTAGTCTTTCACTTATTTATTTTACGAGTTCAAAATCGTAGACGAAGACGTAGGGGTTGGAATCCCACAAGCTCCATCCGTATAATTTTGCTATAAGATAGGAATATGCCTCCTTCGCTATTGTCGAATGTAAAGACTGTGAATTGCCAAAGGCATCATAATAACATAAATCATAGCACCATTCACTTAGCATGTTACCCTTATTCTTATTAAAGCAGATATTACTGAATCCCTCATGTATTACATCCTCATCGCTGATGTCTTGCAAACGCTCAATACGGATGTTGGTGATACGGATGCTGTGTGGCATAAGGTCTGCCTTGACAAACATCTTGTTATTCCACCCTGGTTGTTTTATCAACTCCGCAGCAAGTTCTACTGGCATATCTAAAGCAATATCCTTATATTTTTGCGCCACAGCTACCACCTCACCGAGTTTGTAACGTGAAGACGACAATGCATAATCAAGCATCTGCTGAAGCGTATCTCCTTGTGCTTCGTAGAGCCGTCTATTACATGACCTTTTCCATGTCCTAATGTCCTCATTTTGCCACCCTTCGTAGGTCTCCAATTTTTGAAAAAACATTGTAGGATTTAACATGCGTCTTGTCTGAGTCTTTCGACCTTCAAGTACGGACTGTGTGAGACCATATTTGTCGTTGAACATAATCTTCTTCATACGGTATATTTTCGTTATTACATCTTTGTTATTATTCAACCTCCTTGAATTCGCCGTCTATCAATTTGTAATAGGTGTCTGCCTTAATGCGCTTTCCATCTACCTGTTCTGTTTTTACACAAACCGGTTTCCATACATTTCCTATCCTTTTCCATTCGGCAAGAGTTATCCAACTTCCGAGAGCAGCCTTTGCTTTAGAGTCGTGTCCTGCGCACATTATGACAGAATCTTGACCACTACTGTCAATCTGAGCGTTGTTGCCCGATGAACCAATCT
>ULOX01033311.1_pt1 | contig 57845 bp, 92 predicted proteins | sample 1952911 | NCBI WGS metagenome assembly ULOX01 (sample SAMEA4835613, study PRJEB28245) | human gut metagenome | biome: gut microbiome; material: fecal sample | place: Denmark | collected 2008
ATACCAAAACATTCCACAATACTTGTATACATAAGCCTTTGCACGTATCACCAAAACTGTAATTACGGCAATTTTTCTGCAATGCGTGCAAAAGGCTTGCTTTTACAAGCGTCTTTTCTGTTGAAATATTACTTCTAATATCTGCCTAACATCTGCGAGTTTTAAGCGCAAATCATTATAGATAGGATTAAAGGAATGGAGCTGCATAAAGCCACCCTCAAAATCTATATTCGTTATTCGTTTCAAGAGTATACCATCTTTATGCACTATAACAAATTCCTTCTTGTTGTAATTTATCATATTTTGTTTAAAGTAGTACTCTGGACATAAACGACAGATAACAATATCAGAATCTTGATAAGCTAAAGAAGAACCGTCATCCATAGAGTCACCACTAATTTCAAAAGCAATGTATTTTTCATTGTCCTGTTTCACCATCGGAATCGTAGGGAGCTTAGAGATGTAAAAATCATCAGCAAAGCCACTAAGATAACCTGCATAAGCTCTTTGCGGAACCAAAGGAATGGATATTATACTAATCTCATTAGCAATTGTAATATCATTATTAAGCATGTCGCCCTTACCTGTTTCTACCCATTCTATATTTAGCTGAGGAAAAGCTAAAGCAATATCTTTTTTGTATTTATCAGAAATAAGTTTAGGTAAAGCAGCGAATGTAGTTCTTGTGCTCTTTGTTTTAATCAAAAAGAAAGATTGACTTATTCCCTGTTGTTTACAAAATATACCAAGTCTTTGCTTATAGGTCGTAAGTCCTTCCAAATCACTAGACTCTTGCAACATTTCACCAATACCTGTAAGAAGCCAATCCAAATTAAAGTCGGGATATATAGCATTAATTCGATATTTAATGCTAGCCGAGAATGAATCAACTTCTTTTGGGAATGTATTATAGACACCAGTTGAAGAAATGAAATCAGCACGTTTTATGCCTTTGTATTGTAAATAAGCATTGAAACGCTCTCGTACAGTACTACTATCCGTTTTTGCAGGAGTAGTACCAAACATTTCTCCTTGTCCAGTTGTTATGTAATGAACATTAACCTGTGGAAATTTAGCCACTATCTTCTGTAGACTTCTGCTTGTAACGGTTGATTTAATTCTACTAACGAAACCAATACCTAAGCCGACTGCTTCCTCGAAAGCAGCGTTGGACGTGAAGCCTAAAGCTGCAACTACAGCCTTCATCCTATCATGTGTACTGTTCATAATAATATACGCATTAGGCGCACTTTAATTAAATTAATAATGTAGGCTTATGTTGATAATATAATAAACGTTAATTGAATAACATTTATCTTTTCTTTTCTTGCATTATTGCACTAAAAGTACTACCTTTGCCCATGTAAAAGTTTATAATATTGCAAATATAAGTGTTTTTTCGATAACTTGCAAGAAAATAGCACAAAATTTGCACGAAAGTAAATCATATTGATGAAAAAAGGATATTTGGAGGACATAATAAGGGCGGTTAAAGTAGGTGATACATTTCAACGTTATATCGGAGATGTCAACGAACATAGTTATAGAACAGTAGTATCTCGGATAAACAAGAAGGATGGATATAAGCACTATTCCGTTGCTGTCAACAGAGCAGTTGGTGTGTTCTTCATAATAAATAATGGAGAGTTGAAAAATGACAATGAGTAAGATAAAAGAACTTGTTTCTTCTGCATTTCAAGCTGGCAGAATAGATGTTATGATTGAAATGGGTGTACGTGCCGACAAGGTACGTAGAAAAGAAGCAGAACAATATCTTACCATGAAAGGATTCAAAAAATGCACTCTCGACAAATGGATAAGTGATAGGCTTATAACAGAATATGTAGGTGAGTGTAAAAATTCTCCAAGGCTTTATTCCTTAAGTGAGATTAACGAAGTAGTATTATCCGCAACTATTAAAAATATAATATAGGAGGTGACGATTATGAAGGACAAGACAATGAAGACTGTAGAAGGTCTGAATGAAGAGAAGAAAGATTACGAGTTCCGTTTGCTTGATGCAGATGAGATTGAGTGTCGAGTAGGTCAAGGAGGTAACAACAACGCTACATGGTGTTCCTTGCTACTATACAAGGATGCTCGATGCGATATGAAGAGACTTGATGAGAAGTTTGGCATATATGGATGGCAACGTAAGCATGAAATGATAGCTAACAATCTCTATTGTACGGTATCTATTTACAAAGAAGGTATCGGATGGATTTCTAAACAGGATGTTGGTGTTCCTAGTAACACAGAATCTATAAAGGGTCAGAGTTCGGATGCGTTCAAGAGAGCTTGCTTTTGTCTTGGTGTAGGTCGAGAGCTTTACACAGCACCTAAGATTTTTATCCGTCTTGCACTGAATGAATATAATAAGAACGGTAGGCTACAGACAACGTTCCATGTTGGATATATCGGCTATACGAATAGGAAAGTATCACAACTGATTATCCAAGACCAAAACAACGTTGTAAGATACTATTACGGCATGACTTCCCAAGAGGTCGACAAATTCTTGCAAAAGAAGGTTGATAATGGTTATTCAGAGCCAGCACCACAATCTAAGGTTGACGAAAGTCTGTTAGAGCAAAAGAACTACGCTTATCCACAGCTTGAACAGGCTCAATTGTCGGAGGAGGTTGATAAAATATGGTCTGAATACACAGAGCTTCAAGTTCTCGAAGATTTTGCAATGAAATGCGCTATCCGTAAGATGCAGCTATCTAATACAAAAGAGGATTTGTTAGCGATATATAATGCTTATCCTCAGTTCCAACAGAATAAAGAGTTTGTGCAGAAATTGACAGAAAACAAGAATAGACTATGATTAAGTTAAATAAAAGTGGAGTCGAATACATAGACTCCACCCACGAATACTTCTATGAGGGACGGAAGCTGCAAGGTATAACAGGGTTGCTACATAAGTATGTGTTCCCAAATATGTATGCCAATGTAAGCGAAAACGTCTTGATGAATGCAGCGCAAAGAGGTACAATGATTCATGAGGAGGTAGAACTCCTTGCATCAATAGGTATCACACCGAAAGCCAAGAGCGTAAAAGCATTTAAGGCGATGATAGATAGTCAAGGCTATGAAATCGTTGATAGTGAATATGTAATGCGCATAGGCGAAGACCATGCTAGTGCAGCAGACCTTGTTATGCACAAAATAGGCGCACCTGAAGACGAAGTGGAGATATGGGATATTAAGACGACCTATTCCGTGAATAAAGAATATGTACGTTGGCAGAATACAATGTACAAATACGGATTGGAGAAATTAAACCCAAATCTTAAAGTAACAAAGATATGTTGCATGTGGCTTCGTGATGATGAGAAGAGAGGTACAATATGTAAGCTTATTCCTCTAGGAGAGCCAAGACCAATGAACGATATATTAGAGTTATTCCAATGCGAGAAAGAAGGTAGATTGTTTAACGAAGAAAGCAAGACTCCAAGTTTCGTCCTTGAATACGAAGAAGCTCTTATAGATGTACAGGAAAGACTGGCTATCCTTAAGCAAGAAGAACAATCGTTGAAAGAGAAAATCTTTAAGGATATGGAGAATAACAAGCTATCTTCATACAAGAGTTCTTGCTTCACATATTCTATGATAGGAGCATCAGAAAGGATTTCCTTAGATACAAAGAATTTCGATGCAGACGATGAAGAAACATACGAAAAGCTGCTAAAAAAATACAAGAAGGTAACACAAGTAAAGCCTTCTTTAACACTAAGAAGAATTGTTTAATCTAATAAATTATAAAAGTTATGGCAAATACGTACAAAGGTAAGATTGAAGCTATAGAAGGCATTCAGTTTATTCAGAGAGAAGGTAGAGAACCGTTCCAGAAGAGACGCTTGATGTTGGATGTGTCACGATTTGATGGCATGACAGGAGAAAAACGAGAGAAGCATATCATCTTCGATTTCAATGGTAAAAATGCGATACTTCCCGATTCTTACAAGGTTGGCGATTATGTAGAGGTCGCTTTTGATGTAGAGTCTTATAAGGCTAACAAGAAAGATGGCACTACAGGGTGGTTTACTAGTGTAAGTGGCTACAAAATTACTGCAATAGGTGTTTATCAGAACAAGCCTGCAACGCAAGAGGCACAAACACAGGTTCAGACTTCTGCTCCTGTACAGCCAACACCAACACAGGCTCCAGCACAAGCAGCAAGTGATTGTCCATTTTAAGAATAAAGAATGGTCTACGATTTATTGAATCCGATAGAGCTACAGCAGTTTAAGACAAAAGCGGATTTCTTTGTTGAAAAAGCGAAGAAGAAAGCGGACGAGAGAACGTTGGATAAGATGCTTGTTGTTGAGCTGAAAGAGAAACATCCACAAAGAACAATTCAACAGAATAGATATTTGTGGGTAACTATTACTTACGTAGCAATAGAGGAAGGATACCCGAAGGATAATGTTGAGCAATTCTTCAAAGAGGTAAACAGAGATATATTCTTAAGAGAGAAGAAAAACAAGAAGGGAGAGCCATTTAATTATTGGAGACACATTCCCGAACTCGATAAAGAAGAAATGTCTGTTGCCATAGATAGATGGTTACAACATTGCGCAAGGGATAGAGGGTTGTATATTCCAACACCCGAAGACCATGCTTATCTTCAATGGTTACATCATGTAGAGAAAGAAGAAGAGTTGAATAAGTCATATTTGTAAATTAAGCGTTAAAACTATTGTCATGTAGTTGTTTCTTGCGAAAGACGCAACTACTTTTAAAAGGCATTCTTTGCCGCTGGATAGCTTTAGAATGCCATTTGGAAGCTTGGCAGAGTGGTTGATTGCACTTCATTGCTAATGAAGCAAACGTGAATAGCGTTTCGTAGGTTCAAATCCTACAGCTTCCGCTACATGGAAGGAGAGAGGTCTTTGACATTGAGGAATAAATAGATAGTACACTTGTAAAGGAAGTAGCAGATAGCATACTGAATGCGATGACCTGTGAAAAGGACGCAAGCGATACGAAAAATCCAGCTTTATCTGACATTGCCTTACGCTTTGCCTTGCTGACTACTACGGAACGAAGAATTGTCGTAGCAAGAGCGAGGAAACACGAAGCTCACTATATATAATATAGGTGTAAGCGCAATATGCAGTCTGGTTGTAGAGTAATCTCTACAAGTCGTATGAAAGCAAAAGACTTTAATTCATATAAAGTAGCACGTAGTTAAAAAGGTAGAATAGTGTGCATCACACTGGATGGAGGTTCGAGTCCTTCCGTGCTACCCATAGATTCTTTTTTGTTTTTTCATTTGGTTGTCTCTCTCGGTTTGCGAAAATAGGGAGAGTTATGTTAGAAATACTCATAAGTCTTGTGAAAGCCGAGAGATGTAAAACAGCGGTGTGGAGCAGTCGGTAGCTTGTCAGAGTCATAATCTGAAGGTCGTAGGTTCGAGTCCTACCACCGCCACAATTAAAGATAAAAGCTTAATTTTGCTCATGAGTTGGCTCTTAGCGAAGAGCACATAAGATTTATGATTTCCTCCCTGTCTGTGAAGATGGGGAGTTTTTTCAAAGACTATAAGAATAGTTGAAATAAATACATCATAGAGATTTACTAATAGTTCGTTAATCTGCACAGTCCTGCTTGTGAAAGTCGGACTGCTCTTAAAAGATTTCTCATTTTTAATATAATATATACTCATTGTAAGAGATTGTCATTATTTTTAGTGAAGACAGCTCAGTCTGTGAAGATAGAGCTGTTTTTATTTAGATTATTTTCTTCGTGGGGTAAGGGCGGTTAAATCCTCCCTGCCCCTTTAACTTAAAATAGATATGAAAGCAATACAACATATTAAAATCGAAAGGCGAAACATTGAGAAGCTTAAAGCTCTTGATTGTATTCGCAAAATAGAGGAAGATAAAACAGGTAATATTACCTATTATCTTCATCCCGAAAGCACTTGTGGCTTACCAATAGCCAAGGAAGGAGAATATCTAGTGCAGTTTGAGACAAACATGTGGCAGTGTTTTGGCGCAATAGCATATTTGGCTCTAGTGTCTAACCCATCTGAAGAAAGACGAAGATATTAAGCAATAACATTATAGTTAGGCAATTCAAGCGAGGATTGTGTTCTCTTCGGAGAGCGTTGTTTACATTATGTAACAACAAATCAATTAACATAAAGTATTAATTAAAACTACGGTGAAAGGACACCGTGCAGGTGCGAATCCTGCCTGATGGAACATGGTTATTCTAATAATCATGACTCTATTGATTCTTTGAGCAGAAACTGAGAGAATGTACTTAGGTTAAGAGATTTGGCGTAGAACAGATGCCTACAATGCACACCGCAGAGAGCGTCTTTCACCTTCGATAAATCGGAGGTCGTTTCTTAATATGATAAGACATTCAGCGGAGGAGGTAATACTCCTTCGCTGTTTTATTAAAGACAAGAAATAGATTGGAATGAAACATACAGTTAATGATGTCCGTCTGAATATTGAGCCTGAATTTAGGATGCTCCATAATAGAATCGGAGTGTTTAATACACACTTTCAGAACTTCGGACATTGTAATATACCAAAGGCTCAGTTAATTTTGGCAGACCCACCCTACAACCTTGGTGTTAATGCCTATGCAAGCAATCCTTCTTGGTATAAGGATGGAGATAACAAAAATGGCGAAAGCGAACTTGCAGGTGAAGAGTTCTTTGATACGGATAAAGATTTTCGTCCTGCTGAGTTCATGCACTTTTGCTCACAAATGTTACGACCAGAGCCAAAAGAGAAAGGTAAAGCACCTTGTATGATTATCTTTTGCGGTTGGGAACAACAATTCTATTACAAGGAATTGGGCGAAAGATACGGCTTTAAGGGATGCATTCCTTTGGTTTTCCGAAAGAATTATTCAGCACAGGTACTGAAAGCTAATATGAAGGTTGTTGGTAACTGCGAATATGGCTTGATACTCTATCGTGACAAACTACCAAAGTTTAATAATCACGGAGAAATGATTATGAATTGTATGGAGTTTCCTAGAGATTTAGGGATGCCACGTAGTCACCCAACACAAAAGCCTATCCCACTCCTTAAAAAGTTGATATGCTTATTCACAGACCCTGACGATGTTATTATCGACCCAACAGCAGGAAGTTGTAGTAGTATTGTTGCTGCTGCATCTATGCAACGCAAGGCTTATGGCTTCGAGATTAAGAAACAAATCTATACGCAAGGTGTTGATAATGTGAAGAAGTATGTAAGCAACGATATGTTTGAGGTATCTCCACAACTTGAAAAGCGAAAGCAATACACACAAGTAAAGTTGTTTTAATCATGGAACGAGTACACAAAGATTGTTCGTTCTGCATAGAACGAGCTTGACGAGTTGGGGCGATGCTATATATAGCGTTAATACTTGTTCCATTAAATGGAAACACGTAGCCTTCTTTTATGAGAAAGTTGTAGCAGTTCTTCATACCGTGCCTATCGCTGTCGGGTGGTGTTCTCTTGGGCAAGGAACAGACAATGGAAATACCATAAAGGTCTCGGAGTCATCCGTCAGCAATTGGAGTTGTTGTTTGAGCAAGGAGAGTCATACTACTTTGCAAACTTGGAGCAGCGAGTGTGGATGTGTTTTTGTCGCTGTGTACCGAGTCCCTGGGAAAGTTCCTACACGAGCGAGGTTCGAGTCCTCGCAACTCCACAATGAAAGATTATTTTATTATTTTGTATCTGTTTGTTATTTTGTTAGCCACGATGGCGGTAGTTCCTTTTTGGTGCTGTCGCCATCTACTTTCAAAGTTAAAACGATTTTAATTATTATTGTATGAAATGTATTAAAGCTAATTGGTACGAAACCAAAATTAAGTATGAGAAAACCTTTGAAGATGGGAACGAACATAAGGTGTTAGAAACTTATGTTGTAGCTGCATTGTCTTGCATGGAGGCAGAGACCAAAATCATAGAGAATATGAAGCCGTTCCTTGGTGGCGAGTATAAGGTAACGAGCGCAGGAGAAGCTAAGTATCAAGAGATTTTCTTGTGTGATGATAACGGAGGCGAAAAGTTCTACAAAGCGAAGGTTGCCTTTATCACTGTTGATGAGAAGACAGAGAAAGAGAAGCTTACTAATGTACTTTATCTCGTACAAGCGGACTCCCTTCCTGCTGCATTAAAGAATATACAAGACGAGTTTGGCTCAACAGGATTAGATTATACAATCGTTGGTCTTAATGAGACTAAGATTATTGACGTATTACCGAGCGATTAGAGATAAAAATGATAAAAAGAAAAGACCACCGATTCCCATACCTTTGGGAAATGAAGGACACAAAGTTCTTGAAGAACAAAGGAAAAGTAATGAGTTGTTTTTGTTGTGGGGGGGGCAGTTCGTTTGGCTACGCATTAGCTGGATATGATGTAATTGCTTGCAACGAAATTGATACACGAGTAATGAAGATGTATCTAAAAAACCATAGTGTCAAATATTCTTTTAATTGCGATATTCGTGATTTGAGCGAAATAATAGACAAAGGGGATTCTACTTTGAAAGATGAATTATATAATCTTGACATATTAGATGCAAGTTTTCCTTGTTCCACATTCAGCATCGCTGGCGACAGAGAAAAAGCATGGGGAAAGAAAAAGAAATTTAGAGAAGGACAAAAAGCGCAGGTCTTAGACGATTTGGCATTTTATTCTATCGCACTAGCAAAGAAGCTTCAGCCGAAGGTCGTTGTCTTTGAGAATGTCAAAGGATTGCTGATTGGCAAAGCGATAGAATATGTTCGTGAGATTTATAAACAAATGGACGAGGCAGGCTATATACTTCAACATTGGCTATTAAATGCGAAGAATATGGGTGTTCCCCAGAAAAGAGAAAGAGTATTCTTTATAGGATTAAGGAAAGACCTGTGCGATAAATTTCTTTATAACAAAGACCTGTTTACGAGAGTTCCATATATAGACATGAGCTTTAATGAAACAGAAATACTTTTAGAGGAATTTGCTGATTATAATGGTAGAGTGATACCTCAAGGGGTTTTAAAATATTGGAAAGAAAGAACAGAAAAAGATAAGAGTATAGGTGATATTGTTATGCGGAAAGATAATAGATTGTCTATGTTTAACAACATGCTCTTAAGAAAAGATGATGTTTGCAATACTATTTCAGCAATGGAAGATAGACTGATATATTATGACTATCCAAAGTATATGTCGGCACATGATACTATTTTGGCTTCTTCTTTTCCAATAGATTATAATTTTGATGGCATGAAACCTTGGTTCGCATGTGGCATGTGTGTGCCACCTGTGATGATGGCGAATGTAGCAGAAAGGATTTGGGAACATTGGTTGTCTAAATTAAACTAATTATGGCATTTAAGAAACGTTCTAAAAGAAGTAATAGTGAGTATATGACTTGGGTTCGCAAGTTGGATAAGGTAATGTCTATATATATTCGCATGCGAGATTCACAGGAGTATAATCATAGGTACTTTCGTTGTATCAGTTGTGGCAGAATATTGCCTATAGACCAAGCCGATTGTGGGCACTTCTTAAGTCGTAGGCATATGAGCACAAGGTTTGATGCAAGAAATATGAATGCGGAATGTAGGGCGTGTAATAGGTTTAGTTCCGACCACCTGATAGGATATAGGCGAAACCTTATATTACGTCTTGGCAGAAACGCTTTCGCAGAGAAATACCCAAACAAGCCTTTGGTGATGGATATTGTCAAGCAGCTTGGAACGCAAACGGTTGAGTTGTTAGAAATACTCTCTCGGCAGACTAAGAAATGGTCTGTATCTGAGCTTCAAGCCATGTACATTAAATATGGCGAGAAGATAATGGAAATGCGAAAAGGTTTGTAAAGGATGGCGATAAACAATTAACTAATATATTATTTTAATATGAATTTAACACTTAACGAGAAAGCTTATAATTTAACAGCAGATGAGCTTGCAGCTTATGTGCGATTAGCATTCAGAACAAACGCCAAAGGGTATGTTAGCGGAACACGCAAGGAGTTAGCAGAGAAAGCCATGATGTCGGTTCCTAGACTTAAAAAGGCAATAGAAGGTCTTTTTGAGAAACAATTCGTGTCGTTGAATAATGGTAAGCTCTATATCTTGGAGCATAATGAAATTATATCTCATTCCGAAGGAGAACAGCCAATTGAAATACCCAAGGCAGAAAAACCTGTAGCACTAACTGTTTCTAATGTTGCTGATAATACGGATGAAATAAAAAGGGTGTGCGAGTATTACAACCGAGTTATCGCTGGCAAAGGAATGGCGCAGATAAAGAGTCTCACATCAAAGAGAAAGCAATATGTCAACGCTCGCATTCACCAATACGGCTTAGACGCTGTATACCAAGTGATAAACAACGCAGCAGCTTCATTATTCCTCAATGGTAAAATAAAAGACTTCATAGCAGATTTTGAGTGGATTATGCGACCTAATAATTTTATTAAAGTATTAGAAGGTAAATATGGAAACAGACAAGCAAATACAGAAAGTCAAGAAAACGAATATTATTCAACCTCCACAGACTTGTTGCGTAGACTCAACAGTCAAAGGGAAGCAACAGATAATAAGTGAATATAAGAGCTTTGAAAACATGATGCTTGTATACTCACCAGCTAATGTTGGTAGAATATCTATGCAAAATGCGATACAAGGAAATTCGCCATCATTATCGGACATAGATGTAGCTTTTGGCAAAGGAAGTGCATTGACATGGCTTGTGATGTGGATAACAGAAGTTTATGCTACATGTGGTTTCATTGGGGAGGTGAGCGAAAAAATGAGAATAAACGCTGCAAAAATTATATTGAGCGAGTATTCTAATCTTCGCATAGAAGAAGTAGTTGTGTTCTTTCAACGTTTTATGGCAGGCAAATATAAGTCTTTCTACAAGAAGCCTAATCTGCAAGTTATAACATCATCAATATTTTCATTCCTACAAGAGAGAGAATGTGCCTTCGCAGAAAAAAATGAAGAAAGCAAAGACAAAGCTGTACCTTTTGAAGAATGGAAGAAGAAATTTGAAGCCGAGGGTTTTGAAACGATATTAGGAGATGTGAAAACAAATGGTTCAGAAGCAGTTTATCTACTTTCTCCAAAGTATAAAACGGCTAATATGATATTCCATAACACCATGAACGCAGACTTTCAGACATTAAATAAATATCGAGATAAATTTATTGAGGTCTATAAAGAAGACCCTTACGAATATATGATTAAACTAAATAAGAAATAAGTGGTATGACAAAACAAGATATTGTAAAAACAATCGCTCATAATTTATATAGAGCGGATGGAACGAGATACAAAAAAGAAGAAATAAACGAAATCTTAAATTATGCCATAAACATAATGAAGCAATCTCTTCGCAATAGGGATAAGGTTGTTATCCGTAGTTTTGGCGCATTCGTTGTTCGTCACAAGCTTTCAAAAGCGATTATAAATAATTATACAGGCGAGCGTATAATGACAAGAGAGAGAGACCATGTGCATTTTACAATGGCAAAAGATTTTGACTTAAATTCAATGATGTGATGGAGATTCAAGAAGTAGAACAATTAATAAGCCTCTGCCACGAAGATGTTGCAGAGGTAAGTAAAAAAGCAGAGATGTTTACTTTAGTGGAATATATCGTAGGTCTAAGGAAATTCTCTGGCAGAGCGGAAAAGAATGGTAGAGTAAAAGAGAATTACGTAGGAACGTTAGAAGACAAGCTTGCTATTTTCGGCATTCGTCTTCTTTCTATGGCTAATGCTTATAATATGGATTTGCACGCTCTGACGATAGATAAGAAACTATGCAGATGCTTCAATTATGAAGACCTTATCAAAGGAATGCTTAAGGTAGTAATGAGTCAGTATATTATTCATAAAAAGATTATTATCTTATTGGGTATACTCTTCTGCTATTGTCTAAGAGCTAATATTGACATAGTGTATTATATCAAGAAGAGATTGGAGATTGGAGGTGCTTATGGAAGAAATGTTTGCAACGGCACTTGCTAGAGTACAGAATTTTCAAAAGGCTATCTCTGATAATATAAACTCATTCCTTGTTGGCGTAAAGCATGACAGCTACTATGGACATTACATAGAGATAGAGATAAGAACAGATAACAATAAGTATTTTGTTTCTACGTTACATTGTGTCTATCAAGAAGACTACGACAAGATAGTGGAAGAATTAAAGAGAATACTAAATAAACAGGAGGACGAAGATGATGAATAAGAAAGTATTGTTTGTAGAGCTGAAGGACATAACTACTATTCCTTCAGGCAAAGAACATCGAGAAGATTATCTCGATTACAGAGTGAAGTATGACTTTGTTAAAAAGCTTTGCGAGAATGAAGAATTAATACGTGTGAATATCTTAGAATATGATAAAGAAGCTTACCTATGGGGATTACCCGAAGAGCAAGAGCAACTAGTAAACCTTGTTGGTTTTGCTCTTGCGTCAGGCGCACAGAAAGCTACAGTAGGTTTTGTATCACAGAAAGATGTAGAAGACGCTTTTGCTCATGCTGCTCAAAAGACAAAGGAAGTAGGAATACTCCACAACAGGAAAGATTGGCTTATCATTGGCAATGAAGCTATAGCAAAGAAATTTGATGTTGATAGTATATCATTAGAAACGTTTATAGATGGAGCTGATAGAACTTCTGCGGATGATGCGAGAGGAGAAACGGAAGAGTAAAACGAAGCCCGAAGTATTCCTTTTAACAACGATACAGGCGAGGTATGGGAAAGACCCACTTCCAGAGTTGAGAGAGTTATGGAGAAGAGGTGTAGTGAAAAGCTGCCATACTTTAAACCACCTTGCCTTTATGTTAATAGACGGAGGATAACAACAAATGAAATTTCAAATTAATAGAATAGAAAAAGTCATAGACGGACACCACAACTTTGAGCATTGCTCGATTGTCGTTAGTAACTTGGAACAATTCAGGAAAAGCATAAAGGCTGACGAAGTATTTCTCGTCTATGAAATAATAACATAAATAATGAAAGATATAGAAATAGAAAAGAAACTACGCAACCTTATTGATAGGATGAAGTGGATAAGGGAGACAAAATCTCTATTATCTAAAGAGGAGCTTGGTATGTCAGTACCATTAGTAGACGACCTTACACAAGTAGGGAATATATATGATTTGTTTATGACCTACCAAAATGGAAAGAAGTTTAGACAGGTTAGAAAGCAATTCATTTTTGTCATTCTCTTTCTCTGCTCGCCTTGTTCCTTGGGAGGAGCTAAAATGCGAAGAGGATTAAGAGAGAAGATAGCAAGGGTGTTAGGATGCACAAGCTCTAATGTAAGCCATGATTACAAGAACGTCAGCTTTTATTATTACACATATAAGGGCTTTCGCAATGAAGTCAACATGGTGTTAGAAAGATTGATAAGCGACTTGAAACTGAAAAAGGAAGAGGATTAGTCATCCTCTTCCTTTTTCTCTTCCTTTGCGCCAGTAGCCTTCATAATGGCTTTCAAAGTCTTTTCGATATTGAAGCCTTCGTTTGTATGTGTTTCCCAATAATCAGGGTCTACATACCGCATAGCCTTTTCATATTCCTCTTTGTCAAGAGTTGCCTTTGAGCCATCTTGGAACACTACAAGATAATTACCAGTACCATCTTGTCCTATGCGGAGAACCAAACTAAGGTTTATCCACATTTTTTGTTTTTTGCTGTAAACGAACATATTTTTTAGCTTTAGTTTAACGGAACAAAGATAGTCTTGATTATTAAAAATCTAAAAATAAAGGTTGTTTTATAATTCACTATTTCTGTTTATGGTAATTATTTGCGTACCTTTGTAACAAAAAAACAGAGATATGCAGAGATTTACAGAGATTTATTATGATGATGCGCTACGTTTCGCACAATATATACAAGCAACAGAAGGAGGTGATATTGAATTGGTAAGGGAAGACTCGGTAGGTTTTCCTATGCCAGCTAAGAATCGTGTTTTTGGCGATATGGTAGACTGCCTAAAGATAAGGAATATAGAGATAGCCTTCTTGGAGAGCAGAAAGAATCCAAATGCCGACAAAAAGCATAAGAACAGGAGCCTGTATAGATACATCATCGGTCAGCGCATTCGTGAGATTAGAGAACTTAACGGAATGAGTTTAGAAGACCTTTCTGCAAAAACCGATATACAAGCCAATAACCTTCGCAACATTGAAAGTGGACGATTGAGCATTAATACCGATATGCTATGCTTAATTGCAAATGCGTTGGATGCTCATGTTAGTATTGTAAGGAACATTTGAATCAATATTTTGTCTACAATTTTACAACTAATTAACACAAAAACATACTAAGTGTTAATCAAAAAGGTATAACTTTGCACATTATGAAGAATCCAAAATTTAAGGTAGGGCAAGAGGTATATTGCCAAAGTGATTGGTTTGCTGGTGCATATATACCCGAAAAGTTTATTATCCGCAAAATAGAAGTTGCGGTGATAAACGAAGAAGAAGTCGTGCTATATTATGTGAAGCATAGGCGTATACCTATTGACGAACATATGCTTTTTGCAACCGAAGAAGAAGCACAGCTAAGCGAAGTGGATAGATTTAACCAAGATACAAAAAATGAATTAGAGAAGCTTGCTGCGCTGATGCAAGAAGTAAATCTTAATGATACACAACTATTAATAGGAGAAAGTGACCGAATAGATACATCACATAAATATAAAAAAGGTGATATTGTATACGGTCATATGGATGGGCAAGTATACGAGTATAAGCCCGAAAAATTCTATATTACAGAAGTTGATGTTATCATGAATAGAGGGCAAGAAGTAAATGTATATAAGGTGAAAGGGCATGGCAATAGACAAGCTATTGAAGAATATCTCTATCCGACATATCAAGAAGCCCTTATAGCCGACATTATACGATTTAAAGCAAAGTTCAAAGGTGCTTTAGGTTCGATAACGTCTCGTGCAACATCGCTAGGCATAGAATCGAAAGTGCAAGCAAAGTTACTTGAGTTAAGACCTTACAAGCTTTTAGGACTTAACGAAAGTAAAAACGATTAAACGAAAGTTAACAAAACAACATTTATCTTTAATTTTCTTGCAACATTGCAAAATTATTACTATCTTTGCAAATGTAAAATAGAAATAAATTTAGAAAGGTGAGACACACCATAACAACTGTATACTATTATGAAGATGATTACTGACAAGTAGAATAAGTTCATTGATGACCTCAAAGGTATTATAACAGAGAATGGCGAAAATGCTATTGACAAGTTGGATTTGAATAAGTTTACCTGTTATGATGCATCTAAGCTGATTAAGGGTTTGCTTGGCTTGCGAGATTGCTACAAGGCAATTTCAAGAGGTATTAAAGTAACCCAAACGGTATATTGTGAAGACTCGTTAGATGCAGTTTTCGACACAATCGAAAAGTATAAGTAATATAGAACTTATAAAATTTCACTTTTTTAGAAACTTGAATTACTAACAAAGAACAACCTTGCGAGGGTGATTAAAATAGTTTATCTTTGTAGGGTGTTCATTGAAATATTGAATAATATGAATTACAAGGACATTAAGACCCAAGAAGAGTTTGACAAGGCGAAAGCTGAGTACATGGCAAAGAATCCTGCGTTGAAAGAAGCTAAGCCTGTAGAGTGTTTAAATCTATTGTTAAGAAAAGAGTTTGCATTGCAGATTCTAGAAGGCGTTAAAAAGGTAGAGTTTAGAGCTTTTACAGAGCATTATTGCAGCAGGCTGATAGATAGCGATGTAGACAATTGGATGCAAGACCACATTGACGATGAAGAAGCAATGTATTTTGCCAACCATGTGCGCCCTGTTAAGAAAATTCATTTCCACAACTACAATAACAGCTGGTCGTTGGATGTAGAATGTGTTCGTAACGATTATGTGGCAGTTACAAACAAGGATGTTGAATTCTTGAATAAAGAATACGATTGTCACGAATTAGACGACATGTTGAAAGACTTCAACAAGCGCAAAGAACAGAACAGACCATTTTTCTTTTACTTCGCTTTGGGTAAGGTTCTTGATAAACAAGGATTGTAAAGCGTAGTGCATCTTTTAGAAGTCTGCGCTTACAAGATAGTGTTAATTAATATGTGAGCGAGGACTTCTAATAATTGTTTCTATGGCAGTTACAAGAGAAATTTACACTGTAGGTAGTAACGGTAAGAACAAGGCTTATGCAGGTTATGCAAAGTTTGGTGCTAATGGTGAATATCTCGGTAGTGGTGGTGGTAGAACCAAAAGTGGCAGACCTGTTGGTGCAGGTCGTTCCCAGTTAAGGAATACCATTAAAACAGCTGGTTCACGAGGCGCATCAAGAAATCCCGCAATGAGAGGTTAACCGTTAAAAGTTTGGGCAGAGGATTAATTTCCTTTGCCCTTTTTAATTTTAATAAAAATGTTAGAACGAGCAAAAGAGATAATTGGTGACATAGCAAAAGAAACTGATAGCATCATACTATTCCATTCGTTGAGTGGCAAGGACTCTATAACAATGCTTGACTTATGCTATGGTAAGTTTAAGCGAATAGTATGCGTTTATATGTATGTAGTGCCAAATTTGACGCACATACAGAGGTATTATGTGTATGCTAAAAAGAAATATCCGAAAATAGAGTTTATACAAGTTCCTCATTATGGCTATTACAGCATGATAAAGACTGGCTTTATGGGCATAAAGAAGAACGACAAACAAAGATTGTGGACTCTGGCAGATATAACGGAAAAGTTAAGGGAGAAGTTGGGCATACAATGGGCATGCTACGGCTTCAAACAATCAGACTCCTTAAACAGAAGACTTATGCTCCGTTCCTATGATGGCGAAGGAAAATTATCAATCTCATGGAAGTCAAAAAAGTTCTACCCTTTGTCTACATATAAGAACAAAGATATATTGGAATATATTAATAGAGAACATCTAATATCTCCAGAGACTTATGGTGGAATAGGACAAAGCTGTGGATGCGACATTACATCGTTAGACTATCAGCTATATTTAAAAGCCAATTTTCCCGAAGACTTGGATAAGATATATAAGATATTCCCACAAGCAAGGATAATATTAATGCAAAAACAAAAAGAAGATGAAGAAAGGAAGTGTAACAAAGACCATTAAGAGGTCGCAGATAAATCTAAACCCATATAATCCAAAGATACATTCGGATGCTGATATTAAGTTGCAAAAGGCAAATATCAAAAAGGTTGGATTCCTTGGTGGTATACAATGGAACGAGACAACAGGCAACCTTATAGACGGACATAAGCGTGTGATGAGCTATGACCTTATCAAAGGCTATGATGGGTCGGCAGAAAAAGACTACGACATAAAGGTTGAAGCCGTAGAATTCGATGAGAAAACCGAAAAGGAACAGCTTCTCTTCATGGCTAAATCACAAGACCCTATCGACTACAATAAGGTTGCACAGAATTTTAGCTTAGACGAGATAGATTTTAAGGCAGCTGGTTTCACAGAGGAAGATACGGAACAAATTAAACTCCTTCAGGAGAGCCTCGAAGAAACATTGCAGAGCGCAGAGATAGAAGATGTTGGTCTTGACTTTATTCAACAACCCAAGGAGGAACAAACACCCAAGCCTGTTACAGAGCTTATTGGAGATAGCAGAACAATTGCTGAAATCCAAAAGGCACTGGATGAAAAGCCTAAGATGACAAAAGAAGAAGTGAAGGAACAGAAAAAGCATTGTGACGATGTAGCTAGCAATAGACAGGAAGAGATGGATACATTCGTCTTTGTAGACTTTGAGAGTGTAGAACTTAAAGAAACCTTTTGTGAATTGTTAGGGCTTGTGCCATCGTCATCCATGCGTGTCAACGGCATTGATGTTCTTAACGCTATCAGTTAATAATAAAAGGTGTTATTCAAAGGTAACGTTTAATTAAAGTTAATGAAGTAACATTTCTCATTAATTTTCTTGCATTATTAAAAATAAAGTTGTATCTTTGCAGATGTAAAATAGAAACAATAATTGCTATTGAATAGCCGAGTGGCACTCGTAAAACTGTAACAAAGATTATGACTACAACATTATTTTCACCGAAAGAAAAAATGCAAGTTGCCAACATCATGCTTTCTCAACTTGGAGGTTTTATGTTCATAAAGATGACAGGCTCTAAGTTAGAAAAAATATACGAGCGTGATTATAAGATTGTCATACGCTTAAAGGTTGGTCGCAACGGACACCGCATCAACAGATTAGAAATGGCATACAATGAGACACAAGACCTCTACGAGCTTAGTTTTATTCGTAACGCTAAGGGTGTTGACAAAGTGGTGAAAGAGTACACTGAAGTATATTCAGATATGCTATCTTATTTATTTGAGAATGTAACAGGCTTAAGAACTTCTATAATTTAATATAACTATGGACTACGTAAAAGCAAGAGAAATAGTTGAAAAGAATAAAGACTACATTTCACAAGTAGAAGGCTTGAAAGAGGCTTTAGATTGTGTTTTTATAGCCAAGGCTAAAGTACAGGTCGAAGAAATTACAAAAAAAATATTGGATTGCAATTATGGCGAGATAGAAGAAGATGTCTATAATGTGTTAGCTAATTATACGAGCATCCCTTTTATTATCAATTACAAGCGTGAGAAAGAATACGACTTGAATGATAAAGAGATTGATTACTTAGTCAGTTTAATGAACAATGAGTAGATTTATCGAATTGAACTTTAGCAACAATAATCAGCCAGTACTTATCAATACAGCGTCAATTATGTCCGTGTCTGCAAACGGCACAGGCACAAAGATGTTGTTGCAAGGTGGATATACAGTCACTGTAATCGAGAGTTTTCAACAAATAAAGAAAAAGCTTAAAAGTTATGGCACAACTATATAAAATGTTAGATTTGAATTTCCGCATCATTCCTGTTCAACCAAGAAACAAAAAGAAATTCTCCATAGAAGAGGTTCAAAAAATGATAGGAGGATATGTCGAAATAGTGCATCTGAATGGCGATGATATATTGCTTTGTGATGAAGAGGGACGACTTAAGTTGCTACCAATAAATAGTATGGCTACCGAAAAAGCAAAAGCAATGGGCTTCAAAGGGGATGTCCTTGTTGGTGATGTTCTATTCCTAAAAGATAATGAGTTCTAAGCATGAAAAAGATAACAAGACAAGAAGCTGCCGATTATTTAGGCACATCTACACAGACTATATCTAACTGGGTGAGCCGAGGGGTGATAAATGCGGTGAAAGCAGGTAAGCAAATCTATATAGACGAAGAAGAGCTTAAAAAGATAGCACCACAATACAAAATTATCATAGCAAAAGAAGAAGGTGTGGCTATGAAAGAAAAGGAACTGGATGCTAAAATAATTGAGCTTGAAACATCTATAAGAGAAGTTAAAGAGCAATGTCTACATCTAAACGCTCTTAACAAGAGATATATCTGCGGTAGTATATGCGAGTTGTTCAAAGGATTCGTTCCTATGAATGAAAGAGATACTAATATCATCTGTAGGTATCTTAGAAGCGAGTCCGTACAAAGCATAGCTGATTATTATGGTCTCTCCACGAACAGAGTGTTGCAGATTATTGGAAAGGGACTGTATGATTTTTCTCAGAAGGTGACTGATATAAATATCATCGCAAAAGAGGTTGAATATTTGCGAAAGGAAAATAAAGCGCTTGAAGCAGCTGTTGCCGTGCAAAGAGGAAAAGAAATAGATAATGCGCCATTCCTAAAATTCTCCGAAAGGATAATTGACCAAAAAAGCCTTTCTTTAAAGACTATAAAACGCTTGCGTTTTTCAGATATAGAAACTATTGGGCAATTAGTCCAACATGAGAGAAAGGATATAATGGATATTCCCAAGATTGGAGCAAAGAGCATGTCAGAGATAGAAGATATGCTCAAGGATATGAATCTCACCTGGGGAATGAAAGATGCTAAGGCTTATGAAAAAGGTAAGCTCACAGAAGATGCCAAGACTCCAAACATGCCTGAATTCATAAGCAAAATTTCTAGCTATATTACAGAAAGAGAAAGTGCAAGAAGAGAAGAAGTTATTAAAGAAGATAAGATAAAGCAACTTATCCTTAACGCACAACTTGTAATAGGAGGGTAAAATATAAGGTGTTACAATTGTTAAATAAACAAATATAATACTAATTGCAGAGAACACTATAAAAATAACATTTATCTTTGCTTTATAAATTCTATAATATAAAGACAAAATAATGAAAAAATACAAGTACACAAACAAAGACGAGAAACCTGTTCCTAGGTTTTCTAAAGGTCAAATAGTATGATTTTATGAAAAATACAGTAGCATGTCCCCCACAACAACAGAAATACGAGATGTTTTAATCATGTGGAGAGAGTATGAAAAATTAGACCCTTATCCACAAATGTCAGAGGACGAAAAAGAGGAATGGTATGCTGAAAGAGTGCCACATTGGGAAATAGAATATTGCCATAAACCAAGAAATAATAGAAGAGCTGCAAGGTTTACAATTAACGAGGACAAATTGTATGAAACGGAAATAGAAGCAACAGTTGTATTTTATAAAGAGTATATAGAAAAAGTAAAAAACAATTTAGAGGGTTTTGAAAGAAAATTCAAAAGGCTTGGCATCGAAATGCCATCACTAAAACTTTTGCCAAGCAAAGAAAAATAACATAAGACCATATTAACACCAAAGGCGGTTACTCGTAATGAGCAATCGCCTTTTTCTTTCCCTATTCCCTGCCCTCTCAAACTAATTACTCACATTTCGCAAAACGTGAAAGCAAAGAAGAATAAAACTTCACAAAACACAACATCTTTCCATACTTTTGTATGGAAATGTCAAAAGCAATAGGCTGAAATTATTAACAGAAGATTAATGATATGGCAAAACCGAAGTTCGATTACGAAGGGAAAGAATTCTACGAGGAAATAAAAAACCTCGCAATGCAAGGTCAGAAGGATTCTGAAATTGCTTATTCCCTTGCTGACAAGTTTGGGGTTGACCTTACTCCTGCCGTTTTCATAAGAATGAAAAATGGCTCTTACGAAGGCTGGGATAGCGAAAAAAACAAACAAAGAAGCGAAAGAATATCTCTATCGTTAGAGCGTGGTCGAGAAAAAATAAACGCTCTAGTAAGGGGTCGTTTCCTAAAAACAGCTCTTGGCGGCATCAAAGTTAAAGGCACTTCTACTATAAAAAGAAATGTTATCATAAATGGCGAGCCAACAGGTGATGTAGTTATAGAAACAAGAGAAACCGAACAGGAGACACCACCAAACATGCAAGCGCTCGCCACATGGCTTTATCACTTTGATAAGGATTGGCGAAAGGTACAACAGGCAAAGAAAGATGAAGAGACGAATGGCATTCCGTTCGACCCTAAGAAAGGCGTGTCTATTAATAAGTGGATAGAAAAAGAGATAGAAGAGAATAGCGATTATAATGAAGAATAATGTCAAAGACACATAAGGTATATTATCCGTTGTATAACGATAAGGAGCACTTTATCATCCTAATAACAGGTTCACGAGCTTCGGGCAAGTCTTTTAGTGCGTCACAATTCATCGAAAGATTAACCTTTGAGTATAACCCGACATTGAAGATAGCGCATCAGATATTATATACTCGCTATACTATGGTGAGCGCAGCTATCTCCGTAATTCCCGAAGTAAAAGAGAAGATAGATATAGATGGCACACAGGATTATTTCAAGTCAACAAAGACAGATATTATAAATAGGATGACTGGAGCCACAATAATGTTCCGTGGTATCAATACGTCAAGTGGTAATCAAACAGCTAAGCTAAAATCTATTCATGGCGTGACTACGTTTGTCGTTGATGAGGCAGAGGAATGGACGAGTGAAGAAGATTTTGAGCGCATCATGCTCTCTATCCGTCAGAAAGGATTGCAGAACAGAGTAATAATAATTATGAACCCAAGCGACTCAAATCATTGGGTATATAAGCGATTCATAGAGAAAACGCACAAGGAAGTGTATTATGATGGCGTTCCTGTGCAGATAAGTACAGACCCAAGAGTATTGCACATTCATACAACCTACCTTGATAACATAGAGCATCTGTCTCCCGAATTCCTTAACGAGGTTATGGAAATGCGAGAGAATGAGCCTGAAAAATATGCGCATATAATGATAGGCAGATGGTGTGATGTTGCTGAAGGAGCGGTATTCAAGCATGTTGGCATTGTTGATAAGTTCCCAGAGAACGCTAAGAAAGTCGCCATTGGTGTGGATTGGGGATATTCAAAGGATTATACAGCTATTGTAAAGTGTGGCATTGTTGGCAATCGTCTGTACATAGAGGAATTATGCTATAAAACCGAAATGTTATCTAGTGACATCATTAAGTTCTTGCGCCCTTATGCAGATGAAGGTCTATTCGTATATGCAGACAGTGCTGACCCTAGACTTATAGATGAGGTTGCCCTTGGTGGAATAATAATATATGGAGCACAAAAGGGAGCAGGTTCTATATTGGCTGGCATTGACAAGATGCAGACGTTTGAAATCTTTACGACAAGGAAATCAATTCATTTACAGAGTGAATTCCGAAACTATATATGGGCGAAAGATAAAGATGGACGATATATCAATACACCTGAAGACCATGATAACCATTGCTTTACCGCAGACACATTGATTTTGACGAATCAAGGATATAAACAGATTAAGGATATAAATGTAGGTGATGTTGTGTACAATTCTGATGGTTGGCATCGTGTAAGCAAGACATTTGATAATGGTATTCAAGAGGTGTGGAAGACCATTATCGAGCTGGACGACAGAACGATAGAGATTAATTCAACACCAAGTCATAAATACAAAACAAAGGAAGGATGGAAACAATTACAAGACTTGACAGAAAAGGACGTACTTTATATATTCAGAAATAAAAATATTGTCGAACAAAAAATAAAGAGGATAAAGATAGTTAGAAAATATAAAGAGCATGTGTACAATATGGAGGTTGAAGGAGAGCATGAATATTTTGCTAATGACATATTAGTTTCAAATTGTATAGATGCAGCTAGGTATTACACACTTGCTGTTTTGCTTGGTAAAGTTATGAAGCCAAGAAATATAGACAAAAAAGACCTTGGAGTATTCTAATTGTAATAAAATATTATTATTGTAAAGAAACCACAAGTATTTAACTTATAGAACATTAGTATCACTCCATTCTATAGGAGTATAAGAAATAAATGTAAATTATAAATACCATATTAAAAATGAAACAAGAAAATACAAAAGGAAGAAAAAGAAAGAAGATTGAAAGCATCCATTATGTTGTTGCAGAGTTTATCTATGGCGGTAAGGAATACCAAACAGTATGCCCTCATGGGGTTTGTGCTAAATACACAGGAAAAATAAACAAAGTAGGTGGCTTGGGATGTAACAGATGCCAATATCAGAGAGAGAACTACGAAGATACATGTATTGTACGATGTGCTTATAATGCTAACAAACAAGAAGAAACAAAAGGAATATGGAAAGATTAAGAGAACCTGAAAGCAAAGTATTCAATTGCGATTGTATAGAATATATGCACAGTCTACCCGATAATTTCTTTGACCTTATCATTGCCGACCCTCCTTATGGCGGTGGTAATGATGAGCAATTGGGGGCAAGAAATCGATTCCACAAAGGAGGGAGATTCGAGAAGTATCACCAACCAACAGATTCTGCGGAGGAACATAGGCAACACGATACAAGCTACCAATCATGCACACAGAGGGAGATTTGCGAGATACGAACAGGGCAGAAAGTTCCGAAGTGGGATATTACACCACCGCAGGAGTATTTTGATGAGCTGATGCGAGTTTCCAAGGAACAGATTATATGGGGTGGAAACTATTTCTCTCTACCTCCTACCCGATGTTTCCTAGTGTGGAAGAAGCATATTCCCGAAACATTCTCGATGGCGATGTGTGAATACGCTTGGACTTCATTTAAGGGTAACGCTAAGCTTTTTGAATTTCCTTCTACGAGAAAAGAATATAGTGGCAAGTTCCATCCTACAGAAAAGCCTATCGAATTGTATCAATGGATATTGAAGAACTATGCCAAGGAAGGAGATAAGATATTCGACCCTAACATGGGCAGTCAAAACTCACGTCTTGCAGCTTATTCTTTAGGCTTCGATTATTGCGGATGCGAAATAAATACCTACTATTTTGACAAGGGTAACGAAAACTTCGACAAGATAGTGAGAGGCATTATTAAGGGCAAGAACGGCAAAGAGTATATTCAGCAGAGTTTGTTCTAATATAATAGGGTGCAACATTTAATTAAAGTTAATCAAATAACATTTCTCTTTCATTTTCTTGCATTATTAAAAGTAAAGTATTACCTTTGCAAATGTAAAAAGAAACAAAATTAGAACGTGAGGCACACGTAAAACTGTCAATTGCTATGGTTCTTTTAGAAAAAGATTACAACGAAATCGAATCAATGATTTTTGATGAGATTGGTAACGATAGCGCAGATAGAGCTACCGAGTTAGAATATACCAAGGACAATGAAACCTTGTATATCTATTGTAACTTATTTGTTCAAACAGAGCAAGTAGAACTCACACGAGACGAGTATGATAGAGTTGAATATGGTGAAGAGATTGTAGGTGCTTCTTTAGCTGTAGAAGAGTTTGTTTGCTACAACGAAGATGGCGACTTGACATCATGCAACTTGGATGCGAAGAAGTTGATGAACGAAGTAGAAGTGGCTTATAGAATGCTACACTTAAAGTTTATAGTATAATTGAAGATAGTTATAACTACACTCTTGAAATGTTCGACCAAGTAATTAATGAATCAAAAACAAACAATATGGAAACAAAAGAAATTAAAATCAATGTCCCTGAGGGATATAAGATAGATAAGGAGAATTCAACCTTTGAATGTATCAAATTTAAGCCTATCAAGAAAGAGCTTACTTATAAAGATGTGGCAGAAGAGTTATTCTCTAGTTCTCTGTTTACATTAGATACTATTGGTAGAATTTGTTATGTATGTTCAACTGGTTCAACTGGTTCAAAATTTGATAAATACAATGCTACTAGCAAAAAGCAGCTTGAAAGACTCTTCGCTCTAAATCAGCTCTTGAATATTGCAGAGTATTACAACAAGAAAAGTCCTAAAGAGGAAAATTACATATATCGTATTAACTTTGAAAAAAGCAGTTCTGAATACTTTGTGCAAGAAGATATATGTCCTACAATTGTATGTGGTTTGATTCCTACATTCAACAATGAAAAAGATGCTAAAGCTGTTATTGATAACCCAAATTTCAAAGAGATACTTGACTTAATATATAAAGGCGATGAAGATTAGATTAGCGAGAAAGATATGGAATATACAGGTAGATAAGCTGTCTCCATATTGGTTCAATAAGTTTGTAACAGCAGACAAGTGGGATAGCCGACTTACACAAGCTTTAAGAAAAGTTGTTAAGTGGGAGTCTCATAACTCGAAGCATAGATTAGAAAAATCCGTTCGCATAACTCCTTCACAGGCTAAGGAGCTTAGAAAAATTGTTGAAATGATGTCTAAGCCTTTACCCGATAGAATAAAGTTCACAAAACAAAGATTAAAATTATGAAACATAGATTAGCAAAGAAGATAATGAGAGCTTGTCAAGGATGCGTCCCTTATCTGCAACAGATACTATGTAGAGTTGATATAACAAAAGAACTGCCTAAGTTTAAGCACTACTGGGAGCCAAGGTGGGCATTGTATTGCGCCAGCGACAACGGAAGATGTGGAAGAAAAGACCACCGTATTACAAAGGCTCTGATTTTAAGTTCAAGAAAGAAAAATACGAACAAAAAGTTGTAGACTATGGAACTAACGAAAAAAGATAAACGGCATATCGAAGAAGAGGTTAGAAAGCTTCAATTTCGTATTGGTGCAGAAAGCAGAGAGTATGCAAGACTATACGAGAAAACATACCTTGAAGTTCTCAAAAAGGAGATAAGCGGAAGGATAGACGCTATCGAACAATACAATAACGCTATGTTAAAAATTAGTGAACCAACCAAAACAGAATAGCTATGATTGAAAATCTAAAAGTTTTTTACATTAAAAAAGACGACTTACAGGTTACGCTCGCTCCTGTAGCCGAGGAGGAGAAGAATCTTCCTTACGAGCTTGCGACACTCTTTACGCAGATTATCGAGGATAGTCAAGTGAACAGAGAAATAGTGCTAACCATGTTGGCAGAAAGTTTATCCTACGATATTGAAATTAAAAACACGGACGATGGTGAATAGAATAGTTTGGGGAATAATATTCCTTGTAGCGTTGGCAGTCTACGTGATTGCGCTGCCATTGACATTACCTTCTTTTCTCTTAACAGGTAAGCGGTATATCGCTCCTTATGAGAAAGGTGTTATGTTTCCACTCTTGGATAAAATCTTAAAGGGTTAATGCTTATGGAAAATGAAGACAACGAAAGGTGTTGCGGTAACTGTATATCATTTACAGACGAAGACGCTTTTGGAGAAGGTCTTTGCAGCGAGAATGAAGGAGGTACAGTTTGTTGGGGATATTGTAATAAGCATAAATTTAAACATAGAAAGAGAGGTGAATATGAAAGATGAACATATTGCGCAAATGGCTAAGGAACTTAAAGAAGTCTTTGGGTGGATGCAAGATTCCAGTGCAGTAAATGCCGATACATTAGATGAGCTAATAGAAGATAGTGGCGATATTTATGAAGTCATTCTCGATATACATCTTATGAATGGCGATGTCGTGACTTTTGATAATGATTGTATAGGTGGGTTCGAAAAGAAACAATACACAGGAGCGTATTTGGATTGCGATTTTAGCGATGGTAATATCATTGCTGCAATTTATGAGTATTCGCCTAAATATCATTCTATCAGAATACCACTAACATCTATATGCTGGATGGACGCTCATACAGAGGACATTAACTGGAAAGAGTATAAATTAAAGAAAGAAAATAGTGGAATAATTAATAAATAATTAAAAAAGATAAAATAAAAATGGAAAAGATTTACAGACATTACAAAGGAAATTATTACAAATTTATCGCAGAGGTTACAAATAGCGAAACTCTGCAAAAAGAAGTTGTGTATCAAGCACTCTATGGCGACAATAAGGTTTGGACTCGTCCTGCTGATATGTTCTATGGTAAAGTGAATGTTGGTGGTGTTGAAATTGACCGCTTTACCGAGATTGCAGGCGTTCCTGTCTTATTCAAAAAGACTAATAAAAACGCTGTCATGCCAACTAAGGCACATGGTGATGATTTCTGTTATGATTGTTATGCTGTTTCAGAAGAAGAAGTCGCTCCTAATGTATGGAAGTATGGTCTTGGATTTGCGTTGCAGATTGAGTGTCGGGAAAAACCTATTGACTTATCAAGATGTTTTACATTCCGTGCACGCTCGTCTGTATGGAAAACAGGAATGGTTCTCAGTAATTCTATAGGAACTATAGATGATGCCTATACGGGTGAGATTTCTGCTGTTTTTTATCATGTTATGCCTAATATGCCGAGATATAAAGTTGGTGATAAGATAGTTCAATTTCATCTTGAGACTTGCACAAACATCATGCTTTTAGAGACTGATAAACTAAGTGAAACAGAGCGAGGTGATGGCGGTTATGGTTCTACAGGAAGGTAGCTTATGGGGAAAAGAAACGAAGAACTCTGGGCAACAGTCAAGGAGCTGTACCCTACAATGACTGCAAAGGAAATTAGTCTGCTTACAGGTGTTCCTGCATCAAGCATTTGGCGCATCGCAAGGTGTCTTGAGGTTTCTCACAATGAAGTGCTTCTAAAGCAACTAAATAAGCAGAGGTCGAAAAATCTAAAGGATGGCAGCAAAAGAGTATATACACCGCAAGAGAAAGAAAAGCGCAGCAAGTCGCAAAAGAAGCTGTGGGGATTGGAGCGTACACGGTTGATATACGGTATGAAGCAAAAAACTAAGCATCATGTTTCTCTCGTTCCTCGAAGAATTACACAAGTGATGTACAATCTTCGTGTAAGACGAAAGTACTTCTATACCGACTCTAATAGCCTTACACTATACTACGACTCGCAGACGGATAGAAGTATTGATGAACAATATTATATCAATAGATATGGTCTGAAGTTCGTTGAAGCTGGATAAAAAACAATAATTCTCTTTAATTTTCTTGCAAAATTATAAAATGATGTAATTTTGCAAGAAAAGTGAGCCACACACATAAATAGGAATAATATGAAGATAGGAAAAGCAATAAAACAGTTGCGAGAGCAAAAAGGAATGAGCCAAAAGGATTTGGCAAAAAAAGTCAAAAGGTGTACTACTATAGTTAGCCATTGGGAGCAGGGGGTACGCTATCCGCATTCTTCTTCTTTAGAGGCGTTAAGTAAAGTCTTGGATGTACCAATTCCGTACTTAATACTTTCTTCTTTGGAAGAGGATGATTTTCCAAAAAACAAAAAGATATTATACAAAACAATGTTGCAGCCATTGCTTCAAGTTTTAACAGAAGATTTAACGACAAAAAAATGAAAGCAAGAGTTATTATAGAAAAAGATATAAGCGATACAGAACGCTTGTTTGTGCAAGTTAAGAAATATTGGTGGAGCAGATGGCAGTATTTGAAAGATGCACATGGTATCTCTATTTCTTTCCCTGCTTTCTCCAAGTATGGGCTTGAAATGATAAATATGATTTCTTTGTATGAGGAATGCTTCTTGAAGTTTGACAAAGCATCAAGAGAAGCTCGAATATCAATGTTGCACTTACTTCTTACAGAAGATTCTGTTTACCTTGGAACAAAGCAAGGTCTTGGGAAATATCAAGTGGCATATGATGCTAAAGACGAAGAAACAGTAGTAGAACTTCAAAATTTGGAACTATGAGAAGGAACATTATAGAGATAAAAAAAGATATAGTTTATATGTCCCAACAGACGCTACAATTAGAAGATAAAGGCGACTATGTGATGAGCGGACGAATTATCAGAAGAAGATTCTTTGTCTTCGGGCATAATGTTTTCACTAAGTTTTCATTCCAAATATGCCTTCCTACTATTTGTAAAGAGAAAGATTACAAGAGTACTACTAAGAGTACTGAAGTTGCCATGAAAAAGAAACTTAAAGCGAAGATTAAAGAGTATGAGATTGGTAAAAGGAAATAGGCGTGTCGTCATAGAAGATAATGGCAGAAAGATAGCAATAGATGTTGCAGACGGATTATCCGCAGATTTCATCAATAAGATTATCATCCTATGCCGTGGTTATTTGTTGCAATATGTATATGTAGAGCTTATATTCCTACAGATATACATCTATGTTATAGAAGATAGTATCAAGAAAAAGAACATCTACAAGCATGGAGTAAAGAAGAAATGGAAAGATGCGTTACAAGCATTGAAGAAAGTAGTAAAAGTATACGAGGAACATTCTCCTGATGAGAATTTTAGCTACGAATATGCAGCCACTTATTACGACCACATAAGCAAAGATTTGTTTGTGCTTCGTGATAAGATTGCTGAAAAGTTAAAGAATGCAGGATTTGAAAGGAATGCAGGTCTATACGCAAATGTCATTGTTATATATAATTTATCTCAAATGGCAGATAACACCTATGCGGATATAATAAGTGTAATAGACAACAAGTTCCATGTTAAGATGGGGAGTCTTTATGCAGATTTTGCTCCAAGTGTAGCGAACAAATATATGTTTGAATTCTTAGAGCTTGTCATAGGGCAAGACTTTCAGAAGGTAGCTCCGCACGTCCGCACTAAGGATATGGCACAGTATTTCGATAAACTTTCAAAGGGATTATTTGACGAGGGAATAATGGCAAAAGCTGCAAAGAATGCCACAGAGTGTGTTAATGGCACTCCTGAGATACAAACCTTTTGTGACCCAAAGAAGTTCCTTGATAATAATTAAAATCGGTCTTTCATGGTGTAATGGCAGCACGACAGATTTTGGTTCTGTAAGCGTAGGTTCGAGTCCTACTGGAAGAACAATTAAATTAAGTTGATTTTATGAATTGCCCATTAAGATTTTTGGTAGAGGAAGCGAGGAGAAGCAAAGTCTACCCTATGGATGTCAAGAAGTTCTTGCATGGATTGTATGCGACACTTCATTTAACGGATAATGCAACGGCTAAGGATATGGAGAAGGTTATCTTCTATGCCTTCAGAAACGGCTATGTTCTAGGCGCATCATCGCAAGGAGCTGACGACCAAGAGATACAAGATAGGTTGCCCGACTTCGGTTTGGATGAGAGCGAAATTTAGATTTATATTATAATAGGTGACAAATAGTGCGTTGTTTAATTAAAGTTAACGATATAATATTTCTCATTAATTTTCTTGCACTATTAAAATATTATATTTATCTTTGCATCATGAAAATGATAATTTAAATGCTATTGTATAGCGGTGTGGCACACCTAAAACTGTCAAAAGAAAAATGAAGAAGTATTTTACATTAGAAAACTTTCTTATAGTTTTCAGCGTTATTGAGTTTTTTGTTTTAACTTTTTTATATGCGTAGTATGAAAAGGGTAAGATTTGCAAAAATTTGGTTTACCGCTTCGGTTGAAGGTGACAGATACCGCTTTGATGGTACATACAAAGGTAAACAAGTTAGTTGGATAAGTGATGATGCTACATTGTATGAAGATGCCTTATCCGACAACAAGAGAAGAGCGAAAGCTGCAAAACGAGTAATTTACGAAAAACTAAAACATAAGTATTATGCAGATACCCTTGGACTTATTTGAGCCAAAAGACGAGTTTATTGTCGAGGCAATGGGACATGATGGCAAATTCTCTGCAATAGGCAAAGTTTTTGTTCAACAGAGCCTTCTAAACGACAAAGACCTTGATACCATATGGGACTTAGCGAATTGGGAGGTTAACGGCAAAGAAAAGCACGTTGTTGCCAAAGGTAGCATCTATGAGGGTATGCCTTGCTACAAGACAGGTTCTATTGTCTATCTAAAGATAAATGAGCGTGTTGGTGTTGTTAATGATAACATCATGGTAAGAAAGCATTATGACGTAGAAAATGGTTATTACCTACAATCGAAGAGAGTGCATCCAGAATTGAAGAAGGATGTATGGTGCTTCGGCTCTCGTAGTACTATTGTTTTAGAATATAAGTTGAATCCTTTCATATGTAATCAAAATGGATAAGCTATTTATAGAAAGAAAAGCTATCTTAACACTTGATAATGGCGCAAAGATAGAAGCGTTTGTAACAATGTCTTCACCTAGAAAGGCAATGTTTCACGAAGAGATGGAGAAGAAGTTTGTCGAGGACTTTAACAAGGCGCAACCATACGCTGTGCATAAATTAGTAAAGGTTCATATAATGCGTAACTAAGATGGAGAAGGTAAATAATATATCATTCGTTGAGAACGCAACAATGCGTGAAGCTTTCATATTGTCGTTTCGCTATGCTGGCGTATTCTTTTGTCATTTGTGGCGAGCGTTAAACAAGGCGGTACATCGTTACCCTTGGTACTTTATTGTCGCTATCATGCTTGGCTCTTTTGTAATAAGCTACATAAACATAGCCGAAGCAAGAACAGAGCGTGATAAGTATAACAAGGAGTACACAATGGCAGAAACGCAATTAGAGCAATATAAGTTAGCTTTCGATAAGTAATAACCTACGGCACTTGTGGAGCTTTCTGAGGGGCTTCACTTGTGCCTTAAAAACTAAAGATAATGGAAATCAAAGCAATAGAAATTAATCATAACAAACTTATCATCGACATACCTAAAGGTATGGAGTTAGACACTGAAAATACAGACGTGGCAAAAGGAGTAATAATGCTCAGAAAGAAGAAGGATATTACTTACGAAGAGATAGTAAAACTCGGTTTTTGTGTTAATTCGGAGATTGGAATCAAGGCGCAAGCTATTGCTCAGCTGATAAACATCGCTAAGTACTACAACGGAGATTGGAAGCCTGATTGGAATAACTCTGAAGAGCCAAAGTATTATATTTACTACTGTAACAACAATGATGAATATAAACTAAGCTTTACAACTAATGTTAATTGGGGTGACATCTATTTTAGATTTCGTGACAATACCCAGTCTGTTATAGATAACCCTAATTTTAGATCAATTCTTGACGCAATTTATAAAGACTAATATGGAAATAAAACTAAACATAGCAGAAATACTAAGAGATAAGCCACAAGGTACTAAATTGTATTCCTTAACTTATGGGGATTGTTCTTATCAAGAATATACTGGAGATTTTGGAATTGAATGCCAAAGTCCAAATGGAGTACAGTTTAATCTTGATGAGTATGGCAGGTATTATATTGATGGTGAGTGTATTTTATTTCCTTCAAAATCAATGCGTGATTGGTCTAAGTTTGCCTGGAAAAAAGGTGATGTACTAATAAGTAAAGGAAGAAGAACTTTACACGTTATCTTTGAAGGATTTAATGATGATACATATACAACTTTCAAAGGTAAACATTATCTTTGTGATTACTCCAACAATGAAAATTGTGATGATGAAGAATATTACAATGATTATCATAAAGAGGTTGAAGAGCAAACTATTGAGTTTGAGAAAGATAATATAAATAATGCTCAGACCTATATCAATATCATCGAGAAAAAATTGGATGGTAAACTCAATCTTGAAACTTTGGAGATTGAAAAGCAGCTTGAGTTCAAGGATGGGGATATAGTGGTATATGGAAAATCAGTAGCAATATGCCGAAAGATTTATAAGCATACCCTTAGTTTCTATGTTTCTCTAAATGAAATGGTTGGATTATTGTTTGCCGATGAGGTGGAATCATCTGAAGAGTATAGATTTGCTACAGAAGAAGAGAAACAGCAGCTCTTTGATGCTCTCGAAAAGGAAGGCAAGGCTTGGGATGCTGAGAAGAAACAAATTGAGGATTCAAAGTCAAAAGTTGAGCTGAAACCATTTGGTAAGGTGTTAGTTAGAGACAGTAAATCAGATTATTGGCGTGCAACTTTGTTTAGTCATATAGATAAAAATGGATGTTATTATTGCGTTTGGGCTAGTTGGAACTATTGCATCCCTTACGAAGGCAATGAATCATTATTAGGTACAAATAAAGACGTGGAGGGTTAACTATGGCAAAAATATCACTAAAAGACATAGAGTTTCGAGAAACTGGTCATTTAGCATATTCTGACGAATATATAACCGCTTATAAATCTGTAAACTGTGTTCCTACAATATACATGAGCGAAAATACTCCTCGTGATAAAGCAGGATTTGTGTCGGGCAAAGTTAAACGCTATCTCAGAACAGAGCATAGTAAAGAGTGGTTAACAGAAGAAGAGTTTAAAGAAAAATATTTAGATGGTTTTACTAAAAAAGAGTAACGATTATGATAGACGATAAGAAAATAGAAGAAGCGTGTGATAAAGCTTTAAAAAACAGTGGCTTTGATACTAATGACGTATATCCTTACGTAAAAGGCTTCTACGATTGTGCTAAGTGGGCATTCAATGAGTTCAGAAAGGACTTGTGGCATCCTTCAAGTGAAGAACCTGTCAAAGATAAACCATTTCTTGCCCAAGAAGTAGGAAGATGGCGTGTTGGTGTAAATTCTCCTTTGATTCCAAATAATGAATGGAGTACACAACGCAAAATACGAGGCATTAAACGTTGGTTATATGTTGAGGATTTACTTCCTAAAAAGAAAGGAGATAAAAATGAAAGAGCTTAAAGATTTGGTTGCTGGTGATAAGGTTGTTGCTTACGACAAATACGACAACAGAAGAATTGCTATTGTTGAAAGAATAACAAAAACTTTGGTCGTTGTAAACAATATAAAATATCGGAAGTCTAACGGATTTGAATTCGGAGTATCATCTTATATCCTCTCTCGTAGAATTGAAATACCTAAAGATGAGGAGCAGATAAAGGCAATAGAATTAGAATACCGTAAGCGAATTATCATTCATAGAATACATAATCTCAATCTGAATGATTATCCGTTAGAAGTGTTGGAAAAAGTTTATGTTGAATTAGGAGGAAATTAAATATGGCAGAAATTAAAGTTGGAGAAAGAGTAACTGTTACTCTTGAGACTGTCGAGGCTGTCGAAGCTGTTGAAGGCAAAGGCTGTGATGGATGTTTCTTTGATGTAACAAATAGCTTTTGTGTAGCAATAGCACTTGGAATGGAGTGTGCTTCAAAATATCGTTCTGATGGTAAGAATATAATCTATAAAGAAGTTAAGGAGTAAAGCGTATGAATAAGTTAGAATACATCCCAGGAGATTTGGGTACATATAATGGAAATATAGTAACTATAGAAAATAGTGATGGTTACTATGCAACCTACTATGATGAGGATGAATGTTTACAAGAAGTTAATGTTAATGTAATTAAAGGTATTCCAGTCACTCCTGAGATTCTTAAAAAGAATGGATGGAAACAAAATGGTGGACAATATTCTTTTACCTTTAAATCTTATACCGGATATAAGGTAGAATACATAGGCTTCTTTATTGAAATGTTTAAAAATGTGCATGATATGTTGAAATACAAATATTTTCAAATCTTTCTTGAGAACAAAAATATTTATGGTTGCTTTTATGTTCATCAACTCCAACATCATCTCTTCGGTCTTGGAATTAATCATGAAATGGAGGTGTAGGTATTGTGTTCGCATTAATAATGGTAGTGGTTTTGGGGTTATTTATGGCTATTTTCGGATTGTGGTTGATTAAAGATAAATGGCTCGCTACTATAGGTGTCATTTTATTTATAATAGGTGTAGTCATTTTTATATTATCATTTGTTGATTTAATATATTATTTGAATGTTTAACCGCCTTCGGGCATAAATAAATAGAGTATGAGGTGGGAAGTGAAATATTCAAATATTCTTAATGAAGAAAAGTTTATCTACTACCCTTACCTTGATGATATGGGGCATGTTACTGACCCTTATCAGCTTTGGTATAATGAATTTAAAGCAGCAGGTAAGGATGTAGATACATATTTAGGCGCAGAAATTACGGAGTAACTAACCATCCTGTCCTGCAAGGGGGGATAAAAAAGAAAAAATATGAGATTAAGTGACTTTAAAGCAGGTACTATCTTAGTTGATGGTGATGGCAGAGTGTTTATCCATGATGGCTTTGTTAACGCTGATGGATATGGTGTAATTATTGGTGAGGATTCTGATGGAATGATTCAGAAGTCGAGTGGTATTGGTAACTGGATGAAGGAAGGCTGCTGGAGAGAAGCAACTCAACAAGAAGTAACGGAGTTCTTTGCCAAGGTTCGCAAAACACAGAAGATTATCAATTACTAAGGAGGATAAGCAATGAGTAAAGAAAAATATAGAATCGTATACGAAAGAATCGCCAAGCCAATATGGGATAAGGCAATAATGTATGAGTCGAGTAGTCTTTTTGTAGAGAATAGACTTGTAGACCCTAAAGTAGTTAAAGCCTTTAATGAGTTAAAGAAAGCCATTGAAAAGCAATTAGTAACAATTAGAAATAGCTGAAATAATTATGTTAAAAGCAGAATACATAAGATTAAAAGCCCAAATAGCTGTATTAAAAGAGGTAAGTCTTAATTATCAAGGCAAGACAATAGACAATGTTATACAACAATTAAAAGCAATAGCAGATGAAGTTGAAGAAAAAAATTAAGCCTAAAATTCCTCGCAAGCTAAAGAAGGTGTTAATAATGTCAAGACCTTATTGGTGTAATATCAGACTGGAGAGTCATTATCAGCATATCTATAATCCGTGTCTCCACAAAGATAGAAGTTTCTATGATAAGTATGTTGGAATATGGAAAACCTATTGGGGTATAGAGGAGCATAACATGACTCCTGAAGAATTATGTGAAACGTTTGGCAGATATACTAAAGACATGGTTGATGATTGGAATAATGTCAAATTAAGAAAGAGAGTTTTAGTGATATGATAGATGAGATGGCAATGAACTTAAAAAATGCATGAACTCGTTTGTATACCCCAAAAGTGGTATATGAAAATACACCATATTGGGGGAATTTGTTTCCAAGAGTGAGTACTATTTCTTCTCACTTGACGCTGATTTCGATTGGCTTGCCACAATGAGGACATGTGATAGTTGGAGATTGCGGAACAGAAGGTTGCTCTGGTTGTAGCTCCTTTGGTGTCTCTTTATAGAACAGTCTCCAAATTGGGACTTCGAGGATTTCTGCGATGCGTACCAATGTATCAAACGATGGGTAACAAGTGAAGTCTTGCCAACCATCCGAAAGACAGGAAGCTATGGCATCCCTCAGACCTATTCCGAAGCTTTGTTGCTTGCAGCGAACCAAGCGAAGAAGATTGAGGAGCAACAACTTGCAATAGAGCAAAAGCAATTAGCTTTGGAGCAAAAGGATGCCGAGAATGCCAAGTTAAAGGAGAATGAGCAAGCTAACGCACCTTACACCATCTTTGGCAAGGCAATGGTAGGTTGTACCAACAGTAATATGTACGTGCATGAGTTGGCTAAGGTAATCACGCAGAATGGCTATAAGATAGGTAGAGACCAGTTGTTTGATTGGCTTAGAGACAATGGCTACTTGGGCAAGAGTGGTGCTTACAAGAACATTCCGAACCAACAATATATGAACAGCGGGTTGTTCTTCATATATCATGGTGTGCGCTCAGATGGCAATGGTGAGCTGATTCAGACGAGCACGACAAAGATAACCCCAAAGGGGCAAATCTATTTCGTGAACAAGTTCCTTGCAAAGACTAACAAGCAAGCGGACTTGTTCGGTTTCGGTGAGGCACACAAGTAATAAACTGTAGTATTAATAATGTGGGGTGTAGTTTAGGCTGCTTCCCCACAATAAAGACAAAGATATATGGTAGATATTAATCAATTATTAAGAAGATACGGCATAAGAAAGAATTAATACTTTCAATGTTTTAGAGCTTCAATCCGTTTGGGTTGAGGCTCTATTCGTTTTGGGTTAATATACAATTATCATCATTTTTATTGGGAAGGAATAGCAGAAAAGTGTTTAATTTTTCACTTAAAAGCATAGTGAAAAGGCACTTATGTAATCTGCGTTCCTTCCCTTTTCTATTTTCTAATTTTGTCTAAAAACAGGATAAATGGCAGAATTAGAATTTAATATCAAGGCGAACTTTGATGAAGTAACAAAAGCTCGTCAAGAAATGAATAGACTTAGGGAGGAGCTGTTAAAGACAACTAAGGCTACAGACCCAATCATTGTGCAAGACCTTACGGATAAATATGCAGAACAAAAGCGGAAAGTTTCAGAACTTAGTGCCGCTATGGGTAGGTATGCTGTAGTGATGAGTAGTGAATACTCTAAGAAGATGCAGAACCTCACAAGAGAAGTATACAACTTCGAGTTACAAGCCGATGCATCCAAACGTAATATTGAGAAGCTGTCATCAGAAATTGCGAAGATGCAGAGTAGACTACGCAAGGGTGGACTAGATATAGGAACAGAGAGTGTTCTAAAACGAGACCTTGGCGAGAAGTCTACTATCTTAGGCGATGAAAAAAGACGTTTAGAGAATATCACAGGTCTTGGCAAACAGGCGAGGACAGAGCTACAGAATATGCAAGCGGAATATATTCGCTACTCTGGTTCATCTACTGCTGCAACAGACAATATAAAGAACATGACCGATGCCTTTGCTAGCATGATAGGAGAAATGAAGAAAGTCCCTACCGTTGGCGAAGGAGCATCATCATTGTTAAGTCGTATTGGTGGCGATGCGAAGAGTCTTGCAATGAGCCTTGTAGGTGGTCTTGGCTTCGAGCAGTTGGCAGAGCATGTCTTTAATGTCCGCTCTCAATTCCAACAGCTTGAAATCTCCTTCACTACTATGCTTGGTAGCGAGCAGAAAGCAGGAGCTTTGATGAGTCAGTTGATAGAAACAGCTGCAAAGACACCTTTTGATATGGGTAGCATTACCCAGGGTGCGAAGCAACTTCTAGCTTATGGAACAGCAGCAAACGAGGTTAACGATATTCTTATCCATCTTGGAGATATATCAGCAGGTCTAAGCGTGCCTCTTGGCGATTTGGTTTACTTGTATGGTACTACAATGGCGCAAGGTCGTATGTATACAATGGATTTGCGCCAGTTTATGGGTCGTGGTATTCCTATGGCAGAAGAATTGGGTAAAATCATGGGAAAGACAACTGCCGAGGTGCAGCAAGCGGTAACAGATGGTAAAGTCGGTGCAGACCTTGTTAAAAAGGCAATAATGAATATGTCTGCTGAAGGTGGTAAGTTCGGTGGACTCATGGAGAAGCAGTCTAAGACTTTGCAAGGCAAATGGTCTAATATTGGCGATAGTATAGACCAAATGTTTAATTCCATGGGCAAGAAGTCCGAGGGCATATTCGGATGGGGACTCGACCAAATATCAGCATTGGTAGACAATTGGGAAACCGTTGTAAAGGTCATTGGCACTGCTGCGGTTGCCGTAGGAACATACAAGGCTGGTCTTATGGCAGCGGTATCAATACAAAAGGCACAGAACGAAGCAACTATAAAGAGTATCACTTCAACACTTGATGCACAAGTAGAGGCATACAAGGCACAGTCTACCCTATTCCGCTCTGCTACAGGAAAAGATACGGACGAATACAAGAAAGGTAGACTCCAAGAGCTTAACACCGCTATTGGCAATACCGATATGATAGGCAATAAGCAAGCCGAAGAATTGGTATCGTTGAAAATTAAGGAAGCACAGACGGATGGTCTTATCACGCAGCAGATGGCAGAACAATTGCAGCTAAAGCGTGATATGCTCGTAGCGCAATCTCAATCTACCGCAAAAGACCAAATGGAAGCTCTTGAACTATCCAAGGGACTTGATGCGAAGATGGCACAATTCAAGGAGATGGAGAATGATTATCGTCATCTCAATGGAAAAGACACTAAGGAATACCGTGCCAATAGATATAGCGAACTTGGTGATGCGCTCACAGATACAGAGAATATAGGAGATAGCGTTACCGAAGAACGAATAGCAAATCAAATAAAGCTTGCTCAATCAGAAGGTCTTATCAGCGAAGAGATGGCTAAACAGCTCCAATTGAAGCGTGACCTTTTGGTAGAGCAGTCTAAGCTTGCAGAGAAGGAACAAGCAGAATGGCAAAATGCCGTAAACACCAAGGAAGCAGAAGAAGATAGGATAAGAGCTAAAAAATCGCAAGAACAAGACATAGCAAGAATAAATGCAGAAGCTGCGCTCACAGAGAAGATAGAGAAAGCCAACAATACCGATTATGGCAAGGCACTTCTTAAAACTCACGAATTAGAAAAGCAATTGCCACTTCAGCAAGAGTTGTGTGATAAGCTATATGATGAGACGAGAGCGAAGAAAGAAGTTCTTATCAATTTAGATGAGCAGATAAGAAAGCAAAAGGAACTCCTTGAACAGAAAGAAAAAGAGATAGTCTATGACAATGGAGCTGTAGACACAACATCTTTTGGTGGTTATGAAGACAGCTTCTCTAATAACGAGAATGATGCCATTGCTCAATATGAAGCAGAACAAGCCAAGTTGGAGGAGTTGATGCAGAAGCGTTCCCAAGCAGCTGCGGAGTTCGAGAATGCCAACAATAGAAGGAAGTCTGCGCAACAAGACCTTGAGGACGTAACAGAAAGGCTTAGTGAAGCGCAAGAGCATGAGATAGAAGTCTATAAGGAGACAGGTGCTGTTGCTGATGATATAGCCGATACTGTACAGCAAGGAATAGATATTCAAGAGGGTAAGACAACTATTACTGAAGCTGCAACGGCTGCGAGCCAAAGTAATACCATTGCCGAGGGAGCAAATACAACGAGCAAAAAGGCTAACACGATAGCTACAGAAGGTCAGACTGTAGCGGATGCAACCAACACCACGGCAGAAACAACGAATACAGTTGCTAAGAACACCAATACCACTTCCGAGAATCTGAATACAGGTGCGAAGAGCAAGAATACGTTGGCTACAAGTCTTCATACAGCAGGAACAAAGCTTGCCACTCTTGCAGAGACAGCATTTAACTATACTCTTGAAGCAGTAACAACGAGCCTTAAGGGTCTATGGGCAACAATGCTTGCAAATCCTATTACAGGAGTTATAACTCTTGTTACTACCGCTATATCTATATTCTCTATGTTTGGTGACACTGAAGAAGACCTTGCGTCAAAGACCAGCAACTTAAAGAATAAGGCGAGTGAAGCAAGCGAGAAGGTGCGTTCTCTGTTTGCCATCCTTGGTGAAAATAAAGATGCGGATAAGCATAAAGATACCATTAATGCGTTGAAATCTGTTTATGAGGAATATGGCGTGAAGCTTGACGAAACGAAGATGAAGAATGAATCTTTGGCAGTTCAAGCACAAGAGCTTATTGATAAGAAGGAAGAACTTATTGGCGTTATTGAAGAGCAGACTATAGCGATGGAACACCAAAACCAGGTGCAAGCTGCGTATGACGAATATAATTCCAACAAGGATAAAGCGAAGGAGGACTTCAAGGAAGGTACAGAAGGCATTCTCACAAGTGAGCAGGCAGGTATAGCAACGACCCTTATAAGACAAGAAGACTTGGATTTAATGCAACAATATCGAGAACAATTAAAGGGTATAGATAAAAACTCTAAGGAATACCAAGAAACTTCCGCTAAATTAAAAAATGTCCATAAAGATATAATCAATACTCTGAACAATTACTATCAGGGGCTGAATTTGACGGATAAGCAAATAGACAAGCTTAAGTATAGAACTGAAGCTCTACTTGTAAAATATGAAGCTGCACATCATATACTACATGATAGACTGGAAGATGGTGACAAGGCACGTGAAGCAGCCGAAAAAGCTTCTGATGCTACTGCCAAGCTGACATTTAAAGAAGAAGCACAAGCAGCTAAAACGAGGGCATTGAACAAAACATTTAAGGACTTGAATAGTGATATAAGAAACACTATAAGTCTTTGTTCTAAAAAGCTAAATTTCGATATAAAGGTCAACTACGATGATAGCCAACTTCCTGCGTGGATAAAGAAAATGTCCGATAAGCAACTTAAAAGCAGTATGGCTATACGTGATGCGTGGTTAAAGAAACACAAGAAAGGCGATTTTCTAAATATTGGAGGACAACTGAAATCTTACGAGCAAGTAGCTACAGAGTTAGGAATGATGAGTGCAGCTGGCTCTAATAGAGAAAGTAAGCAAGAGGAAACAGAAAAAGAGAAGGAGAAGAAGAGAAAAGCAGCCGAAAGAGCAAGAGCAAAAGCCGAGCGAGAAGCCAACGAAAGGGAAAATAGAAAGGGTAATATCCGCAAGGCAGGAGAAGACTATGACAAGACTATCTCTGACTATTCCATTAAAGTAGAAGAAGATGTTATCAAGCGAAGAACAGAGCTAATAAAGAACGAGACGGACAAGGAAATCGCTCAAATAAATCTCTCTGCGGACAAAGAAAAGAAAGCCATAGAAGATTCTATTGCCAAGCTTGTTGAGGCTAAGAAGAAGAAAGACCAAACGATATGGGTCAACGAGAAGAAGGGACGCAAGGCTAGCATGTGGAAGCAAACAAAGACTGATGAAGAATACCGAAACGAAGTTACTTCCACAGAGATAAAAGATAAAGAGGGCAAGTCTACAGGCAAGACTATTGCACAGAATGCCGAAGACCGCATAGCGATGGTAGAGCAACAGCGACAAATAAAGTTGAAGCAGATACAGCAGGTAGAGCTGAAAGATATGCTCGACTTCATGAAGGAATATGGAAGCTTAGAACAGCAGAGATATGCCATCATAAAAGAGTATACCGCTAAGATAGATGAAGCAAATCTGAAGGGCGATACATTCGGTGCAGCGACAGCTCAAATGCAGTTAGACGAACAGCTGAAAAAGCTCGACTTCTCTAACTTCAAGGATTCTATCAATTGGGATTCTGTATTCCAAGACTTAGAAAAGCTTAGCGTGCCATATCTCGAAGACCTACATAAGAAGCTCAAAGAGCTACAGAACTCTGGAACACTTGATATTCAAGACATGAAGGTCGTTTCAGATAAGATTCATGAGATTGATGATGCCATAATCAAGCAGAAGGACAATTGGGGACTTACCAATGAAGCATTAGCGCAACATAAGAGACTTCTTGAAGAAGCTGCGGAAGCACAAGAAAGACTTAATATTGCACAAGGAACGTTGAGTATGGCAAAGTTCGAGCAAAGCCAAAAGCAAAACGAAATCCAAACTATTCTTGGCAAAGCTAATATCTCTGAAAACAAAGAGAATATTACTTCTAAGGATAAAGACCGCATCCTTAATAATGCCAAAATGAACTTGCCGACACAAGAGTTTGAGAAGCTTAAAAAGCTCTTTGACGAGTTGGCGGTATCAGAAGTAAAAGTTGGCAAGGCTACAAAGGAAGTTAATAAGGCTCAATCAGAGAATGAAGAAGCCCAAGACAAGGCTTCTAATAATCTTAGGGATGCAGCAGAGATAGCAGCTAATGCCTTGGGCAAGGTTAGCAACAAGCTTCATCAGATGCAAGACTTAGTGGATGTCCTTGGATTGGGTAATACTGGATTTGGTAAAACCTTGAATAATGTTACACAAGGTGTAGATAGTGCCACAGGTGCAGCGAGTGCGTTTGCATCAGGTAATTATATCGGTGCAGCAATACAAGGTATCAGTGCAGTTAAATCCTTTGGAAAAGCTCTTGGAATTGGTGGTGGCAATGAAAAGAAGGTCAATGAAAAGCTTGAAAAGCTTGCTAAGTCTAACGAGGTACTCACAGATTCTATTAATAGACTCACCGAAGAGATTAGCAAGACAAGTGGTGCTAAAGCTATTGAAAAGACAGACAAGGCTCTTGAATTGCAGCAGAAAAAGGAAGATAACCTTAAGGAAGCAATGCAAACAAGAATGGGTTATCATAGCGGACACCATAGTTTTAACTACTATTGGAATGCTTTAAGCATCAAAGATAGAATTAAAGGGCAGAAGGGTAAGCTAAGCGAAGAGCAAATAGCACGAGCTTCTAAAGCTATGGGACGAAAAGATGGCGATGAGTGGACTGGTAACCTTCACGATATTAGAACTGCCGAAGAAGCTAACGCTTTGTTGCAAGACGAAGAGATTATTAATATTATCAGAAGCACAGGTAAGGGTGGATATGGCGAAGCTGTATATCAAAGGCTCAAAGAATGGGCAGATGAAGCAGGGAAGCAAGAAGAAATTATACAGAACCTATACGATTCGTTAACCCAAACTTCCTTTGATTCTTTGCGAAGCAGTTTTGTCAGTACCCTTATGGATATGAAAGCCGATGCCAAGGACTTCTCAAATGACTTCTCTAAGATGCTTATGCAGTCTGTACTTTCTGCAAGAATTGATAATGAACTGAGTGATAGATTAAAGGCTTTTTACAATAAGTGGGGAGAGTTATCTAAAGCTAAGAATGGGCAGCTATCTAAAGACGATATTACAGCTTTAAAAGAGGAATACAACGGCATTGTTCAGGATGGCTTAAAAATCCGTGATGAAGTCGCAGCGGTAACAGGGTACAAGGAGTCTTATCAGCAGAGTGTTTCTTCAGGAGCCTTTGAAGGAATGAGCCAAGAGACTGGCGATGAGATGAATGGTCGCTTAACAGGAATTCAGATAGCAACAGAAGGCACATATCAAGTGATACAAAGCATAGATAGTAAGCTTGGGGCAATTATTGGCATATCTGACAACAAAGAAGATGCTTCCACAGTTCCCGAATTGCCAAGCGATAGCATTATTAAAGAGAACTTTGCAGCCTTAGCTAACAGCATAAGCCAAATGGATTCCAAGGAAGATGCTTCCATAGTTCCCGAATTGCCTATCATAAGCCATCCGATAAACAATAGCGATAGCATCCTTAATGCTAACTTCGATGCATTAGCTAATAGCACTAGCCAAATGTTCCTTGCTTATGATGAAGGCAGGACAATACTCGCACAAAGCTTGATGTATCTCCAGTCTATTGATGAACGACAGGAGAAATGGCATAAGCCGATGCTACAAGCTTTCAACCGTATAGGAAGAATAGCAGACAAGGTGGAACGATTGTAACAGAAAAGGGTAGGATTAAATATCCCTACCCTTTTCTGTTATACATTGACAAATGAAGTCACTCTGGTTACATTCCAAGGTATTTAGAATATCTAAGACCTCTTGGTTTGCAGAGAAAGTTATGCGCTTAACACATTTCTTTTTTCGACCAGAGCCGACACGAAATCCTCCTCTTTTGTTTGTCTTTTCGCAGTTAACATTCATTTTTATTGTTTTTTTTGTTGTGAAGAATTAAAATATTAACTTTGCAAACGAAAGTCCAAAGTTGGGATGATGTTTGTGCCATCATCCCAACTTTGGAAATCAAACTAAAGCTCTATAGTGAACGAAAATCTGATTTTCCAAATTCTAATCGAAACAAAAGCTCTCATAGTACTTTGGACTTTCATTTTGCCTACTCTTTAAGGTGTTCGGCATAACCTTTGTAACCACTCTTCGATTACATTACAAAGGTACTAAATTTATTTGAAATATGCAACAAAAACCATGATTGTTTTAGAACAAATATGCTATTAAAATCATGGAATTTCTATTAGCTTTTTGATAATGATAGGTGTTTTTCTTATTCATTAGCCTAAAAGATACAATATTTAACATCTTTTCCTTTGCATAAAAGCAGAAGCTGCAAAGAATAATGTTACAGATTTGTTCTAATATAATAGGGTGTAACATTTAATTAAAGTTAATCAAACAACATTTCTCTTTTATTTTCTTGCATTATTAAAAGTAAAGTATTACCTTTGCCAATGCAAACAAGAAACGAACTAATTGCCATTGTATGGCGGTGTGGCACACCTAAAACAGTATTAATTGTTATGAGAACATCTAACGGATTTGCACACGCAGAAGAAAAGAAGTCTTTGTCAGAGCAGATTGAAGACGTAAAGAAGTCAAGAATGCCTAAGAGCGAGAAAATCGCCACATTGAAGGCTTGTGGTCTTCGTGACAAAGAGATTTCTGAAATATTGAGAGTCTATGTACCAAAAGGCTCTACAGCTCAAAGATTTGTAACAACATTCGGTGTAGAGATTGAATGTGTTCACGCTGAGCGTTTGGCTTTGATAGAGGCAGGTCGTGCAAATGGTGTTGATATTCATTCTGAAGGCTATAACCATACTGATAATAGCTTATATTTTAAGATTGTTAGAGATGGCTCTGTCAGTGGTGATGTAGACCCTAACGAAGTTGTTTCGCCTATCCTTCGTGGTAATAACGGTATGACTACCTTAAAGAATGCGGTTAAGGCTCTTAATGCCGTAGGTGCAAGAGTAAATAGCACATGTGGCTTGCACGTTCATATTGGTGCAGAGAGCTTGTCAGGAGAACAATACGTAAACGTGTTCAAGAATTATCAAAAGCTTGAAAGCCTTATTGATAGTTTCATGGCTCAATCAAGACGCAACAATTACTATGCAAGAAGTTTGAAAGAACATGACTTTTCTTCATGTCATAATGTATCTGATGTTCGTAGAGAACTTAGCTATGACAGATACCATAAAGTGAATGCAGAGAGCTATGAACGTCATAAGACTATTGAGTTTCGTCAGCATCAAGGCTCAGTAAACTTCACAAAGATTTCTATGTGGGTGAAGTTTTGCGCTAAGTTGATAAGTTGGTCGAGAAGCAATGTCTTCACTTCTGAGGTGACTTGCATCGAAGATATACCTTTCTTGAATAAGCAAGAGAAAGATTTCTTTGAGAGCCGTAGAAATGCCCTCAACGTCTAACTATACCACCCTATCGCCTTTATGGCGGTAGGGATAAAAGAAACCGTAAAAAAGAATATTATGTGTGTTATCATATACGTACCAAAAGGTGTAGAGCTGCCATCGAAAGACGAATTAAGAGCAGCTTACAATAGAAACCATGATGGTTGTGGCTTTGTTAGCAAAAGCGACCATTACAGAAGTCTTAACTTTGAATCTTTTTTGAAGAGATTATTAAAGCGAAAGATAGATGAAGATGTTATCATTCATTTCCGTTTAGCTACGCATGGCTCGGTAAGCATTAAGAATTGCCATCCTTTCAGAATAGGTGACTATTGGTTTGCGCATAATGGAGTTTTGCCGATAAGGTCTATTAATGACAGAACTGATAGTCAAATATGTTTCTCAACAAGCATCTATCCAGTTATAAAAGAATATGGTTGGTGTAGTGAAGAACATATAGAGGTAATGGATTATTGGACTCGCAATGGCTCAAAATTTGCAATGATGCATAATGGAGAAGTTGTATTGTCGGGAAATTTTATAAAGCGAAAAGGTTGTTATTATTCTAATTTGAATCACATTTGTTGTTTTAAGGTTATATAGATTACAGGATTAACATGTTAGAATACCGATTGCTTGTGATGAGTAGTCGGTATTTTTTGTATCATTTTTTAGCTTTTTAAGGGTTAAATTTCACTTTTGGGATAAAGTGAAATTGTTGCAAGAAAATAAAAGACTTTTATTATTGTTACTACATATCTTTGCAGAGAATTATTATTAATTGTAAAGAAATGAAAGACAAAATTTTTCAATTACTAAAACAAGCGTATAAATCGCTTGGGTTAGGTGATGAAGTCCTAATGGCACATGCCGAAATGTTGGCAAACACAGGTATTGTTACAGAGGATAACGTGAGTATTGTTGTTGATAGTCAGAAAAGCTTTTTGGAGTCATTGCAGAAGGAGAATGACAGACGTGTAACAGACGCAAAGAAGAAGTTTGAAGCCGAGCAGACAGCCAAAGAAGAAGCCGAAAAGAAAGCACGTGAAGAAGCTGAAAAAAAGGCTGAAGAAGAGGCAAAGAAGAAGGCTGAAGAAGAAGCTGAGCGCAAACGTCTTGAGGAGTTGGCTAAGCAGAATGAAGTGCCAGAGTATTTCAAGAAGTTCCTTGAGGAGCAAGCACAGAAAGAAAAGGCAAGTAAAGAAGCTGCCGAAAAATCCCAAGCAGAATACAAAAAGCTTATCGAGTCATTGACAAAGGCTAATTCGGAGCAGAAGACCTTTTACGAGACGCAGATGACAAAGCAAAGCGACATTATTAAGAGCTTGCAAGACACTATCACTCGTCAGCAGGAGGAAGCGAAAGCCGAGAAAGAAGCCGCAGCTAAGGCGAAAGCTAAGGCAGACCACGAAGCAAAGATTTTGTCGAAGGCAAAGGAGTTGGGCATTCCACAGAGCCGTATCGATGAGGGTTTCACCATTGCTGATGATGCTGATGATGAGGCTATCTCAACCTACCTCTCTAAGGTATCGAACAACTACAAGACATTGTTACAGCCAACCCTTGGGGGCTTCCGTCAAGTCTCAACTGGTGAAGCAACAAAGGAAGAGGTTGACAATATTGCCAACAACTTAGTAAAAACCCTTTAAGGTAAAAAGAAATGAATCAGGAAATTCAGACAAAAAAGACTCAGATTATCTTTGGTCAAGACTCTGTTATCATTCAGAAGTGGAGCGGTGACATCAAGGGTGGTCGTGCCTTGGATTGGTCGGCAGTGACGGAAGAGGTGCTTTATGCAGGTCGTATCATTATCACCGATGGTAAGGGAACTTACAAGCCTTTGGCTATTGAGAGCAAGGCTTACAAGGCAATTGCAGAAGAGAGTGGTTTCAGCTATGCTGGTGTATTGTACCGTTCCATTGCAAAGGGTGAGGGTGCAGCCATCATGACAGCAGGACAAGTTAACAAAATTGCAGCAAAGGCTGCCAATGGTGAAGCGGACTATCCAGCAGACTTCCTTGCAGCATTGCCAACAATTCAGTTGGTGACAGACGAGGATGCTAACAAGTTCGATGAGAGTGACGCAACCGTTGATAAGGATTAAAAGGAGGGATAACAAATGGAAAAATCGCTTTATTTCGAGTTTGTACAAAAGTACTTCCCACAGCTTGTAACAAGCCTTGTGGAGAAAATCAATGGTAGTGTTAATGGCTTGCGCCCATATATGTACAATCAGTATCTTACCAAGAAGTTTAGTGCTGATGGTCGTTGGGCTTCTGTTACTGCGGAATACACACGAGTTGCAGCAGACGTTGTATCAATGGATTCAGAGCTTCCATTGAAGAGCCGTGATAAGATTGCAACTGTTGAAGGTAACATTCCTAAGTCAGGTATGAAGCTCTACATCTCAGAGAAGGAGCTTAAGGACTTGGACAGCATGATTGCACAGAATTTGCCTGAGCCACAGGTTGTTCAGAACATGTTTGCAGACCTTCCTCGTTGTATTCAGGGTATCTACGAGCGTATTGAGGACATATTCCTTAGTGAGCTTTCTTCGGGTGTAGCTTTGGCTTCACGTTCGGGTGGTACAGGTGTCCGCTTCGATATTGGTTTCTTGGAGAAAAACAAATTCGGTCATGGCACTAGCGATTGGACTAATGCTGATACCGCAACTCCACTTGATGATATTCAGAAGGTTTACGACCAGGCAATGGACGACCAAAATACCATTACCACAGCATTCCTTGATGATTATACTATCAAGCTCTTGGGCAACAGCAAACAGGTTCGTGAGCAGTTTGCTTTCAACCGTGGTTTGGTTATTACTGCGGAAAGCAAGGTTCCAGTATTGAGCTTCGACCAAATAGCAAGTATCTTTGAGGACAAGTGGCAGACTAAGCTTGTGCGTGTTTCTAAGACTATCAAGACCGAGCTTAATGGCGTGAAGGGAACACATAATCCTTGGGCTAAGGGTCATATCACTTTCACTTGCTATGACAATCTTGGTGATTTGGTTTGGACTAACGTAGCAGAAGTTACTCGTCCTGTAGCTGGTGTAACTTATCAGGCAGCAGATGAGTTTATCCTCGCAAGCCGTTATTCGACAAACGACCCTCTGCGTGAGTTTACAAACTCACAGGCTATGGTTATTCCTATTTTGAACAATGTTGATGCCATCTATTCGTTGGATTCAACACAAACAGTAGGTTAAGCCTATGAGAGGTGAGGTTATAAAACCTTTTCGTGATAAATATCACTTCAACACCTTGTATGAGGTCGGAGCGGTGGTAGATTTCACTGAAGAGCGAATGAAAGACCTTATTAGCCGTAACCTTTGCAAGAAGTTAGAGGGGGTGATAGAGACTTCATCCCCTCGCAAAGAGGCTAATAAGAAGGAACAAAAGAAAGTGTTGGATGAGCCTGTAGAAGACGCTAATTTGGATAAGACCAAGAGCGAAGAGGAAGCTGCAGAAAAGCTTGCTAAGGCTATAGGCAGACCAAAGAAGCAATAAGTCTTATGAAAATCAGAGATTACATTTCACAAAAGTTTGCAGCATGGAATATAACTGATGCTAATCTTATAGACATTTCTCAATATGTAGATGTTGACGAAGAATATAGCATAGAGAATGATAAAGTTGTAGGACAAGCAATGATTAAGATGTTGGAGGAACTTATACTTTCTCCTGTCATGAAGAACGTTAGTGAGAATGGTTTCTCTGTTTCATGGGATTACTCTAATATAGGTCAATACTATATGTGGCTATGCCGTAGATATGGTATTGAACCCGATACGGAAGTTGTGGCAGCATTAGGGCTTTCCACTATCATTGACAAAACAGACATCTGGTAATATTCCTTATGAGATACGCACCACACATCTTGAAGAAAAAATCCGTTGAAGTTACTCGCAATTCATACAATGAGGTAATAGACACCAAAGTCAGTTGGGAAGAAATGGGTGGTTGTCGTTGTGACGATAATACCACAGAGCATTTCCAAACTGATAATGGCGGTATCTATACACCTAAGTATCATATTGTTTGTGACAGATGCAACATTTCTGAAGGAGACGAGGTCAGATGCTTTAATCGTGATGGTAGTTATAGGGGCGGAGGAAAGGTTTTCAATTCCCCAAAATGTAATTATCTTAACTATATGAGCATATATGTATAAGGATATAGATGCAGAGATAGAAGATTTCTTTAAGCACGGTGAAGAAGAAATAGATGCTTACCTTAGTAGTATTGGAGAAGAAGCGGTAGAAGCCAACAAAAGGGATGGCAATTACCACAACCGCACAGGCAGACTACGGAACTCCAACTATTACAAAGTCAGCGAGCATTCCTTACAGATAGGTAATGATGCACCTTATGCTTCAGAAGTCTCTAACAGAGGATATAATGTCATTGACTCTGGAATACAGCTCTTAAAGAAGAAAGTGGAGGATAATCTATGATAACAGAGATTGATGCAGGGCATATCATTTATGACGATTTGGATAGCATGAGCTTAGAACGTAGATTGAAAGGACACCTTAAAAAAGGTTCTCTCAATGGCGAAGAGCCTATGATTAGCGAACACGTTCCCGAAGAAGGTCTTGTTGTTATCTTGCCGAAACAAGTAAGTGCTGATAAGAAGTATTTCAATGATTGTACAATCGTAGTTAATATCCTGCTTAAGGATGTCGAAGGCGAAACAAATCCTAAGATAAACGAGCTACTTAAGGAAGCCTTTAACTTACTTAATGCTGATAAGGTTGGCGAATATGCAGACACGTGGTATCGTTATTCTGTACGTTCACATGGAATAGAAGCGGAAGCCCGAATGAAATGCCACTACGCAAATATAGTGTTAGATTTTGAAATTCTTAATATAAGATAGATTATGGCAAAGAATAAACCATTTATCGGTATCAAGAGAATTTGGTATGGTGAGCCTTTGGCAGAACCGAATACACCTGCTAAGTTGGCAGCTTGGTTGAAGACTGCTACAGAGGTGTTGAACAGCCATGAAGGAACTTGGGGTTACTCGCAAAACGACCCTAGTGTCACCGAGTATAAGAATGAGCTTAACGGTCAAGTTTACTATCGTGATAAGACTGATGAAGGCGCAAAGACCATTACGTTCTCTATTGGTGTGTACTCTTGGAAGAACAAGGTAGACCTTCAAGGTGGAACTATGCTCGATGAGCAGGGTGCTGTTACAACAGAGGAGACTAAGGCTTTTGGTTGGGCATCAAGTCAGGACTTGCTGAATATCAACAAAGCTCTTGTTGCCGAGACAAAGACAGGCAACTATATCGTATTCTCAAATGCAGCTATTGTTGCAAAGGGCGACCAGCAAGACAAGAATATTGCTCTTGGTATCTCTGCGGTAGCTATGGAAAGCGAAACACCAGGCGTTGCAGGAGAATATCTTTGGGATGGCGAGAAGGTTATTACTTCGGAAGGATAGTTTAGTTTTTTTCTTGTTAGTTAATATTGGGAAAGGAGGATGGGCTTAGTACCATTCTCCTTTTTATTTTTTTATTATGAGTGTAGCTAGTAAATTAATCACAGAAGCCTTACTTGGCGAAGATGGTGTAACGATATTAGTAGATGGGCAATCTTATTATGTAGAGTCCCCAACAATAGAAAGAATAGTAGGTGCTGCGAAGTATCTACATCATGTCGAAGACTGCAAGAGCTTGGAAGATATATTAAATATTATGAGCAACTTGGAAAATGCTTGTAAGGCTCTTTCTTTCTTTATACAAGGCGATGAGAGTCTTTCTGCCAAGCTTGCAAAAGGAAAGCCTAATGAGATTATAATCGGTCTTAAGGCAGCCTACTCTCTTATTTCCATAAAGGATTTTTACGAGCTATCAACTTTGGCGAAGAGCGTAGCAAAGATGGTAGCGAATCCACGACCATAGGTAATGATACGCTTATAGGGCAGATTGCATCATTTATGGAATGTCTACATCTATCTTACCATGAAGTCGTGAGTGTTATTCCTTATAGGGTTCTACTTCTTATGTCAAAGGATAAACAACGTGTGGCATACGGAGAAGTATACCATGAGGTAACGGAGGAAGAAATGGGATTAAAATTCAAATGATTAGAAAGAAAATGAAAGATAATATCATATTGTCAAAAGCAAGTGGAATGGAAGAGGTGAAGAAGTATTTCACCGCAGTGTTGGAATTGTCAAAGTCAAACGAGGAATTTCCTGTGAATCTTGACGAAGTGTGGATGTTGGTGTATTCAGAGAAAGGCAAAGCTGTTAGGGCATTGACCACCAACGAACAATTCATTGAGGGAATTGATTATAAGGTTTTTGCCCAAAATGGCGAAAACCCACAAGGAGGAAGACCTACTAACGAATATTACTTGAGTATATCATGCTTGGAGTTTTTTATCGCTCGCAAAGTTCGTGCAGTCTTTGAGGTGTATCGTCAAGTCTTTCACCATTTGAACTACCCACAAGCTAAAGACTTGTGGGATTCCGACTTCATCGGGGAATGCTTGCGAACAAGTCTTACTCCCCCTCCATCGGTGTAATCGACAGTTCCTGCCGATATATTTCTTAATCCTTCATCAAGAATATTCTTTGCTGCGTTCAAGTCACGGTCTATCTGCTTGCCACAATTAGGACAAGTATAGAAGCGGTCTGACAAAGACAAGTCTTCCTTGACATAGCCGCAATGGTGGCAAGTCTTTGATGATGGATAAAACCTGTCTATCTTAAATAAGGTCTTTCCATACCACTTAGCCTTATATGCTAACATTGTGACGAACGCTCCCCAACTTGCATCTGAAATGGACTTGGCAAGGTGATGGTTTTTAACCATTCCCTTCACATTCAAGTCTTCGCAACAAATAACATCGTACTTATGAATGAGGTCGGTGGAAATCTTATGCAGCTTGTCATTGCGACAAAACATGATTTTTTCCTGCAATCTTGCAACCTTGATACGCTGCTTGTTCCATGAGCCACTTCCTTTCTTCTTACGAGAAAGATGTTTCTGCATCGAAGCTAACTTCTTTGAATATTTCTTGATGAACTTATTTGATGTGTATCTCTCACCATCGGAAGTAATCACGAAGTCTTTCAACCCCAAGTCGATGCCGACACTTTGATTGGTTTTCTCCAAGTCTTCGACTTCAACTTGTGCCATAATACAAACGTAATACTTTCCGCTTGGTGTAACTGATACAGTCATATTTCTTAATTCGCCCTTGACCTCTTGACTCTTGGCAAACTTGATGCCATCCTTGAACTTTGGAATAAATATCCTGTTGCCCTCAATCTTGAAACGTTGAGGAACGGCAAAGCTGCCACCATGCTTCTTTGAGTGAAAGCGTGGGAACTTCGCCCTGCCCTTAAAGAAATTCACGTAAGCGGTCTCCAAGTGACGCAAGGCATGCTGCAAGGACTGACCGTTAGTTTCCCTTAGCCACGAATAGGCTTCGGTCTTCTTCATGGCTGTCAGCTCCTTACATTGCTCATAGAAATTTGAACTTTTCTTGGTCTTCTCATATTGCTCCTTGCGCTTAGCGAGAAAATGATTATAGACAAAGCGGACACTACCAAAATGATTCGCAAGCATTCTCTCTTGCTCCTTATTCGGGTAAAGTCTGAACTTATATGTCTTCTGTATCATCTTCATTTCTTTTATTTTTTTAATCCTACCATTGCGCTAATTTATCCAAGAGCTATATAATTTAAGTGCAGTTTGTGGTGTGCCTCACCATTCTCTTATGCTACCTTAGCAAGCATTTCTTCATCAATCTCTACCCACTGGCAAGCATCCTTGCGAAAGAACACCTTGATAGGGATAAACTTACCATCAATCTCCAAGCTATTACTATTAAACTTCTTTATTCTTGTAATTCCAAAGGAACAGCTTGCCTTTGACGTTTCTGCAAACAACTCATTCGTTGAATGCGAGGAACAATTCTGCATTAACCTTTGGGTATGCATTGATTATCAATTAAAAGGATGAGTCGAAAGATTCACCCTTTTAATTTTGTTATACTTCTTCAAAATCAATATCATCAAATAAATCTTGTTCTTGATACTGCTTAGGATATGCCTTGTCTAACAAGTTCATAAATCTAGCCCAATTATACCCACTTGCTCTTGCTAGAATTTTAATTCCATCAAGATGTTGTTTTAATTTTGGCTTTCCAACATCAGATGTAAAAAACTGATGGTATTTATATTTTCTATTTCCATTTTCATTTTTAGGATTTAGAAGTTGTATCTCATTAAAAACCAATGGAGCAATTCTTTCATAGACAATTTCATTTATCCATTTACCAACTACACTTGGTCGTTTAGAAGTTTGAGTCCAAGTCCAGTTTCTCATCTTGTATAAAGCTTCAAAGAAATCATCATCGAACATCTTTACCCATGTAGCAGCTTCCTTACTCAAGAAAACTTTCAGGTAGTTTTGTAATTCATTTTTTGCTCTTTCTTTAGCCTTGTCATATCCTGTTGCTTCATCAACCAAGGCAATAATACCAGTTTTAGCCACAGCTCTAATGATAATATCTGCGTGAGTAACAAGGTTATCATTTGGATAAACTCCGGCACGATTTGCATCTATTATTGCAGAACAAATATCAATGAGCAAAGTTGCGTCATATCCATAAGTCATTGACTGTGAGCCACCTGCGTTATTTCTTCTGAATTTGATAGGATTTTGCAGTTGCTCGACAATGTTGTTTTTCTCGGCATAAAAGTAAGAAGAAAAGATACAAAAAAGCCTTCCACATTCACATGCAGAAGGCTCGGTAGTTTACTCGTTTTCTTCTATATATAAAGACTATCCAATCACGACAGTCTGTAAAGTTTTTATGTTCAATATTAGTAACCTAAGTTTACAACACTCCAAGAGCCATCGCTGTTCTTCTTAACAACACCGTGCAAATCAACGAATTTCTTCTGACCACCATAGACAGAACGCAAGGAATAAGAAACAGTAACCTCTCGTCCACTAACGCTTTCTTTCTTGACTTTGAACACGTTGGAACTTTCTGCACCTACGGCACTAGAAGCATTGCTAACATTCCACTCCCTTTGAAGAGCATCCTCTATGGAATACAAGTCATCATCCGAAACATACACATCGGACTCGCTATAAGAACTGGTAGCATTGGCTCTTTCGTATTCTTTTGGGTCTTTTTGCTCTCCATATTCCACGACATAGACATAATGACCTGATTTCAAGTCTTTCACAATCAACGATACCAAATACCAATCATTAGGATTCCTATAAGGAATTGAAACTTTCATATCATACGTAAATTTTCCTTTTTTCTCTTCCACAACACCTTCTACTGTTCCTTTATCACTAAAGCTACCATCCTGATTGTTATAGCCTTTATCGTTATAAAACTGACTATCAATCACTTTATAGCCTTTGCCAAAATATTTTTTCAGAACAAAGTCACGTTTTGGCATACAGGAATCTTTGGATATAGCTCGCATCTCATGTTGTTCCCATTCTTCAGCTATCATCTTGTCTCTTTCAATGGCAAACTTTATTACGTAAACACCACCAACAACTAATAATACAATCATGGCTATGTAAGCAATCTTCTTCATAATCTCATTATTTTTAATTATTGAACTTTGTGGGGGATGCCCACGTTACTTAACACTTTCCAACTTATCCAGTATTCTTCTAGCCTCTTCTATTGAAGATGCGGAATACAACTCACCACCCTGTTTTATAAGGGCGATGAAGGCAGAGGCATCAGTATCGCAATTTACTTCAGCTGATGTCGCAAAAAGTTGCCAAAGAGGAATATCTAATACATTTGCAATTGTTTCTAGTTTATTAAGTGTCGGATTTTTCAAAAGTGCATTTACATTTTGTTTAGATGTCCCCATGAGGTCACCAAAAGCCTTTTTTGTTAATCCTCTTTCTTTTAATATTTCTTCAATTCTAAACATAATCATATTATATATAAGGTAATATTATATTTTGACGCAAAAATAACTATAAACGAGCGAAGTAAAAAGAAAACTTTATTAAAAAGTGTTTATAAAAGGTGTGGTAATTATATATTTGTACTAACAAAGGTTAAAAGTAATACTTTTATATTACTTTTATTTGGTAGTGTAAAATTAAAGCATTACCTTTGCCAATGTAAAATAGAAACAACAACTTAGTTGCTCGCAGGTCGGGCGGTGGGGCACACCTAAAATAGTAAACGTTATGAGTACAACATTGAAGAATACATTGAGAGAGGTTATGCAGCAGGCTTGGGCTTTCGTTAAGAAGAACGGCTATAGCATGAGTGAAGCATTAAAGGTAGCTTGGTTGAATGTGAAGCTTAAGGCGCAACTAAAGAAGCGCATCGTTAAGTTCTACTTTCAGAAGGTAGATGGTTCTTTGCGTGAAGCCTTTGGCACATTGAACGAGCGTGTAGTGCCACAAACACAAGGCACACGTAAAATGAATGACACATGCCAAGTGTACTTCGATACAGAAAAAAGCGAGTGGCGCTGTTTTAAGCGTGCAAACCTTATTAAAATAGCATAATTTATTAATGATTTAAATTGAACGAGATATGAAAAAGTATATTGTAATGACAACAGGTTATGTGCATCCTTATGTATCGGGTGAGTTTGATAGCTTTGAGAGTGCAAAGGCTTTTGCTGAAGCTGGCAACAACGTCAATCAGCGTAACGGCACTGATGTTAGGTTTTATGTTTACGAACTAAAATAACAATTGGCTTGTCGGGGGTGAGCCTGTAATCATCCCCACAACTTAAAACAACAAGACGTATGAAAACGCTTATAAATGAATCTTACTTTGGTAGAGTTGATTTCTTTGAAGAGGTGAATGAATTTCCTGAAGGCTATCAGATTTGGTCTATAGGTCGCCATAACTTCAAGCATGAGGGTTATATCCCTTTGTGCGAAGCAGACAATGATTTTAGAGTTAATATGCGCACATTGAAGACTCTGAACGTTGGTGATGAGCAACTTGCATTGCTCTTGCTAAAAAAGGCTATAAAAAGTGAAGTTGATAAAACAGCGTTTAACAAAATATGCAAAAACTATGAGCAACATTAAAGATTGTATATATGAAACTTACAATGATAAGGTAGGTGTGTTGTGCAACAACGAGCATGAAATGGTATCGCAATTCATCGGCACAGACCTTACAATGGTTCACGATAGAATAGAGGATAGAACATACATTCTTATCCCACTAACCAAGAAGCACAGCTTCGAGTATCACAAAAATTGGCTAAAGGTTGATGGCAAGGTAGTTCATAGTAGCTATTATTTCCAAAAGGACGGATGCCAATGGGTTGAAGTAGATAGCGAGACTATGAAAGAAGTCGTATAGTATTTACAAGGTGAGGCACACATCTTAACTGATATAAACACTTTTATTTCACTAAAAAAGCAAAGTGAAAGAGGGGTTTCGATTTAGGTAGGTTACATCGAGTAATCTACCTATTTTTGTTGTAAAAAGTTTAGATATGTTCAGTAACACACTTCTGCAAATAAAGACCTACTTCCGCAACTTATCCTTCATGGCAACGGAAACGGAGAAGGATATACACGATTTGTTGGAAAAAAAAGATGTTGGCAAAGTCCTAAATATGATGGAAGAGCATGACATCGAGGTCGATAATGCTATCTCGGAATATAACCCACAGACGCATAAAGTAATGCGAAGAGAAGACAAATGGGTAAAGGGAGAGAAGCCATATAAGACTGAGAAGTTGCCACGCACAAGACAGCAATATATCAATGAGGTTGAGCTTTTCTTTCTCTTTGGCAATCCGCTCTTGTGGAAGAAGATAAAAGGAGAAGATGGGGCTTTTGAGCTATACAAGAAATACCTTAAGAATATTTACTTTAACTCTAAGATACGTCAATGTAAGCGTCTAGCTGGCGCAGAAACAGAGAGCGCATTAGTGTTCCATTTCTACCAAGAAAACGGAGTGCTAAAAGCTATTCCTGTTGTTATCGCACGTTCAGAGAGATACAAGATGC
>ULOX01008132.1_pt1 | contig 53191 bp, 85 predicted proteins | sample 1952911 | NCBI WGS metagenome assembly ULOX01 (sample SAMEA4835613, study PRJEB28245) | human gut metagenome | biome: gut microbiome; material: fecal sample | place: Denmark | collected 2008
GGTTTTGGTAAGTTTGGTTTCGCTTCCGTAAATGCAGATAAATTTAAAAAGATGTTTATATATTTCATGTTAATTCGGTATATGTATGTATAAATATCCTAAAATAATAATTTTTATTTCTTTTTATGTCGTAAAGGAGTATATTTGTATAGAACTTATTCATTTCATTCACGATGTCGTTATTCATAACGAAAGAAGAATTCAATAAGAGTAAACGTAGACTTCGCAAATATAATAGGGAATGGAAACATTTTGCTTCGAAAACTTATGTCGGTGACTGCTCGGAATTATATCGAAGATTAAAGCCGTCATCCTATGCTGATTTTTATCAAAAATACATTATGGATGGCCAACGTGGTTTAAAAGAAGGTGTTAGTCGCTATATGCGTGGTCGCACGGAAGAGGAACTGACAAATAATGCTAAAGGCTTATATGAATTGATAGTTAAACAATATCCGAATGATATTGTCGATTTTGTTGACTGTCTTAATGTTACGATAGGCCACGTTATACATGAGACCTACGATGGTCAGTTAGTCGAAAATATCGTTGAGGGTATATTGTCTAAAAAGGGTTATAGAGTAGAGCCTTCTCAAGGTAAATATGACAGCGGTTATGGGATAGACCGTTTTTGTTATCGAGGGGAACAATTGCTTTTTACTGTACAGATAAAACCGATAAGTTTTTTCAAAGGTAATAAGAATTTAAGTTTGATCGAAGATAGGATAAAGGCGTTTGATAACGACGACAGAATACGGAACAAGTTTAAGGTTAAACCTTATTATATTGTATATGAGTATAAAGGTGATTCTGAAAATGATATCTGTTTTATTTGTAATGAACGACAACAGATGGCATTTCTTTTAGAAGATTTATGTGAACGAAACGGTAGCTCTAAAGTATTACCTGAGACGAGATATTTTAATAAATAATAACATTTTATTTTTGGACATTTAGATATTATATTGTAACTTTGTTGCCGAAAGTAAAAAATATCTATTATGAAAGAAATCTATGTAATTGAAAAGGTTGACGGTTATTATGATAGTGAAACTACTACGAGTTTCGAAGCATACACTTCTTTAGACAAGGCGAAAAGGAGGGCAATTAGCTTAAATCTATCGATGGAAAGTCTACAAGAACGTTACGACGAAAAATGTCATTCTGACAAAGCCGTCGATGATTTGGAACGGATGGCAAAATCAGTAATGCTGTTGTTACATAAGGAATTATCGGATAAATATTTTAGTCTTATTGCAGGAGACCGTTATAGCTATTTGGTCGAGACGGAGAAATTAACGGATGAAGATTATAAGATGATTGAAGAATATGATATACTTTTCGAAGATTATTTTCGTCATCTTGAAAAGATGGTTCCGTATCTTGATAACATCAAAGATGTTTCTTTTGATGAAGATAGCATCAATAATATGAAATTATATGATGAATATCGTCATCAATGTAGTTACAATCGTGTTGAGGAGGGTTTGCCTCGATATTATGCGTCTGTAACACCTATCAAAATCATTGAGTAATATGAGATATTGTGGTAGTAAACGAAGATTCATGAAATATCTTCTTCCGATAATAATGGAAGGCACGACTGATAACACGGTATTTGTTGACGTATTCGGTGGTGGTATGAATGTCGTTTCGGAGATACCTTTGAAGAATAAATTGGCGAATGACATCAATCGTTATATAATAAGTCTTTGGAAGCATCTTCAGAAACACAAGGTTAAAGGAGAGAGACTATTACCATTAATCAACGATCATGTCACTGAAGATGAATATAATTCAGTAAAGGTATCTTTTTTAAATGAAACGACTAAAGGTAAATATACTGAGGCCGAGATAGGTTTTGTTGCAACTGCATTAAGTTACGGTGGTGCATTTTTCAATGGTTACGCTAAATACGATCCTAAGAAGAAAGAAGACCATGTCAAGGAGGCATATAATGGAATGTTGAAACAAATGAATAGTTTCAAGTACTTAGAAAGTACCACATTTATTAATGTAGATTACCGTGACATCACATCATACGTCGGTTCAACGCCATCGGATACTATACTGTTTTGTGATCCTCCATATTTCGGCACACGTAAATATTTGAGTGATTTTGATAGTGAACAATTTTGGAATTGGGCAAGACAGAAGTCTAAAGAAGGTTATAAAGTCTACATCTGTGAATATGATGCCCCATCGGATTTTGAATGCATATGGCAAAAGGACAAGAGAGATGGTATGGGGACGACCATAACAGGTAGAAGACAATCAGTCAAGGTTGAAAAAATGTTTAAATATAAAGGTTAATTATAATGGCAAAAAAGAAAATTGGAGATACAAGGCATTTAAGTGAAGAAATAAAAGATTTGGTTGGCACGAAATTGCCGATTGTTTTGGACGTTGACGGTACGGTCGTAAAACATCATTATCCTGATTTAGGTGAAGATGTCCCTCATTGTGTTGAGGTATTGAAAAAATGGACGGACAACGGTGTCGGCATCATCATAGATACGATGCGAAGCGGTAAGGAGTTGGACGACGCAGTGGAATGGTTCAAGAAGAAAGGTATTCCAATCTACGGTATCGGTAAAGAGCCTAATCAGCACAAATGGACGGATAGTCCCAAGGCATACGGGATTCTATCTGTCGATGACCGAAATCTTGGTGTACCGTTGATTTCAGAAGAAGGTGAACGCCCTTATGTCGATTGGAAGAAGATAGACGAAGTATATTCAGAAGTAATCTTGAAAATGGCAAAATCATATAAATAAAGGAGGGTTTTATGTATAAAAAGTTTATTGCTGTTAAAGATATTGGTATTAAGGGCTTTAACAGCATAATTAAAAAAGGCTCGGAAATTACCGTAATGAATGACACCATATATTTTAACGACGGTATGGTTGATACGATGTTTTACGATATCTTTCGTGATTTAATCGAAATGGAACTGAAAGAAGGTTTTAATTACTTGAAAGAGGTACCAATACCTTATAATAAGGTTTAACTTTTTTTAATATTTTAAATTCGAAAATTTTGTAGAAAAATAATATCTTTGCAAACAAATCGGTTAAATGAATATGCAAAAAATATGGTTTACCTCAGACACTCATTTCGGTCATAAAAATGTATTGAAACATTGTCCGGAAAGGCTAAAAGCCTTCGGTATACCCGAAGATAATACGGACGAAGAAAAAGTCCGTTTACATGATGAATATCTGATTCAATTATGGAACGGTACTATAGGACGTAAGGATATTGTCTATATTATCGGTGATTTTTCTTTCTATAACGTCGAAAAGACAAGAAAGATATTGTCAAGACTAAATGGTAGCAAATTCCTCATTATTGGAAATCACGATAAGAGTTCGGTCAAATTAGGTAATTATTTTCAGCAAATAACCCACATAAAAGAGATCGATTTCAAAAAAAAGAATTTCGACTTCCTTGAAGAGGATTTCGGTGTTGTTTGTTGCCATTATCCGATGATTACATGGAATCGAAAGCATTATGGCACCGCCAATGTACATGGACATTGTCACGGACGTTTAGATTGTTTTAATAATGATAATAGCGATTTAAGAGTCGATGTCGGTATTGATGGATGTTTATCGAATTTCGGAATAGTTTCTTTAGAAAGTCTATATTATTTCTTCAAGTCCAAGACAGACGGCAAACCGTTTTCTGAATATGCATCCGAATTGAAACAAAAAGATACGATGATAATTTAAGTTTAACGATAATAATAAAAAACAAGTAAGTTATGGCAAAGTTTAAAGTTAATGATTATGTAATTGTAACAGCAACTGGTAAGAAAGGCGTAGTTAAGGCTCGTGAGATTATAAAGTCGACTGACGGAACAAAACACTACGACATACAGTATATTGTCAAGTTCGATGAGGGTTTCGGCAACTGGGGAGCTTTTAGTAAGAAGGAATTGCAGAAGCAGTTTAAAAATACTGATAATGATGATAAATACATCACTAAGATATATGACGCACCAAATGGTTTTAAGGTAACGTTAGTCGCTTTGACAGAAACTGAAAAATATTATGAAGACACTCTTGATACTTGCAAAACGATGAGGACTAAGTATTGTAACATCGGTCATTCAATTTATAACCCGCACGATGTCTACAATGAGAAATTAGGTTATCGAATTGCAAAGAAACGTATAAAGACACGACCGTTCGTACATATGTCAAGTAGTTTTAGCGGTGAATTTAACAAGGAGACTGTCGAGGCAATTATGGATGTAAAGGCTGCCTACATTATCAGAAATCTTGATAAGATGGTCAACCGTTAAGATATGTCTTTCGATGCACCTCAGTAAAAATTATATATAAAATGGAGGTCATAATTAAATATGGCCTCCATTTTATGCCTTAATAAATTAATAATATATCAGACTAATGTCGAGACAACTATACAGAATTGTATTGGTTATCGGTGATAATCATGAAGAAATAATAAAGAAATATTCCGCTGATACGAAGGTCGAACGCTATCTTTTTATGAAGAGAGAAGATGCAAATAAGCATCGTCTATCTCGGCTAAAAAGGATTAAAACAATATTGGATAATAAGGAACTGCCGCTGACGGAAAATCAGAAAGAATTGTACAAAATGATGTATCTTGATATTAAAGATATGAGTGATGCCGATTATTACCAAGAAGTAACTGACGGCTGTCATTATGATGAGATAACAGGTGATGCATACTCGGATACAAATATCAATGCTTACTATCAATATGCCAATTGTCCGCAGAAAAGGTTTCTTAAGACAAAAGAGGAAAGTACATTTTCTAATCCTTTTATATTGAAAGACGGTAGCCGTAGTTATTCGGCGAAAGTTAAGGAAATCGATTGGTCAAAAATGCATATGGCGAACACTGCACCTTATATTGCTGCATGGGAAATGGTGGTTGAAGGCCGTAAACCGACAAATGAGCAAGAACAGAAAATATTCGACGTGATGCATACCAAGGTTGACTATTTTAAAGATAATTTCAAAAATAAAGATGAATATGTTCATCACAGTTGTTCATTTTGGTGTTACGGAGTTGCTACGAGTGATGAATACAAAGAATTAGATTATACGATATCAGATACCGAATGGATCCGTACTTTTTACGATAGATTTATTGTACCTCTTGATGGTGAACAACGGTTAACGATATACGAAGTAAGGAGTCTTTAAAATAAAGAAGAAAAACAATGCGATGAAATTTAATGAATTATTCAGAGGGTTAGATTATGGACTCGATTGGGAGAAGATAAAGAATATCGAAGAATTTCGAATATTATCGGAGACCCCTCAGAGTAAAAGATGGCATAAAGAAGGTGATGTCTTAAGCCATACAATAATGGTTGTGAAAGAAATGCAGGAATGCCTTAAGACTGAAAATAGGTGTAAAAACGATAAGAGGTTATTGATAATGTCTGCCTTATGCCACGATTTAGGTAAAGCCGTTACAACAAAATGGTCAGATGAACAAGGTGATTATATTACAAGCCATCATGGTCTCGAAGGCGAAAGAATTGTTCGACGATTATTTTATAATGAATTCCCGATTCTTAGAGAAAAGTTATGTTATATGGTAAGGTATCATATGACCTTACATCATATTTTCGACGAAGAAGATTACGAAATAAGAAAGAAAAAAATGATAACACTATCGCATGGTATCGTGCCAATAAAAGATATGTTATTACTAAATTTCTGTGATTCGAAAGGGACAATAAATGATAATGAGGATAATTCGGCTAAAAAGGAAAAGTTCAACCGCATCAAGAGTTTCGCTGAAGAACTGGACTGCTACAATAAAAAGTATTATTTCAGAAATAGATACGAGCGCATATATTTCTTCAATTGTAATAAAGAACGCTTTATCGATTCTTTTCCTTCATCGTCAAAAAACTGTGATGAAGACACTCCATTTTACGTAACCTTTATGATAGGCGTTGCAGGTGCCGGTAAAGATAATTATATCGAAGAACGTATACCTGATTATCCCGTCTTGAGCCGTGATAAAATAAGGACAGAAATAGGCATCGATGGTGAAAAACCGATGGGTAATAAAGAACAAGAGCAACGTGTTACAGAAATATTTAACGAACGATTAATCAAATATTGCAAGGAAAGGAGAGATGTTATAATCAATAACACTAATTTATTGAAAAAATATCGTTCGAAATTCATGGAATTGATACTTCCATACAGACCTTATATAATATTCGTATATGTCGAACCTCCTAAGATGGAGGATTGTGTCGAGAGGCGTAAAGGACAGATAGATGAAAATATCATTAAGCGAATGTGGAAACAAATGGAATTTCCGAATGCTACCGAATGTGATGAATTGATATTCCACAAACAAGAAAATAATAACCGATATGGTTTTAATTACTATTTAGACTCGGATGAAAATTGAACGTATTAAAAAGGTAATAAATGATGAAAATAAGGACGTAATCAAGGCAACATTAATGGATGTCTTCGACGAACTTAAAATAACAACGGGTGCGATGATACTTGACGGTTATGAAGACGACGATTCATGTATCAAATATCTTAATATGACGACAAATGAAATTGAAGAAATAATAGGAGAACTTTAAAATATTATGGAGAATACAAATGAAAGATTCGAAAAGTTCGGCAATGTAATGATAGATATCGAGACATTATCAAATAAAACGAACGCAGCTATCGTCGAAATAGCAGCCGTTGAATTCAATAAGAAGAATGGCAATATCGGTGAAACCTTTCATCGTAAGATTAAATCGGATTCGTGGTTTGACCTTCCTTCTCGTGATGTTAATGCCGATACTTTAAAATGGTGGCTAAAACAGTCAGAAGAGGCAAGAAAAAATATTTATGAAGATAAAGCTGACGATGTTCCAATATACGACGCACTGTCGGAATTGGCGTTATTCATCAAGGATTGTGACAATAAATCACAGATTCAAGATGATGACCGAAGCGTCGTAGTATGGAGTAATGGAAGTGTTTTCGACATTAGTATCTTGGAAAACGCATATAATGCAATGCAAAGTATTAAAATACCTTGGAAATTCTGGGCAATCAACGATGTAAGAACAATTGTGGCTTTAAATCCCGAAATTAAGCAAAATTGCCAATTCGAAGGGAATCCCCACTGTGCCCTCGACGACTGTATGCATCAGATAAAATATTTAAGTCAGACATTAGATTCCATAATGATAAAAGAGCCAATAAGTACGATGGAGACAATCACTTCAAGACCTTAAGGAAACAGGAAACCCACAAATCTTTAGTTTGTGGGTAGTTCAATATAGCAGATGTTATCCCAATTTTAGGAGTGCGGATTTTAATATTATCTTCATGGGCAAAATACTAATATATGGATGAATTAGAGAAGAAATACATTAGATTAACTGAAACAAAATTGAACAACATTGTTAAGAAAAGTATCAGAAAAATATTAGGTATGAATAAACGAACGAATGATTCAATCGAAGAATCAACAAAAGTCTTATGCGACAGTCTAACTGTATTAGATTATGACAGCGACACTTAAAAACGCCATTAGTAATGGATATTCTCTTGATGAATTATGGCGAATGTACGACGAGGACGACCATATAAAGATATACGATATTATAATTAGAGGCAATGATATAGAAGTTGGCACAAATAATTCTTAAAATGCAGTCTGAAAAGGCTGCATTTTTCTTTTTTTTTTTGCTATTTATATTAAAAGTATATATCAACAATATAACAAGAATAGAAATATGAAACAAACAATTAAATTGAGAGAATCCGAATTAAAAAGGGTGATTACTGAATCAGTCAAAAGAGTTCTGAAAGAAAGCGGTAACACTAAAAGGGGATCTTATCTAATGGGGCGTGCAGGAAAAAGGAATTTAATACGTGGTGATATTTCAAATTTTATTGACAAACGTGATAAAGCATCTAATAAAGATGCTTTTAATCAAGGAATGGAAGACCAAACAGCATACGGTATCAACCTTAAAGATCCATCACGGGACAGTACATGGGATATGCGAAACAATCGTAGGTTAAAATTCAATTATAATACCTACAAAACGGAAGATATGGATGAATTAGGTAGGAAATTCATTGACTTTATAGAAAAATATGATGGAGGTGTTCTAATGGATACAGTTGTTGATTATGAAAGTGGTAATCAAACGGGTAAAAAGGAATCGCCATTAAAAGAGATTATCCCATATTTTGAAGAAGAAGTATTGGGTTACGATTGTACTCCTGATATGATTGACGCAATTAGAAGGGCATATAATCAATGGTGGTTTTATGCAGAAGACCAATTGATGCCATATGATGAAGATGAAGAAGTTGTTTATGAATCAATCAGAGGAACATTGAAAGAGGGAAGAAAAGATATTACTCCCGATCATGAATTTAAGTTACGGAAATATGTTGGCAAATTAGCAAAACAAGTAAAACACATATGGAAAGAATGTACAATGTATGACCAAGGTATGAATAATTACCTTGCTGATTTAGTACAAAATGAACCGTGGGTAGACAAACTATGGGACGTTGCTAATGAAATGGAAGAATATGCTGAAACAATAGACAAAAAAACCAGATAATGGACAATATGAGGGAGAACCATATCATTTTGGATATTAAGCCACCTTGTACAATTTCAATTCACTCCAAGTGACAATCAGTCCAATGGACTTGTTGAACATATCAGAGAAGCGTTCCGATTGGGATGCTTTTCTTGTGTTCCAACGGTACACAGCCTCGTCTATGTAGGACTGCAAATGCTCGTCAGATACATCGTGATAGCAACCTGTAATCATTCTACTGAAATGACTCCAAAAGCCCTCAATGGAGTTGGTAAATACATCACCATTGGCGTACTGTTCCTCACCGTGTTTTACTACCTCGTGAGTATAGCCTAACGTTATGGGGTCTTTTTATACGTATAAGAGGTTATTTTTGTGCCAACTTCTATATCATTGCCTAATTAGATATTAGAACTAAGAATTAACGATGAAGAAAATGCACCAAGGCGAGTATATTCAACTCATTGTTCGTTTGCGTTAATATAAATTAACAATATTATTCATAGTCTTTTCATTAAAAGTAGTATCTTTGTACTGCAAATAATAAAGATTTTTTATTTAAAAAGATGAATAATGATGTATTTTTACAATTAGAGGGATATTCAGATGATTTATTGATGGTCAATAATGATAATTCAATGAAATGCACTCGTTTATTAAGATTAGAACCCGATATCAAACCGGATGAAGATGAAATACTCGATATTTGTCTAACGTCGACCAACGTATTCGGGGAGCACCCAAAATTTGACAAAATTATCGGTAAAAAGATTAGAATGACCATAGAAATATTAAATTAAGATGAACGATAAAAAAGCTATAATTTTGGATTTCATTGTCGATAAGATTTATTGTATTGGCGATATACATGGTAATTTTGGATGCATTCGTGGTTTTATTAAGCAAAACAACATCCATAATAGTCTCTTGATTATTTGTGGTGATTGTGGCTTCGGATTTGAAAGCGACGCCCATTATAAACAGACAGTATTTCCAAAATTGTCAAAAACATTAAGTAAGTATAATGACTATTGTGTCTTTATCCGTGGTAATCACGATAATGCCTCATTATTTAATAGTTTCATCTTTAATTACAAGAGAATTAAAGTAGTACCTGATTATACGATATTAAATACCTATTACGATGACACCAAGGCAGTTATTAAACATTCTATATTATGTATCGGAGGTGCCACATCGATTGATAGGACACTACGGAATATAGCAAATGAAAGAAACTTAATGGAGTATAAGTTACGCCATCACAATTGTAGTACAGAAGAAGCCTCATTAAAATCACGTAAATGCTATTGGGAGAATGAACAACCACAATACTCAGAAGAGTTGCTGAATACTATTGATATTATTAAAACACCTATAGATGTTATCTGTACCCATACTGCACCTTCTTTTTGCAACCCTTTAAGTAAAATTAGTATACAAAATTGGTTTAGACACGATCCAACGTTGGAAAATGATATCGATAATGAACGAAGAACAATGGATGAAATATACAATTATGTCATAGAACATGAATTTCCTGTTGCCAAATGGTGTTACGGTCATTTTCATTTCACTTTTTCTGAATATATCGACGGTATTAAATACCGTTTGCTCGATATGGAACGACAAGGTAAAATTGATTACGAGGTTATCGATTAAAACGATATATGGCTATTTTTAAGTTTTATTAACGGTGAAAAATTGTTTTCCTCGTTTTTTGTTTATACCTTTGCATTAATAAAATAATATATTATGCCAAAAATAATTAGTCTTTACGGTCAAGCAGGGTCTGGTAAGAGCTATGTTATCTTTGATTTCATTAAAAGGGCGACGGCAATGGGAAAAACTTGCCGTCTTATCACAGATGATATGCAAATGTACCTTAATCTTATAAAGAAAATACCCGAGGATAAACGAGAACCTTTTCGTAAGTTAAAGGTTGATAAAAGAGGAGAAAGTCTTACAACGTTTTCTCTCATTACATATCTTAAACAGAGAGAAAACTTCTTTGATAAATCTGAATTTGTCATATTCGACACCATTGAAGACAGTCTATCAGATATCGTTCTTATTCCGTGGAGTGCTTTCGGATGTCAATATATAATAAAGACAGAACAATTATCACGAAACGGCAACATCGATGATGTTATTTCAGATGTCGTACTTAAATGTTATAAAACCGATATTAAAGATAATGAAATTCACATCGATAAAATTAGTTGTAAAGAAAACAATGAAAATATTAATTTCATCAACGTTATCACGATAAATAAAAGTAATTTCGATGTTTAATTTAATTAAATAAAAATTATGGCAAGAAGTATCGATATACTGACATCAGACGAAAAACATCTCGTCGTATTCGCTAAAGGAGTCACCCTTGATAAAAGTTTACCGAAATATATACGTATTAAAGAAAAAAAGGAGTCGTCATCGAAAGCACAAATCGATTCATTTAAAATGAGTGACCTTAATACTCGACCACAGACTTCTGAGGAGGTAAGGAATGAAAGAATGAAGGCACTTAGTTACGATACAATAAAAAAGTACTTCGACGACCAAATGGATGGCAAGAACGCTACAATAACGGATTTTAATTTGACATTGTCCGAAACAATGAGAAATATCGTCGAAGATACCTCTTATTATAATGATGGCGTGGTATACGGTCAAAGCATCGTACCGATAGAATACATCAGTCTCGATAATCGTAGCGATGAGAAGGTTAATCTATGGGCAAAGATATGGAAAATCATTAAAAATGAATTTAAACTACGTGGCAAACAAAGACAAGAGAAAAAAAGAGTTGCAAAATTCGATGTAATTAAGTATTTCGCCGATATTCATATGGCATCCGAACAGAGTGCAAAGAAATACGTTAATCGTATAACGGAATATGTCAATAGTATCGGAATTGCTGAAAAGACAGGACAATTGGCGTTAAAAGAGAGACTTTTTAAAGATTTGATAATTAATAAGTATGAAAGTATACTATATGCAAACGGCTATGACAAACTAATAACAGAAGACACAATGGTCGAGTTAACGAAAAAGGCTCCTAAAGCCATAACCCTTTCATATATATCAAATTATACACGCATTATACCGCCAGAAGTAATAGCAAAGAAGGCAGAACTTGATAATCTTGAGATATTCGATAACTATATGATATTGTCGTATGATCCATCGGGGATTTCGTATGCAAGAACCTTGGAGGAACGAAGAAAAGAAGTCGAAAAGGCAAAAGATCCAATATTATTCGGAGTAATTGCTGGTAGTAATAAATTATATTATATTGATGACTGGATAGACGAATACTGTGATCTGCGTTTCGAGAATATTGTCGATATTATCGGTAAAGACAAAATGATGAAAAATTATTTGAAAGATAAAATTTAAAAAAATGATTAAAGTACGATGGAAACAAATAAGCCATCGTGCTTTAAATTTTTTTAACCCAACATTATTAAATAAATCGAATATTCGTCGTATCTTTGTAACAGTCATATCGGATATGTTATGCGAAAGAAATAAACCGTAAATGTTATGTATCGAAGAAAATTCTTTTTTGGAAAACACAAGGGTGAATTTATCCTTGACGTTATTGAGAATGATACTCAATATATAACGTGGTGCATGGAACACGTTAGTTATTTACGCCTTAATGAAACCGAGATAAACGCCTATAATATCAAAATAAAGAGTATTAATAATGATATAAATCGTTCAAATATTAGACATCGTTCATCCTTGGAAGAAGAAATGTACAGTATATTTAAACAAGGATATTAAGATATACAGATTTCAAAATGAACGAATAAAGAAAAAAGCACAACTTAAAAATTAAAAGATAAACATAAAATAATATTACATAACATATGAAAAATTTTACAGTAAAATTTTTTGGTCTTATCGGCTGTATTATGATACTATTATCATTGATAACGATTAAAGCCGGAATATTGTACTTAACCTTGATGAGTTGCTTCATGTATATCCATATTACAATTACATCACTGAGTAATGCTTTAGTCGCAAGAGACGTTGATCCAAAATTTGACGTATTCTGGAAATTTTTCTTTATGATAATTTCAGCAATAGGGTTCAGTATATTTTTTACAATATAATAAAATATAATATAATGGCGAAAATTTATTTTAAAAACGAAAACTGTTTTACTACTTTAAAAAATATGGTCGATGCCAATTACACCGTCGACATAATCTTAACGTCACCACCATATTCGACCAGTCGCAGTAAAGTTAAAACCGAAAAAGCAATGGATACCTATAATCGACGTTATGATATATGCCTTGATGATATGACTTCAGAGGAATATAGAGAATGGACCGTCGATCTATTTAATAATTTTGATAAAGTATTGTCAAAAAACGGTGTCGTATTATACAATGTATCATATGGTTCAGAAAACCCTTCTGCATTGTGGCTATCATTACTCTCAATAATCGAAAAGACTAATTTTATGATCGCCGATACGATTATATGGAAAAAACGTAGCGCACTGCCTAATAATGTCGGTAATAAACTGACTCGTATCACCGAATTTGTTTTTGTAATTTGCCGTAAAGATGAATACAAGACATTTAACATTAATAAAAAGGTAAAATCAGTCAGACAAGATACCGGACAGAAGTACTATGAGAATATGTATAATTTTATCGAAGCACCGAATAACGATGGAGCCTGTAAACTAAATAAAGCAACCTATTCTTCCGAATTGTGCCTCCAACTGTTAGAAATGTATGCACAAAAAAATTATAAAATATATGATCCATTTATGGGCACCGGTACTACCGCAATAGCCTGCGAAAAATGGGGAAACAATGAAACTGTTTGCATCGGTAGCGAATTGTCGGAAGCACAAGTGCAATATAGTAAGGAACGTCTGGAAATGATAAGAAATAACAATAAATAAAATTACATAATTAATATATGTTTCGCAAAGAAGTAAAATATTCGTATAATGATATCGCAATTTGTCCTGCCGTATTATCCGAAGTTCGTCATCGAAATGAATGTAATGTGATGGATAATAAGGGATTTCTACCGATTTTTGCCTCACCGATGACAACCGTGATTAATAAGGATAATTATAAAACGTTCGAAGATAATCATATTATACCGATATTACCACGTTCAATGAATATTCCATTTAGCGATAGATTTACTTATGCTTCACAAGGTAAATGGGCGGCATTTTCACTCGAAGAATTTAACAAGTATTTCTGTAATGATGAAATTATCAATGGCACAACACCTTATAAAGTATTGATAGATATCGCAAATGGACATATGACCGAATTGTATCGATTAGTTAAAAAGGCAAAAAAATTACACGGCGATAATATTATCGTGATGGTTGGCAATGTTGCGAATCCAAAAACCTATGAAGAATGTTGGCGAGTAGGGGCAGATTATGTCCGACTTTCAATCGGTAGCGGATTCGGATGTATCAGTAGTACACAATTAGGAATCCATTATGGAATCGTATCTCTTATCGATGAGACATATAATATTAAAAAGAAAATTGCCGAAAGCAGAGGTCTTCAATTCGATAGTTTACCTAAAATCGTCGCAGACGGAGGTATTAGAGGATACTCAGATATTATAAAGGCGTTAGCTGTAGGTGCAGACTATGTAATGGTAGGTAGCGAATTCGCTAAATTAATCGAAAGTGCAGCGAGACCATTTATTTACGATAAGACCGATGATACATATCGTTATCTGACAGACGAAGAATGGGCAACATTAAAGGAACACGACGGCGTATTTAGCTATTTCGGTGAGGATAACAGAGAACATTCGACAACCGAGATGTATAAGACCTTCTATGGTATGGCAAGTCGACAGGGACAAATAGATATGTCAGGTAAAAAGACAAAAACATCCGAAGGTAACATAAAGACAATCAGAATGAATACCGATATAACTAAATGGGTTGATAACATGACTGCATATATGCGTTCAGCAATGAGTTATTTGAACCTCTTTGATATAAAAGAACTCAATCCGAAAAATGTCGATACATATCTACTGTCCTTTAATACCAAAAATAGTATTAATCATTAAGTTTAATTGAAATCGTTATACTAATATACAGAGCGATGAAAAATAGATTAAGAGAAAAATATAGTATATGTAGATGTACACACGATAAGTCATTCGATGATATGGTAACAAACGACCCGTATCCAATGTATATTAGATGGTTTTATTGCGCAAGACAACCACTTTATAATAATAAACCATTGTATGAAATCGAAGATGATTTCGGTAAAGACAAATTTGATATATGCGTAAACTGTCCCAGTTTTACTGTATCGAGAAAAGATATGAGAGCATGGAGAGAAGAAAAGAAAAGACGGAAAAAATATTTTCGTTGATTGTATAAAATTTACGACGACCGAAAAAAGTAAATTTAAAATCCGTATTCCTAATATTGGAGTACGGATTTATTCTTTTATTTTTTTCCTTTTGCATAACCTGTATTGATGGCACTGTCAAACTTACTAAATACGCCTGTAAAAAGATTGTTTTTTTCACCTTCGGAATATGCCTTTTCCTCTGCATCATGAGCAATTTTACTTAATCTTCTTGCTTCTGCGCCTTTATCACCAAGCATTTGTGCCCTTCTTAAAGCACGTCCGTAAACTTGTCCCAAAGCATCTTGTCCTTTATCGGTGTCTCCAATCTCATTCAATACACTTTTCACTGTTTCAGCAATCATATTTCTTAATTCACTTTCCGTGAGTTTTACCGTTTGTTTCATATTTCTATTCTTGTTATCTTATTTATTTTCGGTTGTAATAGGCATTGGTACTTCTTTGTCTATATTTTGTTATCTCTTGTGGTGTTAACGTATCAATTCTCCACTTTACCATATTCTATTAATAATCTTTATAAAAAATAAATATCATCATATCATAAAAAGTCATTACCTTTGCATAAAAATATTGAATATGAGACATATTGGTCATAGAAACATTAAGGATACACAATTAGTAAAAGTATTTACAGTCTTGGGGTATGATATTTATATTCCGCAATCATATTGTCTACCTATGGCAATATACCAAATATGTGCAGGGGAAACGTTTGTTGACAAAGATTTTAATACCTAATTTTAATATAAATTGCATCATTTTAAATAGGATTAAAACGATGCAATTCGGTTAAAATAAAATGTATATAAAAAATTATTTTATTAGAACACCCATAATACGGCCTTCATACGAGGGAGATGAACCGTTCTGTATTGCACTGTTTATTTGTCTACTATTATCCTTATGGCTAACCGTAACCATTGCTCCAATTTCGGATGGCTTATAAACACCGGCGTCAAGGGTAATAAAATTTTTCGGGTTTTCCTTATAGGAAAAACGCCATTTCGGAGAAACAACGGGACCTACTCCAACAAACCATATCTGTTGAATGTTATTTTGATTTAAACTTTTATATTCCAATTCTCGGGCCATCCTGGCATGTCCATGAGTTAAATGATATATTATATCAAACGACGGTGAGAGTAATCGGGTACGTTCAACTGACGCCTCATCTTCATTATTAGAAGACAAAGGTGCAACAATACTTTTAATTGCTGTCCAAGCAGGATTCTCCTGCGGTTCATTGGTATCGGAGTCTATATTAAAAGAAGGAAATGGTGATTTAGGTTCGTCACCCAATGAACCCCATTGATATGTATGACCGATAAAATCATTAAAGTCGTATTTTAGCCATTTTATACCATTAAGCTCAACAAAATCGAGGCTGATTGGACACCATTGTCTAACTGTAGTGTTAATAGGACCCAATACATTATCAAGTTTTACTGTCGCATCGTGTACAGAGGTTGCGTCAGCAATATAATTAGCAGTTTCTTCTGGAGTATATTCATATCTCTTTTCGCTGTTTCTAACTGCGCCGCCAATGACATTAGCTAAATCGCTTTCTATTTCCTGTAATTTAAAATCAAGTTTTACTGTCGCATCGTGTACGGAAGTTGCGTCTTTGATATAATGTACACCAGTTTCTTTTTGATAACCTATGACATCTTGAGCATTAATTACACCCGTGGCTGTCGCAATATTCATCGCCTTACTGTCTATTGTAGATAACTCATCGTCGAGCATCATAGTTGCCTCATGTATCGAATTTGCGCCTGCTATATAATTTGAATCGTTTTCTTTTTGATAGCCGATAATACCTTTATCGTTAATTACACCAGTAGCGTTTCCTAAAGTACCGATCGACTTTGCCGTAATTTCTTCATTATCATAGATTTCTTCGACTAATTTATTGATTGTGCCTTCGGTTTTTTTAAAAGCAAAACCGATATTATCGCCACCTTTAATATGGGTATTTAGATGATCGCCATCATTATTAGTCACAACGTTGTTGTCGACCAAGTCGTCGAAACGGTCAGTATAATGTGTCTGTTCGTAGTTTTCATCGACTTTATTATCGAATTTAACAATTTGATTGCGGTCATTCTTTATTGCAATTGTCTCGTGACCAGTGGCGAAATTGATTGCGATTTCTCCTTCATCAAGTTCGGTCGGAAGTTTAGGCTTTCCGTCAACAAGTTCCTTACTTCTCAAATGTTGAATTTTTAATTTATTTTCTGCCATTTTATGTGTATTTTCCTTTTTTATTCTTAGTAATAAATATCAATATTATATTAATATTATGTATATTCTTCGGTCTATTTATTGATGATTATTGTATTTCAAGAAGAAACATCCATATTGAATGAATTTATTAATTGTTCTTTAATATACGGCAGTTTGACTTTTTCATATGTTCCGTTATCTTTTAGCCATATTAATCGACGACCGAATACCTTATATCCGATATTTTCCAACATCATTGAATACAGTCCCTGTTGTATCATATAATGGGTTAATGCTTCGTCGACGAGTTCATTAAATGGTGGTCGCATCATTATGCCGTTGTTGCGATTAAAATCATTTATCAGACTATTATTGTTTTTATAATCAGTCTGTATAATCCCCCATTCATTATTACTTTTATATGCGAATAACGTATCAGCAGTACCACAGAATATCTCATTGATACCGTATTTGTTGTTTAAAGGCATATACATTTTACATTCGGCAATCAACGGATACATATTATTTATCGACATCATTTCTTCCCAGAATTTCATTCCGGCTTCCTCTTTCGGTCCTAATGGAATTAAATAGCCGTCTTCATATTGCGGTTTTATTTGTTCTGGCAATTGATATTTTTCGCCAAACATAATTAAATTATGCAATTGTTCATTATAGAAATGTATCTGCGTACCGTTATTAGTTGCCTTCAGATTATTTTCTCGCCATGTTCTTCTGACTTTATCGACTGCGATATCATGCCTTATTGCGTATTGATAGCTAATATCATCCCAATCAGTTTCATTCTCAAATCTCTTGATTATGGCTGATGCCGACGGTATATTCTCTGTTATTGTACCATCAGCATTATGTATATTATATATATGACCTTCTTCAATAAACTCTAAATTGGAAAATGAAGAAAGTATATGTTCCCTCATACGGGTAACTTCGATGGGTTCAGGGTTATCGGTTAACCGTTTATTAATATCCGTTATGTTTATCATCTATACTGTCGTTTTATCTATGCAAATATACTGCTTTCATTGTTACTAAGATATCTTTTTAAATAAAAATTAATATTAACTGCATATTAATTTAAAAAATGTGTTATGGAGGCAGTGTCAGATATTCCCGCTTATATAACAGGACGACGTAAATATTATGTCGATGATTATCCTGAGAAATCAACCGTCAAGGCTGGTAATTATGATAAAGAAGGATATCATACTGTAATAAAACCGGATGAATATGATAGACTCAGTAATTACGATGATGATTTCGGATATGATTTTATCGAAGGTAATGAAGAACCAGTATGTTACGATCCAATAGACGGACCCTGCTATGATAGTGGCGAATATAGTGACCGTGATAAAGATATGAAAAAAGCATATGCAAGATATGCCCACAATCAGTCGGATACTCCTAGAAGTGTCAGGAAATATCAAATGAATGCTGATTTCGCAAATAACAGAACGCCTAAACCTTACAATTCTAAGTATTATTATGATGACTTTAATATGAACACATATGACTTTAATGGCGATCTTGGAATGAAAGCGTTGAAAGGAAATAAGTTTGCGAAAACGCTAAGACGTAACACACCGCAGGGTTGGGTGGATGCAGCCAAAGACTCAAAAATAGATTAAAATTATCAGTTCTACTATAAGAAAATATCTAATTTAACCTCAATAACGGTTTCATTATCCTCGACGGGAAGAAAATCTATAATTGTACCGACCTCATCATAGATGCCTTTTGGCAAATCTATGAGGTCGGTACAATTGTTACTGGCAGTAAATATTTTACCATCATTCGACTTATATATTATTGCCATAATAGAGATGTTTTAATCTATAATTTTTTCTAATTCGTGAATTACAATTGGATATCTCATTTCATCATCATCGGTTACACTGTCAATTGTATTTAGTGTATTATATGTGATGTATTCATACGCTTCCATCTTATCAAATTGTCCGTCTTCGGTAAGATAGTCTATCATTTTATTAAGTGAATATATGACATTTCCTTTTGTCGAAATTCCGATTATCGCAGTTTCATATGATGGTACGGTAAACAATAATGTTTTATCAGGATTGAAACCACGCTCGCTTAGCAGTTTTTTTATCTCTTCATTATTCATGACAGTTAAATTTAAGAATTAGTGATTCTTTAATGATTGTGTTATAAGTTGATACTTCTGTTTTATCTGTTCATCTGTTTCGTCGTCGTTAAACGATATTATTAATACTCGTCCGAACTTAAGTAATTTAAATAATATCAGTACATCATCGTTTTTAGACTTATTATAAGCGATTCCGAATGTATCCTTTAATGGAATTATATTAAAATAATAGCTTATCTTTGAACTATTATACAGATTATATTCCAGCCTGGGTGAGATAATTTCATCTATCGTTATATTTTTGGTTTTGTCATCATAATTATGGTACACCGTTATAATATTATGGTCTGAATACGGCAACACACCAAAATGTAATCTACGATATCCTCTTTCGTCTCGTCGTCTTCCAATTTCCTGCTCTTTATCATATACGACATATTGAGAAGATGGGAACAAACCACGATATTTATTAAAATCACGATTAAATCGTTCTGCATCCTCGATTATTGATAACGGTAATGCCTTTTGATACAAAGGTAGACAACACCACTCGTATCCGTACTGATCAAGCACCTTTTCAAAATCATTTCGTTCCAACAAGATTGTATTTTTGTCGTTTTTCAGTAAGGTTTTAGCCCATTTTTTAAATGATTCAGATTTTAAATATGCATCCCTTTCATTATTAATCTGTTCCAACTTTGCAGATAGTATCTTGGTATTAATACTATTGGATAATTTTAATTTTTTTAGACGGCTAATTTCGTCCCTGATTTTCTCTCTTTCGTTTAATCGTTCTTTTATTGATGAAAATGTCGTTTCTACGGTTTTTAACATCATGTCTAATAATGATATGATTATATCAGCATTAGATTCCGACGTTATTGATGTCGTTCGGTCATTATTATCTTTAATCTTTTCGTCGTTATTAAACGTCTTTGACGGAATGTCGATAAATTTTGGTTTTTCTTCGAAAAGACTTTTTATTATCCTAATAAGTTTCATATGCCTAATTTATTTAAAATCGGTAATAGATGTATCGTTAAAATTTTTCCAATTCAGGATATTTGTTTATCTTTCGTTGCATTTAAGTGAAAACTATTATACTAATAACGGCTGTAATAATAGCGAACATCACCAACAGACAATAGATGTCTGTTTTGTTATTCACATTCTTATTTTCATCAAAGACCTCGATAAGGTCTTTCAGTTCATTTTTATTCGTCTTCTTATTCATAATATAACAAATATTGTCGGTTGAACGTATCGGTTACATTCTCGTTGTTCGTTGAATATCTTAAATCTTCCGTTATACCGATAATGTAAACCGTTCCACAAGTAATTTCTTTAATGCAAAGATATTAACAAAAAACGGAAACTCCAAGAGAATTTCCGTTAATTAATATTAAAAAGGTAGGTCATCATTATCGACTGTAGCTGTCGATGGCGGAATAGTTACAGTCGGTGAGGAAATATTCTGCGGGTATACCCCACCCGTCGGTGTTACCTGTGGCATCGATGGTGGAATGACAGCTCCTCCATTAGTCTTATTAGCGATAGAAGGATTTACGCTCGCCGTCTGCGCATCATTATTACGGCTATTCGGTAAAAAATCGATACTATCAGCTATGATGTCACGGCTAATTGTCTGCTGTCCTTCTTTATTCTGATAAAGAGAGTCATTATATGTTCCCGTAATGATTACCGGTTTGCCTTTTGTCAAATACTGTGACATAGTGATATGATTATGATTAAATGCCGTAACCCTAAACCAGTGTGTTTCAAGGCGGCCGCTGGCATCTTTGGCATCATTATATTCACTATTTGAAATACTGAAGGTTATGAACTCCCTGTTCTGTTTTGAAATTTGTCTTTTGGCATCTGCTGACAAAAAGCCACTAACAATTATTTTTCTCATTATTCTAAATATTTAAAACGTTTTAATATATATATTGTTTCTTTATTGCATCAAGAATTTAATATCTTGATCGCCATCTTCATATTATCATCGTTCAGACCGATATTATCATCACATTTAACGAGATAAGGCATCTGAGTTTCTAACATATCATCATCATCGTCAATAATACAGTATTTTTCAATATCATGTTTTATAATATAATCTTGTATTTCTTGTCCCCGTAATGTGTAACGTCCCCCCCCAAGGAGTAATACCGATTATCGGCCGAATAATACCGACCCTATCGAATATGCCTTGTAATCCTTTGTCGAATCTCCATGACGATGAAACAACAATATTGGCATTCGTACTCTTTAATATATAATTTAAACGTTCGATACATTTAGGATCGAATTTATTTAAAGGATATGGCAATTGGTTTTCTTTAAAGCGATCACTTGAATAGTATTCGCCATTATTTAAAACTCCGTCCACATCGAGGAATAATACTTTACCCATATATAATTTGATATATAATTTGATATTGCAAATATACAAAGTTTTTCTTGTATTACAAAAGAAAGATGCAATTATTAGCAAAAATTAACGTTTACAATCTGACCAATTCATCCCAAAGGCTAAAGACCTTTGGGTTTTCTTGACTCTTTATTATAAATTACACTTTCATATTAAAACGGTACTATATGTTTCATTTTACTGAAACGGTATGATTTATAACCTTTATCGTATACGACGTGACTACTAAATGACTTTATACAACCGATTTCATCATTAAAACCAATTATCAGATAATGTTCTACATAGCCTGCGACATTACCGTTCAGCATTCCTTTATATGATACCGTCTGACCTTTATATTTATCGTAATATTCTTTTGGTGTCATACTTTCTTCGTCAGTCATATCAAATATATCATTTTTAATGATATCGTCTGATTGTTCTATTTTTGTATCCATTTGTTATTTAACGTTTAAAACTTTTTTCATATTCGTCTTCTAACAACTCCTCGATTGTATCGAGTATTTCCTCGAAACTACGTGCTCGACCGTTATAGTAACCTTCCGTATAATATGACAAAGATGTCATATCTTGATTTTCGGCTAAGAATTTCTCGCAGCGTTCAATTTTATGCTCAATTTTGTTGATTATACGTTGGAGAAATTCGAGCGTTCTGTCGTCTTCAATATATCGTGGGAACGGGTGTTCGTAGATATTAATATGAGATCTCTTGACAACGTTATTATGTCCTAAATCTCTTCCTTTTAAGGTAGCTTTCTCTTCCATAATATAATAAGATTTAATTATCGAACCAGAATACGGCTCGACATTCAAATTCCCCATTCATTTCGTATCCTTTCATCGAGCCTAACAAGGCGAACCATTCCGTATAATCATATAAATTGTATTTCTTAAATGACTTGTTAATACAGTCTTCCATTTCTTGCGTCGTACACCAATTCGGAGTGTGCCAATCAGGATTACTGATATATTCATTATAGTCTCCTAAATCATAACGATGTGAAATTCCTTGTCGTATCCACTCTTCAGCTTGACTTTTACGACAAGTCCTCTCGACATATTTATATTGTTCATCATCGATGACTTGCAAACAGTATTGAGACATCGTATCATAAGTTGCATCAGAGGGAATACCTCGAATTGGTAAAGAAATGTCGTCGTTATAATTACGAACATTGGCCAATAAAGCGTACATATGATAATTATGTACACTCCATCCCCGTATATCATTGTTTTTCGTAATTAAACAAGATTTCCATTCTGATGGCTTATCATTCATTTTTCGATGACGATATTCTAACATTAAGTGTATGTCACAACCCATTTCTAGTTTCTTTTTGATTTATTCTTTAATGCAATGTTTATCGAAATTCCATTCGTAGAATTCATAATCTTCTTCGGGATGATATGATTCGGTTACTAACCATTTAAGAAGATGTTTTGTCTCTTCCGTGAGGGGCGTGTTTGTGGGCATACAAGGTGCGATAATCCACCATTTTCGTTCGTCTTTCTTTTCACCACCTTCATTACTATCATAATTGTCGTTAAATTTATTATAGTACAAATTATTATCATCGACCCAATATTCCTCTTTCTCGTCGCCTTCGACATACCAATAATTCGGTATGCAGAAGCCTTTGACATATGTGTAATTATTAATTTTCATTTTATCGTTGATTTCTTAAAAACCATTTATTTGCAGCTTTTATAGCTTCTTCCTTGCTATTCCATTTGTAGTTATTATTTTCATCACAGATGTCAAGTTTGCCTACTTTAGCATACCAATGTTTTCCACCGTCCCATCGTATATAACGGACATCATCAATATTATAGTTGACCTCGTCCGGGAATGTCAATGACGACATATGCTTTTCTTCGAATATTATATCGTCACTTAAATAAGACGTTTCGGTAATACCGTCCGTTAAAAGTATCTTACGGTTATTATTAAATGAGTTAACTCTGTGTTCAAGTACCTTTACCAACTCAATGTTACTTTTTTCAATAATACCGATGTTAACTTCTCCTCCATTAAGGGCGTTTGACAGACTTTCGACCAGCACTGCGTATGGATTCATTGGATGTTTATCGATTTTTTTGATGTGGCAATTAATAATGTCACGAATACCGTCCTTAATAATTGGCATCGCATATTTTTTCCAATGTTCGAGGATATCATCTTCCTTTTCTGGAACAAAATACCAGTTACTGATAATATTATCTCTCTTTATCTTTATGAATTTATACATATGTCTGTTTTTAACCAAGATTACGATATATAACGAATATGAGTATCAATATCATTAATATCAGCAATATCAGTGGGGCATATATTGGAAATAATATTAGCCACCAACTGATATTAAATACGCCGATTAATTTTAAAAATAGCAGCATTAATATTGTGCCTATAATGGTCATTATGACTTTTTTTAAAGAATGCAGAATCATCTTTATGGAATTTTATAATAAGATATATTAAGTCTTCGGACTGTGGTATCAAGACTTTTTAATCGTAATTTTGAATTAACGGATCTGATATTGAAATTAAAGCAGCTCCTTTATTATAGTTACTTTCTTGAAGCAACGTTTCAAAATGTCGTCTTTCATTTTTTAGAAAATTGATTTCTTCCGTCAATTCACGGATTTTTGTCAAGATTTCGAATGGTTTGAGTCCTTGTTCGTTATCGTTTATCATATTTTAATTAATTTAAATCGATGAAACCTCCTCTATACCTGGGTTCTAACGTATCCCATATATTACTCCTAAGTCGGTCGATGACCTTATCGGTATTATATGATTTTTTATTTTTCCATGTTCGTTCAAGTTCAACAGTATCACAGGTATCATATATTGAAAATTTTTCATTTGTCTTAGAGTCAATAAAGGTTAAATTATCGGGATAAATTTCTAAGCCTTTTTCATACTTAATATCGAAGTCATCACAATCTTTTCGATTCAAAGTAAAATGCAGTCCACCACGATAGCCACCGATTTGTCTAACAATAATGCTATTTAAATCTTGACCGTGATATTTCATAATGTGTTTGACGACTTCATAATCTTTACGGTATGCACCTTCTCCAATTGATAAAACATCATCGGTCTCAAAAATTATAACACGTCGTTTATTGTTAACGTTTACATTTTCTTCTAAAAATCGATAATTTTCTCCATCATTAAACATAAACATGCATTCATTAAAATATACTACCCAATAAAAGGACGGTATTTTCATCAAATTATATAATTTATCGGCATCCTTAATCAATATACCGAGATACAAATGATCACAGTATATAATATACCGTTCATTATCATTCAATCGTTTAAAAATAGTATCCTCTGAATACCATTCACCGCTAAAGTAGGCGTTTTCAAGATAAGAACAAGATATGTGGCTTCTTTCGAAAAAAGTATCTATATCAACTTGATACCGTCTATCTCTATGATAAACCTTGATTCCATCAGTATCAAAGGTTGTAGGGATATAGATTACATCATTATCCTTTAATTTAGAGGGGACGATAGGACAACCCGACGATTGTAAGATTTCGGATAAATCATTGATATATATACATTTATCTGTATTCATCTCTTAATTTACTTTATCACGGGTTCGTTCCATATATTCTTGGATATCGAACCATTTATCACTAAGGATATGACCAATGCTTGTAATTTTTCCTTCCAATTCGTTTGTAATTTTTACTCGACAATACTTGCCTTTCAGACTTTCCCAAGAAATTACACCAACAGCCCACATTATTCGTGACATCGTCTCAGAAGCACACTTTGTTCCGACAATATTTTCGATGTCTTCGGTATGTAAGCTACCGTGACCAACACAGTAGCTACCGATATCCAATATTTCGCCATTACAGTCAAGACTGACGTTGATATATAGTCCATAGGGGTCAACGAAACGTAAACTTGCCCCTAATATTTGAGCGTTTTTAATCACCATAATTGTTTGTCAATTCTTTTGCAGTTATTTTATTCGTATTCAGATGGCTTCCATCACCGATGATTAAGGAAGAATTTTCTTCTGACATTTTAAGGATTTCTTTTTCAATATTAGCACGTTTAATTCTACTATCATCCATTATCTTCTGCGTCTGAATTAATGTCTCCTTAATTTGTGATTGCACAGTCTTGATGGTCTCGATAGAAATTGTCGTTTCCTCACTCATCTTAGTTATCTCGATAGCATTACGCTTCAATTTTTCGGCATTACTCCTAATAATCTTATTACTAGCATCCGTAACTGATTTTAATAGTTTGGATGATTGATGCTGATTATATATACGAATCGCCATGCCTAACTGATTTCGTAATGTTGGCATCGTATTCGTAACGACATCATAAGCATTGGTGGTAATTGCAATATTACCATGCTGCAAAATTCTGATTTGATTAAGTGATTGCACAAATACTTGCCTCCACATTATCATATCCGTAATACGTTTGTCAAGACGGTTTTTAAAATACTCGACATCCGCTATTTGATAATCAGTGTACTTATTACGGTCTCGTCGCATCTCGTTTAATAGTACCTCGGTTTCATTCGATTTAATCTTAGCGGCGATAACCAACTTTTCGAGCTGATGAATATAATCTTCGTTATTATTAAACAGTATTTCAAGTTCAGCATTATCTCGTTTTGCTATTTTACTTGCGACATCGATTTTTTCCTCTATCTCTTGAAGATTATCTTCAATAGTCTGATGTTTCTTTACGATACTTTCGACACTTGAAACCATATACCGAAGAAATGGTACTTTACGTAGGAATTCGATGAATTTTGATGGCTGTGATAATTCACCGATATTAATACTTCCCACTTCTTCCATAAGGTCATTAAGCAACACCATTGTCTCTTCGCCTAATTTACTTTTACAACTTGTTGCTAAAAGAGATTTACTGTCATCATTCATTTTTTTCTGCAAGTCGGAACCGAATGAAACAACCGTAGTTAGGTCATTAATCTTCAAGTTATTACCGATACGACGGTATACCTCAAGTTCATTTGCACTTATACCATCAGTGTTAATGATACCCTCATTACTAAGACGTATAATCTGTCCATCATTTTTTTCACGCATTGTCGACAACTCCTGCGAATTAGACGGAATCGTACCAGACATTTCATTCTGATAATTAGTCAATATCTCTTCCGTTCCACGACTTAATACTTTATCCTCATTCATACATTATTAGTTTATATTGATTGACCATTTTAATTATTTGCAAAGGTAAAATAAAAAAACGAGAAACCAAAAAGTTTCCCGTTAAATAATGTTAAGAACAAATCATTTCATTCCGATATTTTTAAATATATCATTACCAATCGTGACGTTGTTAGAAACAAGGTCTTTGAGCAGTTCTTTCTCACTTGTATAGGATTTACCTTTATATGTTATAGTGCCAAGACCTTCACAATTACTGAATGCTTCAGAATCGATATTCTTTATTGATTTAGGTATTGTTATTGTCTTAAGATTCGAGCAATGTTCAAAGGTATTTTCCCTGAGTCGCTTTATAGAATTCGGTATATAAATTGAAGTTATATTTTCGCAGTCGCTGAACAGATAACTTCCGATAGTAATGACGGACTCGGGTATTGTTATAGATGTTAGGTTAACACATCTACCAAAGGCAGCTTTCCCTAACATTAATACAGAATCCGGTATATCTATTGAGGTTAGTCCGGTACCGTGAAAGGCAAAACTATTAATGCTAACCAAATTCCTCGGTAATTTTATCGATTTAAGACTTTTACAGTTACTAAAGACCCAACTATCGATTATGGTTAAAGAATCTGATATTGTTACGGTTTCAAGGCTTGAACAATTACTAAAGGCGCCACACCCTATCGTCGTAATGGAATTAGGCAACGTTATTGCTCTAAGTTTTGGACAATGATTAAATGCTCCATTTTCGATAACCATCACAGAATCAGGTATCTCTACGGATGTCAGACTCGAACATCCAAAGAATGCCGATTCACCAATTACGGTTACAGAATCCGGTATTGTTACAGTTTCAAGGCTTGAACAATTACTGAACATGTAACTACCGATTGCCCTCATGGTTTTGGATAATTTAACCGTCTTGAGACGGTAACAGCAGTCAAAAGCGTATTCTTCCACCCATGTTACTGAATCCGGTATTACAATTGATGTAAGTCCTGAACAACCGTGGAACGCCATTTCTTCAATTCTTGTTACGGTGTCTGGTAAAACGACCTTTTCAATATAATTCAGATTTCTAAATTGGTTCTCGAATATTTTCGTATTATCTTTCATTATATATTCGATGGTATGACTGCCGACCGTAAATGTATATGTGTCGACTACTCCAATTGAGACACCGTCAATGATAATATCGTTATAGTATTCCGATAAATGGTATAATTGTCTGTTATTCTTGGTACCCTGTCGGAACTCCATCCCACCTAACGGCAAATTAGTGTCCATTGACAATTCAATCGTGGTTATTGTGGGGTTTGTGAGGCTGCCCGTTTTTTTCTTCATAAAGTATATCAATTAAAATTCGAGTGTTGATATAGGAGTTAGGTCGAAAGAACTCGGCGTTATTATTATCTTATCTTTTTGTAATAAAACATTACGTGAATAAGTTTCTGCCGGATATAGCCATGTCTTAATCTTGGTCGACTTTTCAAGGTATTTGATAAAATGTGCCCCAAATGCGACGTTTTGAATAGCATTGTTCTCTATTGATTGTTCGAGATATTCGAATACACCTTCTTCGATGCTTTTTTTACTACGACCGCTTGCCATTAAGGGAAGGAGTACGTGGTTTCGTATTTTATCACCATACTTTTTCCAACAATCGACAAATTCGTCGACACTGTTCTTGTCAGAAATAATATGATGTATCATTACCTCACAATTACCCATTTCAAGGAGTCCTTCGATTGCATCTTCGGCGTATTTGCGGAGAGATTTATTGCCATAACTTACAGCAACACCACCGACATAACGACTGGTCGCTTCAAGAATATCAATTGCCTTCTCATAATACTTACTACCGAATTTATTCCAATATGATAATATGATGCCGTTCGTAGTGTAATTAGGTACAACATTGCTTTCGTATACGGTTTTCAGAAAATCACAGAATTCCGGGGATGTTGTGGGTTCACCTTCAGAGCCGATAGCAATCTGAAACATCTTGTCAGTTAATAATACTGTACCGTTATCTACAAGAGTCTCATTATACGTTGACATCCATTTCTTCCAAGTGTTCGAGATGTCTTTATACGGTTCGCCATCTTTTTTAGCCGAAACATAGCAAAAATCACAACCGGCATTACACATTGTGCCGATAGATACGTCATAGAATTCACAATTATTTGCCGGGAGTTCCATTACTTCTCCCATATAGGGTCTAATTGTTGTAAGGTTGTTCCATATTGCCTTATAATTATACTTAGGTAGTTCACGTACCTTAATACCGATCCATTTATCTTTATTAACTTTCTTAATAATTTGCATAGTTCTTAATTATTTACCATTAATCAATTTCATGAAATATCGAAACCTTAGAAGCACTTTCGATTACGTCCATCGCAGAGTCGAAATGATTACATATACGAACGTAATATTTGCCGATTAGTTTTTCCTGTATTATGTCATGATATAATTCGAGAAATGCTTGCCAATCTTCCAATGTCGGTGAGGCGTATCGTTCACCATATAGGGTTTTAATCGGATGTCCCCTTATTATTGTATCATCGATGTCACAAACGGTACAAACCATTTGCCATTCATAATTTAATTCATTAAGGAATGACCATCCTATCTCTGTAACTTCAATATTACCGAATGTTTGAGGTAGTCTGTTATAAGAATCCGCATCTGTCCTATTCATTACGAAAACCTCGGAAGAACTATTAGTTATTACATCTGAAATACTTCCGATCTTATCAAAAATAAAATTCATAATATTAATCTTTTACTGGAATCCCGTGTAATATAATCGACGTTAGTTTATCGTATAATTTTAAGCGTTCTCTTGTACAGATGTTTTCAGTAATACATTCAAAATTTTTTAGAATAAAGTTAATAGTACCATTGCGTGCTCTGTCGATATCGACGATAACATATTTACTCAGTTCCTCTTCGGTCATACCTGTGGCATCGACGAAATCCTTAATGGTCTCGTAATTACCATAAGAGCGTTCGAAACCATCATGATAATCATACACATCGAGTTCCCCACCCATACCGCTACCGAAATCACAGACCTCGTATATCTTATCAATCTTGTCTTGACCGATAATATCCTGTGCAATTTTCGGTAAACGTCCTAAATCACAGCAATAATCACAAAAGACTGATTTACCGTAATCGATTATCATTTTCTTAACCTCTTCAGAAGGTCTCTCTGATTTAATGAGAAAGACCTCCGAAGAACTATTAGTTATCGCCGATGAAAGGCTGTTAATCTTAATTATAATCTTCATATTTAATAATTTGCTATTGCATAATAACTCCATATACCATCACTTAGATGACTTAAGATATCGGCGACAGACTTAACGATATCATTATTAACGTCGGCAATTCCTTCTTTCGGTGTAACCGTGATACCATTTATACATTTACCTGCCCTATCATATTCATCATCTTCATATGCTGTACATATGTTTAAAAGTTTCTCATATGGCAGATTAAGTAAGAAATCTTTTTTCTTATCATCGTCATCTCCAAGATTTATCCATTCCTTAAGTTCACTAACTGATAATTCATGAACTACATATAAATTATCCACTCCGTCGCCTGCTTCAACGATGTAATCTAAGTCAAAATTGTAACGAATATTAAATAAATTGTCGAACTTCAAGTCGTTACCACCTTTTAAGGACAGTATATTATTCACCATCCTTTTAATGAAATCAATTCCGTTATCACTATAAACAGTAAAAACTTCCGTTGAACTGTTGGTGATGACATCCGTTATAGATCCCACCTTAATATTAAAAATCTTTTTCATCGAATTAAGTTATAATGTATTATTTTATTTTACAAAAGTACTAATAAAAGCTGAGATATACTAAAGAAATTAATTAATTAATGTTAAAACAATGTACATATTTATTTTAAAAATTGTATCGATAAATGTACCATAAGTTATCTCAGATAAAATTGAATAAAATAATAGATGAATGTATCGATAAAATATTGAAAGAAAGTAGTGACGATAATACAATATTATATCGATGCTTTGACGGTAACGATATCGTTAATGGTGAGTGGATTTGGTTATCAACCAATTATGCTGATAAACAATACGGTAAAAATTGTTCTGAATTTAGTATACCATTAAATAATTTCAATATCGCTGATAGTAATACCGTAATTGAATATATTAAAAGATTTGACATTAAAGATTGGAGTGATGCTATGTATGATGAATTTATCGAGCAAGCAATGGAATGGTTTGATTGGGATGCTTATAAAGAAGGTAGAATCTCTGATGACAAGGCATATAATAATATACCAACGATTGCATGGACTGAAGTAATGGAACATCCAGATTATTACACTTTTGCCGAAAGATTGAAAAATGATGGTTATGATGGATACAGTTTTACTTATCTCGATAGTTACGCAGGCTATCCAACATACTTTGCTTTTTTCAATGCGAAGGAGATATTACCGTATCGGATAAGATAAAATAAAAGGAGTAATCACAGTGATCGCTCCTAATTTTTTATTACAATATATTCTTGTCGGATAATCAAATATATTACTCTTCCCGATTATTTTAATAATCTTCTTTGTAGAATAATTGACTTATTCTATTATATGAACGACCAAGTAAGTCTTTTGCCTCATCGCCATATTTTCCGGCTGCACTATTATACATATCATTGGCAGTATCATCATGTTTAAACACAAAATTTTGTATTTTCTGAATAGCATGAAGATAGTCATTATATGCATCTCTTAAGTTATCTATCAATTCTTCATACTCATCTCCATCTTCATATGGATCATAGGCTTCTTTAATGATTTTATTTACCGATTTCTTTACTATCCGATTAAGGTCGGACTCTCTTAAACGAATTCTGTTTTGTCTCATAATTCAGATATATTATTTTAATATAAATATTTTCATTTTTTTTTTCGACAAATGGCAAAGATTGAATATAAATAAAGGACAGTCAAACATGGCTGTCCTTCTTTTGTGTCCGTTTGTGTCAACCTATACATAGTTGACTTATATATTAATCAGATTTATGGCATGGGCAATCAGGATCGTGTACAATACCACAAGAACTATGACCGCATCGTCCTGTATGTTCATACACTGAATAAAATGCCTTATAATAGTGACCGTTATCGTAAAACCTAAATGTATCGTCAAACTGGTAAGATGATCGATGTTTCATATATAGACACCGTATTGCTTCTTTATATGAAACGTCACCACGAATTACTCGTTCATCGTCTGGTCGTAGCGTTTTATCTTCTTCTGAATCATCTGTCGTTATTCTAATGACATTATCACCACAACATGACAACAATATCATAATTACTACTGATATGATAGTTAATATATATGTGAAGATGAATATAAACTGTTTTACGTTTCGCATAAGTTAATTGCTTTAATAATTACCTTCTGATAACTCGGTGTCGATTTCACCCTTATCAATTAATTTCTGCTCCTTACTATAAAAAGCGTCAGTTTTGAGTTTAAAGGCTTCTGCGACTTCATCGTTATCGATTCTTAGAACGATACCTTCTCGTGGTACCTTATTTTTACATAGTGGTTCATTCAATTCCATACCGAAATGTCCTTTGTCGTTCTTTAAGGCTTCAAATACATTCTCATTCCAATGTTCGTCAAGCATAATGTACGGATACAAATCCTTTAAACGACCATGATACAGAATTTGTATCACCTCTATCTTATCCTTAAGTTCGGCGTTGTCTTTGATAAGTCTTTCTGTCCATTCTTTAACTTCATTGACATTCCATTCGTATTTCTTTCCGTCTGGTAATTCATTCGTTATACGATAAGGCATAAATTTATTGGTACCTCGTTCACAGCCGTAATCGTACTGTTTCTGTATCATCGTATCACTACCACTGATATAGCCGACGATTTCACCATATACAGTCATACCCTGAGATATGTGATCTTTCAGTAATTCGTTATATTCGCCCCATATATCGGTTTTGTAATATCCACTTGTTACCTTCTTATTTATGTATTGATTTTTTATGACACTGCGAGAAGAATAAACATTACCATAGCCAATTACATAATCGATAATACGTGTTCGCTTAAAGAGACCCGTACTATCGACAAAAAGATTCCATATTCTTTTAAATGGTGATAATTTGATAGGTATCTTTGTTCTTACATTGCTAAATATGGCTGAAGTTCCATGTTCCTTTACTGTAATCGTAACATTGTCGTCGGGATTAAGCCTCCATATGTTTTTTCCTAATGGTTGGGTATCATAATGTAGTTTAAATTCACCAGGCAGCATTCGGTCAAAACGGTCAACTATTTTCTGATGTTTACGATGCTTTTTATCATTATTTGTATATTTTTTTTCGGCAACAAACGGCACATATGCCTTTACGAATAATTCTCCGTCGACAGTATCAAAATCTTGATTAATATAATCTTTGATATTGATATCTTTTACCTTTGGGCAGAATTTCGCCATTTCGTCCTTACTGAAAAGGAAACCGTAAGAAGGCATTTTGCGCAGTCGTATCATTCGAACACGTCCGTTCTGACTAAAGAAACCGACTTTCTTCTTCGCTTCATTCCGATAGAAATTCTTTTCCACAGGATTCATTGTGTTTTCTGCCTTAGCCAACAATCCTTTAACTTCCGTTGCATTCGCATTACAATTAAAACTATCTATATCGAATAGATTATTGACTGAAAGAAATTTAAGGTTTAATTGGCATTCGTTCGAGGCATAAAATAAAACGTCACCTTCATGTACTTGGTCTTTTCTTACAACAATTGACTGTCCATTGATATTCGTATAACCCAAGAAATCAGAGCCTTCAACGGGCTTAATTTTAGCGACTTTTACAATATTACAACAGTATTCACTCTTTCCCGTCGGGGACATTGTAAAAATATTTTCCATAATTACTTTTGCCATATTTTCATTAATATTTTTAATTCCTTAATTTTATCTTCGCAACTGGCTCTTGCAATAATATTATCTTTTGACAAATTACGTAGAATATATTTTTGTATGTTTAATTCATTACGCAATTTCTTATATTGTGACGTGGCACAGAATTTTTCACGATTCATTGTCTGTTTCTTTTATTCGAAATTCGTAAAAAGGTTGATAGTTTTCGTTGAAACCATTCTTATCGTAAATAACATACCATCCACGGCATCGATAACATGGTTCAAAATCCAATAGTTTGTTATTGTAGATATATTTTTTAATTTCTTGCAATCCCTTATGTGCCAGGCCTCTTTCTTTCAACCATTCATCAGGTATCTGTAATTTTTCGAATATAATATCTTGATGAACGATAGCTTTTTCACCATCCCAACTTTTTTTTATTAGTTCGTTGACGGTGTGTATTATGAAATCCGGTATATTTGGATGATTTCTAACGTATTCTAACAGTTCGTCTGGCGTTATTGGTGTTACTTCATTCATAATGGTCACTTAAATAGTATTTAGTTTGAAAGTATTAATTAACTTCTTCAAGGATTTATCGTCGGTAGGTGCGATACAATCCGTTAATATCTCGATGTTATTAGTATATCCTCTCTCGATAAGATGTTCGATAAAGTCATTGATATTAATACCACAGACAGAAATTTTACCGATGCCACCGTGACGGGCAAGGAGGCTTAATTCCTTTATCAGTAGTGAACCTTCGAAGGTCTCATTAAAAACCGTCTTTGGATTATTTTGTAATTGATAGCCTTTTTTTAGGTAACTAAGTTCGCATAAAGGTCTACGTTCATCGAATTTGCTTAGGGTTTCGACTAATTTATTCGGTAATGCGGCACCGTTGCTATGTTCTACACAATGACGAGGTTTATCCTTAAATGAAATGTGATTAAATGGATGCCAATCCAATAAAACGATTACCTTCTGATAAGTTTTCAAAAATTTAGTATCTTCATTATCAACACGGTCGATAAGATTTTTTATTGCCTCAATACTACCTTCGACAACCGTAGTACCTGTCAAAAAGTCGTTCTGAGGCTCAACAATAAACAATATATTAGTCTTCATTACGAAATTATAATTCTGTTAAATGGTTGTATACCTTCCGTATGTTTCTTTTTATCATTTGTTGCATTCGAGGTATATATCAATTTACTTTAATTCAGTTACCATCATATTAGGAGAATACAAGAAATATAGAAAAGTGTTAGCTAACCCTTGATACTTTTCCTCTTTTGGTAACAAATTAAGAAAAGTCGACGGTGCTGCTTCGAATTGATTACATATTTCTTCTTCTTCGACATATTTCATCCATTCTGGTTTTTTTATTTCACCCCTCATTATTTCGTTAATAGTCTTCCGAACGTAGTCCAATTTTTCTGATTTCTTCGACCATCCATTAGTAATTATTTCAGGTATCTCTAAAGAGTCCGGCGCATCATCCCAATATTTAAAGAAGGCATAATTACATGGTTTGCAAAATACACCATAATAAAATATGTCTTCGAAATCGGGTATGTTATTACGACCGAATACGTGTTGGAGTTCGGCGAAAACGTCTTTTAACGCCTCGACCGAACGACTCGAATAGATGAAAGTTAAAGTCTGCATTTTTGATTTTTTATCCCAATTTGATAATAAATATCATTTATTTGCCTTTATCTTTTTATTGTCCTTGTATACGTGTTTCCACGAAATCAAGTATACATGGTCATCTGTTATTTGATCAATCGTTTTTACTTCAAAACCGTTGTCGACAAATGGTTGAAAGATTTGTTCATTGTAAGGATATAGGTCTTCTTCGATAATAATAAAACAGTAGTATGATGATGCCAAGGCTGCATTTTCAGATACTCTTGACTTAAAGCATTCTTCAATTCTTTCTTTAATACGTTTCTGTTTAGATGCAATTCGTTCTTCGACAGGTTTGTACGAGCCACGTCCATAGGTCGACTCATACCACGCATATTCGGCATTAAATTCGTATTTGTCTTTACCTGCAATACGGTCTGTAATTTTACTGAAGAAATTACCTTCTTTCTGTACGGTCTTGTTATTTGTTTCCATATAATAAAACTATTAGTGTACTCAAATGAGTACAATTAAAATATTGTTTGTTCGATTACGGTATCAGAGGTATTTAAACGTTCTCTAATAACAGCCTCATTATGTTCATTTACTCTTCGTATAAATTCTTCTCTTGTTATTTCCTTGAAGACGGTCTTGTTCTGCCATTCCTTAGTGTATTCAATGTATACAGATTCAATTCCTGACTTGTAAGGGTCGTCCACAATACCTCGAACGGCCCAATACTTCTGACCGAGATGAATTATCTTGTCACCATATAATAATTCGGTATGGTGTAAAATACTGTATTTCTCGTCATAGGTAGTAACTTCCCAATACTTATTGATAGTACATTCCAATTGTTTACTACGTTTGGTGACTTCATCGTTATATCGTCTTCTTTTAGACTCAAGGATGTCTTTCAACTCAGTTACCTTTTTAGTTATGTCATCTTCAGTGGTAATATCGTTAAGTCCCTCGATTAATAATTTAAGGTCGAATAATTTTATTCGTTCTTCGTTAGAATGTATTTTTTGCAATGTAAATTCCATGTCTTAATTAATTTTTATATATAATGTAACTGCCTTTACCGTCTTGATACGCCGTCCACGTTTTATTATTAAAATATATAAGACGATGTTTGCAGTAACGATTATTTCTGGCTATCGTCCTTATTTCTGACATCGTTAATGAATCACTATGAAAATATATTCTGGTAACATAGCCATTGTTTATCGTAACATAATAGCTCTCATTATAGGCAGGAAAATAATATCCGATGCTGTCTTCGTATACTATTGTATTTACATCACCTTTAATTGACATTAAACGTTGACTAATTCGTCTTAACGCAGTTATTGAATCCGTACCTATGGTAACATCACCTATTTGATAGGTTATACGGTCTTTTGTCTCTTTATCGGTCAGCGAGGATGCATGTTTTATTCCTCGAAATGCTGAATATAATAGTAATGTGAAAAATACAATGGCTACAGAATAGCAAAATATTCTTTTTAAATTCATTATGATAATATTTTTCGGTTAAATAAATGTATAAAATCTGTATTTTTATTCAGTTGAAGTATCAACTCATCAAGTTCTTCATCGATTATCGGCAAGTCAGTTAACACTTTTTTAATAAAGTCGTACTGATTCGCCACAATATGTGAAATCCTTATAGGTTCATAATTTTTATATCGAATACATATATCAAAGATATTTCCGTTAAGTATTGCCGAATAATAACTAATAGTTTCTTCGATGTTTTCCTTAGCACAATCAAGAACGGCATCTTTAGAAGCAACACGTAGGTATTGATAATGAGTTCTAATTTCACGTTTCGACACTTTAACAACTCCGTCACTATTAATTTCATCAGAGGTTGTTTTTAAGCTCACCACGCCGTTATTATCCGTTAATATTATAAATGGAATACTGATGTAAGATTGTCCCTTAAAACGACGTTTTAATTCCTTTTCGTCGTATTTAATTCCTTGGTACGAAAACTTTTTGTATTTGTCGTCCTTAAATATTAACTTCGGAATACGTTCGTCGATCGACAACCTAAAATTTTCTTTTGTAATATATGATGGATTGATTTCAATATTAATGTTCTTATCTGGTGTGAAATTCATTTGTTACTTTAACTTAAATTAATTACCCCGATATTTTTACCTCTTGTAAATTTTTGCTTATCAGCAATATATCGACATTCTTGTATTTTTACTGTATTGTTATTATATTGGTATATTAATGTCTGGTCTGCCTGTGTAGAACGACCACCTTCGACATTTGACAGAAACTTCATTTGTTCCTTGGTATTATCACAACGGTTGAGTATTTTAAATAACCTTACCGTCTGTTCGTCTGTAAATTTTGACGTACTAAAATGATACCAATGTATTTCGTCATCGTTTAAGAGAGCTTTAATATTTCGTATCATATTTTATATTGTCAATAAATTAAACATTATTATTGTGGATAGAACAAATATAAAAATATATAACATTATATCATCGCCCATATCTTCAAGGTTTTTATTGAGTTCTACATCCAATCGTTCTTCCGTTTTTGTAAGAAAGAATAATATGAGGGTACAGAAGCTGAATAACATCGCAATAACCAATTTGGCATTAAAGAATAGGCAGATGATTAACCCACCATAAAACCATAGATTATTATTTTTTTCTTCTCTATCATTTTTCATAGTGCAAATATAATGCGGTGACTCTGTTTCTTAATACATTATTATGTTAATTTATATTAATGCTGTGAAAAATATTGCCATTGTACTCAAATGTGTACAAAGACAAGACTCAAATTAAGAAGCTTCCTTGATTACTTTTTCGATCCGTTCCTCTGTTATCTTTTTTTTAGTATCTTCTTGGCAGATATTCAAATATGAACGCATCTCTTTTAACAAATTCTTAGCAGCATTCAACTCTTTGATATTATGTAGCCTAATAATGAAATCAATAAGGTATTCATTACGAAATCCGCTATTAAAGGCATTTTTTACGACTTCTTTAAAGTCCTTAGTAAGACAATTATAGAAGTCAAATTTAGTCATTTCCTTTTGATATGACTTGCCATCTGTAATCGTTAGAAGTGACGGATATTTTTCAACCATATATGTGGTCACAGGTAAGATGTCCTTGTACTTTTGACGAAGTTCATTAATGGCTCTTTCCATTATCTTATCATTGGCATCTTTTTTTAACTTCTTTGATGACATATAATCATAAAGGAATCTAATGCAATTTTTTACCTCTTGTCTGTTATATATCATAAAAGATAGTCCACTATCGTATCGGACAGCGAAATTATCGTCATTCATTGACGAAACGATTTCGATATCAATGCAACTTTTGGCCAATGGCGAGAAATGTCCAGAGGTTCTAATGTCCAATATTCCATTTATGTTAATGTAACTGCTGCCACTTTCGTTCGTTCTAACAGTTACATTCGGAAACTTATTTAAAATCCAATTTTTAATATATTTCATAAATTTATAATTGAAATTTCGTCATTAACTTATCGTAAATATCAGCGCATTCTTTGCCAAACAACAAACGTATGCGTTCGTTCATCGCAATCGGAAATTCGCCACTATTGATTTCTTTATCAATGACTTCTATTATTTCTTTATTACTGAGATGACCTTGTTTACGAATAACGTGACATCTAATTCGTCGATAAAACATTTCCATTTTATCATCATCAGCGATAGTATCACAATTTGGTCTAACATTCAAGATACCACCGATATTGAACAATGGTCTGAAATAGTATTTGTCATATTCAGTCTGTGGAATATACGTATGTGAGTTGAACTCCTTTAGCTGATATGCATTTATCTTTCGGAAAAGATTTATGAACTCATTATATTCTTTTAAATCAATTTTACTACAAATGATAGAATTAAACTCACGTATCATCTGATAGGCACAACAATCATGACTGTCGTGTGAATATCCAGTCAGCGAATAAAATAAACATTGGTAGCCATATTTTTGAATATAGTCATCCCATTCTTCGAGTTTGTTACTGAATACAGGAACGTTTTTTAACTGCTTTGCCTTAATATAACCAATTCCATTTACGAAGACCTCTTTACCGTCGTAATACTCCGTTGGCACTAAATATTCTTTTTGGTTAGCGACCTCTTCAGTAAAATGGTTCTTCTTGTATTCAGACAGAAGTTTACCCTTTAAGGCAATCGCTTGGAAAGTTCCATTTGGGAAAAGATTCTCCTTATGGTGCTTAATATTGTAAAAGTTTAATGTCTTCATGTATCAATCTCTATTAATTTTATTGCACAAAATTACTGATATTGGTCGAAATATCCAAATATTTTATGTTAAAGAAACTTAATTGGAGGTAAAAAAAGATGGCAGTCTTTTTTAATGTGACTGCCATGTGTGAATTAATGGTTCCAATCTGGCAACATATTGATATCGAAGATATAATTCTTCAAGGTTTTCCAATGATGGTATCTTGTTCTATTACTGAAGTCGACATAATACTGCCAGTATCTCAAAGGTATACCCCTATAGGGATATGACTTCTTATCAAATAGAGCGACAACTATCTGCATTATAATACATCTTATCATAATAATCTATTATTTTATTTTTTAAACAATCGTTGATATTGGTAGTCGAAGTACAATTCTCAGTGTAGAACTCTGCGTTGAATCAGTATGTAATTTCTCTGCAATCAGCAATCGAAGGAACGTTGATGTTCGTACTGTTCTCGGTATTTATCTTTTACATATTACAATATATCTTTAAGATACAACCATCTGTTTATTTTATATTTATTACCATTGACAACTAAATTAAATTTGTCTTTGTCATATGCCAGTAATATGTGGTATTTTTTTCCGTCTGTGAGTCTTGTTAGCTCGAACAGGCAGTCAGAATTGTCTAATGGTAACGTAGTACCTTCATTCCATATTTCATTAAGATTTATGTACTCTATCAATTTTCCATTCGTCGTATTAAACGGCATAGCGTTAATTCTTGCATCTGCGATACCATCAATCTCACAAGGTAAAAGTTGATAATCTATTATATACAGTTTTTTTGGTGTCTTCATATTTCTGTTCTTTTAATTTGACCTCGCAAAATTACGAAAAAACCTTCATTAAACCAAATATTTTCAGTTAACGAAGGTTAATTTTTTGTTATAAAAAATTAATGAATAACTTGTTCGATGCCGTCAGGAAAGTTCTTTTCAATCCGATGGGTGAAATCTTCATATGTTTCATCCATAATGGAATAATTAAATGGTAACACCTTTTCATTCGGACGGTATACTTTATCGAATACATTGTTAGACAACATCGAAGTTTCATCAATAAAGAATTTAATAACGGCATCATCATAATCCTTAACAACCTTATAGACAATTAAATAATTGTAAATCTCATTAAGAATATACGATATCCCGAAATGTGAATTGTTCGTTACATATGAATTAATATTTGTATCAAGAAGATGATACAAATAACTAGCAACTTCGTGCTTATCAGATAATGTTATCGAATAATCTACAGCGAGACAACGTGCAAGGTCACGCCAAATTGTATTACTGACCTCATACCAATGTTTACAATAAAGAACGGTATTATTCAATGTCATTTCTTATTATTATTAAATTTGTTTTCTATAACGTATGCCAGATGCATTATCTTCAATGAAGGGACTATCGACTTCATCACATAACTGAGCTAAAGCAAGTAGCTCATTGGCTTCTTGTTTCGTCTTACAAGCTATTTTTACATAATTGTTATTTTCCCAATATTGAACAATATAACGTGGCTTTTGTATATTTTATACATATTTATACATTAAACTTCTTTTAATTGTATCGCAAGACAAGGCCGTGCATAACCGTTCGCAATAATAGAGAACAAATCAGTAAGCTGACCGTTATCCGACCAACATGCCCATACAAAATTACGACGCCTTTCAGCAGAAGTCCAATATGCGCCGTCATCAGCAATTAATTCACCGTTTATCTTACCGATGGACATGTTTATCAAGACTTTATTCATTAATATATGTCTTATCTCATAGGGAGAAGCCATATGCCAATCACCTTTCTTGGTTCCTTCGGTTACATAATTGATACAATATTCAAGAGAAGGGAAATCTTTTATACATTGTTCATAATGTTCTCTTAAATTTGAAGTGTTGGTAATTCCATCAGTATCAGAATACAAATTACACGGTCCTCGTCCATTCACAGCCGTTGCTATAGGTTTTTCATTCCAATTACAATATAGTTCCTTTAAGGATATTATATATATGGTATTATCATTAATCCATCCGACTACACCGACAGGTGTTGAATTGATTTTTGAAAATTCGTAATCTTCGATATGTACAAAAGTTTTATTCGACAGATAAATATCACCGACACGAATACCATCTACAATCTGTGAATTTGATTTTATTTCAGAAAGAATATACTCTTTTGTCTCATTTATTTCGTCAGAAGTAATATCTTCATCTGTTATGAAAAGAGACTCCGAAGCAATTTCTTTACAATTAATACTCACATAAAAGCGGGTACCTTTCTTAATAATCGCCTTAACTTGACGTTCCTTGTCTGTTAATGACGCCCTTTCTGTTAGATAGGAATGTATCACTCCCCTACGCACCTGATTACCTGTGACAGTGTCGTTTAAAAAATCTCGAAAACGTCCTGAAGGTTTAAGTTCTTCATTCAGTGTGACTCTTTGCCAATATACGGGTGTCATAAACTTTCCATTATCTCCATATAGAACCTTTACAACAGCAATATCCTTTTTGGCAACAAAAGGTTTTAAATTATTTGCGAATAAACACATATTAAATATATCTTTTGGTTTTGTTATTAATTTTACAAGACAAAGGTATAAAGAATTTCTGAATTTATCTAATTATTAATGTTAATTATTGTTAAACCATTGAATAATACATTTAATTGTGGTATCTTTGCGACGGAAAACAATGTAAACGATTATATTATGTTAGAATTGAATAAAATTTATCAAATGGATGTTTTAGAAGGTCTTAAAAAATTGGATGATAAATCCATAGATTTGATAATTACATCACCACCTTACAATAAGGCCGGATATAATGGATGTCGTAAACAGTGCAAACAATCATTATGGAAACAAACAATCGATTATAACGGAGATATTAATGTCGATAATATGCCGGAAGATGACTACGAAAAATGGCAAATTGAAGTATTAAACGAATGCTTTCGAGTATTGAAAGATGATGGCAGTATCTTTTATAACCATAAACTCAGAGTATATAAAAATAAGGCAAGTTATCCGTTGGAATGGATAATTAAAAGTAAATTAATTCTTAAACAAATTATAACATGGGATAGAGGTTCTACGTTAAATCTCGATAATAGTCGATATTTACCTACGACAGAACAAATCTTTTGGCTTATTAAAAGAAGGAAAAACCCAAGATTCAAGAGGTCAAAGGACACATTATACCCGACAGAAGTATGGAGATTTGCCTTTTGTTCAAAAGGTAATTTACATCCGGCACCTTTTCCCATTGACTTACCCGATAATATAATTCCTAATGTCGCACAAGGCGAAAGAATTACAGTAATGGATCCCTTCATCGGTAGTGGCACTGTTGCATGTAGTGCCATAAAGCATAATTGTAATTATATAGGTTTCGAACTATTCGAAAAATATATTGATATGGCAAATGAAAACATAAAGAAAATGGAAGAGAAAATTAAATAATCTCTTCCATTTTTAATATTTTTCCCAATAGGGATATTAAGGTCTACTACCGACAACCTCTGAAAACTCGTCTTTTGTGAGATACCAAAACGGTTTCTTTCCGTCTTCATATTGCATTTTAACGAAATCATTAGGATGTAATGCTAAATGGCATAGAACTCTTAATACATTGAAGAAATTGCTATCATCCCAACCGGTATGTGTCGCTCTGAAATAAATTATTAAAGGAAGTAAAACAACTCCGGATATCAAGCCTAAAATAAACAATAAAACGTATTCCATATTTTTTTTTTTAATTTTATTATTTTATGTACAAACTTTCATAAACGATGGCATTATTATTTTTACCAATTGTTCTTTTAAATGAACTGTTCCCGCTTCTTAAATAAATATGTTCACTATATAAATCCTTTGGAACAGCAAATGTATTATCTTCTTTTCCACTAATGCCATCATAAGATAACGCCCATTTACATTTTATATCTGACAACCATTCAAACAACTTCTTATTATCAAAGCCACCAAAATACATACCCTTTGTATTTGCATACGGTGGATCAAGATATATAAAATCATTTTCATCCGGTTTTATGGTCTCAAAAGAACAACATTTAAACTCTACATTATTCTTATTTAACAAATCACTCCATTCAAATATAATTTTCTTGAGCTTTTCTGGCATAATTCCATCTCTTGTTATATGAAAAGAATTATTGAACTCTCCCTTGCGGTTATATCTCGGCATACCATTTGTGGTAGTTCTCATTATAAACATAAAGTCCAATGGATTGTGATATTTATTATATCTTTCTCTCACGGTTTCAAAAAACTTTCGTTTATAATCCCTATTGTTTTCAAAACCATCGTTCATTAAATGCCATAGAACATTATAATGTTCACAAACATCGTTTGGTATCTTTTTAATCGCAAGAAACAGTTCTATTAAATCTTTATTTAAATCACTGGCGACATAATGATTTATCTTAATATCACTATCAAACAATGCCCTTAACACTGAAGCACCGCCACAAAACGGTTCATAATAAGTATTTATTTCTTTTGGAAATAAACTTATAATATCTTCGCATTGACTTCTTTTGCTACCACTCCACTTAATTACTGGTTGAAACATACTTAGTTCTATTTTAAATTATTCTGTTTGCAAATATATTACAAAAAATTGGATTTCCAAAGGTTTTTCTTTAAGATTTGTTGGTTAACATAGTTGTAACGTTTTCTGCTCTTGAAAGTATGTAATTCAAAACAATATTACAGGCATCACCAAGTTCAAGTGCGAAGTACTGCCGAGGACGTGTACCGGGAAGTATTTTCTGTTTATCGTTTAATCTTATTCTGTTATTATTCTTCTGTCTTATAGTAAAGCTTTAAAGGTGATTCGCCGTCGCAGTTAACAACAAGAGTACGATGCTCACAGACAACCTCTGCACTTGCTTTTGCTTCCTCTACGCTCATATCCATATCGTAAGCAAGTCCTTCCGTACTTGATATGTATTCATTTGCAATCTTTAAAGCTTCAGATTTAGTGTTAGGGAAAAAGTTTATCTTCATAATTATTCCGCTTCTGCGGTAGGGTTTAATTTGTTAAAATTTATTTTTCGCAATTCTTAATGCTTCTTTCATAGTGTTGGCGTAAACCGCAAGCTCCTGCGAGTCTTCGTCTTTCGAAACCGCAGCTTTTACTGCCAAGCCTTCTGTTTTACCATTGAGTAAATAATAATAATGATTTGCTTCTTTTTTGTTGGCGTATGTGTCGTGTACATCATCGTGCTTATCAACTATTACGTAAAACTGATAAAACTTGTTCATATTAACTCGCTTGTCCGTGCTGCGATAGGGCTAAAATATTAGTTGCAAAAAGACCTTCGGTTTTCTTGGTGACATATTATAAGGTATCATTTAGGTTGTGACCTATTTCGTCGACATCCACAGTTTAACCTTAATCATGCCAAATTTGTTTGTTTTTTATGTTCAGTCACTACGGACGGCTCATCACACGAAACCCATTTCTTTTCGGTTTCATCGTATGTCGTCCATCCTTTCCCATCTTCGTAATAAAACGAATGTTGATTTACATAAATTCGTGCTCGCCATAGTTCGACAACATCTTCAGTAACCATCTGTTTGAAAATATCGGCTGAATTCTTGTCCATAAACGATGGATAAACACTACCCCAATCACCATAACTTGTCAAATTTATTCCTTTCAAACCTTCAGCGGTTATCGAACAATCGGAATTCATTTTAGGTTCATAACCCAACTTCTTGACAAACTTATGTGTCTTGACTCCTTTGTCCTTATAATCAACCGAACCACCAAGACGAAGCACGGTCAGAAACGGTTCCCTAATTTCACTCATTTTCTTTACATTTTTTCAATCTTATATTTTTGTATCATCCAAGAATCTTATCAAACCACTTCCCTTGAAAAATGTTTCGCGCTGTATCCAACACCAATCCGACGAACCAATTCACCGAATATAACATTGATAATCACGTTACTCACCTTTCAACTGTTTAAGAAGCATCTCAAGATTCTCAATCATCTTCTGCTTGTAATCCGAAATCTTGGGGTTAAAGAAATCAGAAAAATCAAATGACTTAATTTCACTGTTAACCTTTCCAAGAATGTACTGATTACTCTCCTTCATATTGTTAAGAAACATAAAGCACTTCTCGTTGCTCAAAATCATCTTGCTATAGACAAGCGAATGAAGATTCTTCAGAACCTCAATCATGGAATGACAATCAACATGGGAATACGTGCCGTCGTTATTGTGCATAACGATAGAAATCACCCTCTCATCACGTTTCTTATCATCACATATACAAGAAAGTCTTACGATACAACTCTTTGCATCGAGAGTACCGTTCTTCTTCTCGATACCACCATATCCATACTCATTATTAAAAATGTCGTACTTGAATCCAAGATGACGGAGATACTGATGGGCAACACTTTCAAGTCGACAAGCCTCAACCATAAGTGGTTGCGCATAGTCAGTGTTGACGTGGAACTCCTTGACATGCGCAACAAACCCCTCGATAGCCTTGAAAAGTTCTTGCATGTCACCGACCTCCGTCACGACATCCTTGCCGTCGATGATGGAAAGGTATGAATGATAGCACTTCTTGTTCTTCTTGTCAAATGTGACGGTTCCGAGATAACCGTGGGTTGTCGAGCCGCTGTAGTCTGGGTACAGCACATCCTTCTTCTCATCATCCTTCTCATACACCGTATGTGAAGTCATCAGTTCAATCTCATTAGAGTTGATTTTGATAGTCGAAAATCTATTCGTAAGTTCTTTCTTTGTAATCATTTCTTATTTAAGTTTTAGTGAAATCCTTGATGAATATGTCAATCGGTCAGAAAATACTTGCACTCCACCAACCGTTACCATTAAGAGAGCCAGATGCGACAAGGATATTGTTCTCATCCCAAACCGTATATCTCGATGTGTTGTACGGTTGACGGAAATGGTTACTTCTCAGGATGGATTTAATACCTCTAATAGCTTCTTTCTTATTGGAATACTCATATGGCTTGTCACTATACGTTGAGCCTCCGTTTGCGGAAAATGATGCAAAATATTTCATATAATTTAGCAATAAAATTGTTCTGTTTTATAAACTGTATCTTTGAAACCTGTAACTTCACCATCTTCGGTAGAGATGATATAATTAGCTTCGTAAACTTCATAGCAGAAGTTGTTACCGCTACCTTCGTAACAGTTGTCACCTACACATACCTCGTCATAACCCTTGGTATTCTCGGTACAATACGATTTAGCTTCTTCCAAGGTATCGAATTCGGCAACTTGATTGCATTCGACGTTATTGTTGTAAAATACAAGAAAATTCTTCATATTTAAATTACAGTTTTTAAAGTTTAATATATTTCGTTTCCTTTATCTGTTTGCAAAGGTAGTAAAAAACATCGGAACTACGAAATATATTATGATAAAGAATGTTAATGCGATAAAAATAATAAGTGGCAGTAGAATTAAATCTATCACCACTTATCAATATCTATACCGTTGGATGCCGTTATCGTTGTCTTCGATAATCTAAGGACATCACTTATATATCTATATCTCGTATGCAAGACTATCTTTCTGACAATTACCGGTAAACAATAAGAACGCTAATAACATTTTCTGTGATTTCATTAACGCCTTTGAATCCTTAATATTTGGATGTTTATCCAAAAACGGTATTATTTCATCCTTTTCATTGGCAGTTAACTCCGTCTTGTTTTCTTTTTCGTTCATAGTCTTATGCTTTTTAATAATTATATTGTTGTGTCTTGTTTTATTAACGATTAAAAGTGAGCAGTGGAAAAAAAAAGTAAATATACAACTTATACATTGGTGGACAGACATTTAGATGCTAAATTCTGTTTCTCGGAATAGCAATGAGATAATTAACTTTTTCGTTCAGACTATCGATATACAGTTGTATTTCAGTTAATTGTTTCGATATCTTTTCATATTGATTATCGGTATTTTCTGTCTTAGGTGAACTTTTCATTTTTACGTCTAATGTCACATCTTCGGATAGTTTATTATCATATAATTTATGAAAACCATTGAACACAGTGATATCAAAATTAGGGTCGTCAATGATTGGCTCGATTGCTGTTAAACTACAAACGCCATTTTCATCCGTGTGTGATGAAAAAACTCGATTATTGAGACCATTTCGGAAAAAATAGTCAAAATAAACTTTTGTATTTGGCTTATGTAAACCAACTATTTCTCTAGATAGGTCGTTCCAAAATGTAGCTGTACTTTCTTTTGTTAGCACAACTACATATATAGCCATTTTATCCGGACGCTCTATTATGACATAAGATTTACTCATAATCTCACTGTTTTTTGCCGTTCTATTAATATTGTAAGATACTGTATATTTTAAAGAATATAAACAAGAAAAGAAAATGGTGAATAATAAGTGGCGGTAGAATTAAATCTATCACCACTTATTATTTATCCTAAATATTTTTGAATTGTTTCTTTAATAATTTGTCTAATTCTTTCTTCTTTTACATTATGGCCTGGGAATGCCTTATCCATTTTTTTATTAAAGTGATTTCGATAACCTTCCTTATTGTTATATTTTTTATCGTGTGAAGTATAAGTACGATATTCGACATCCGGTTCTCCGAATAAATCTTTTCTCCAATCATTTGGCATATAATAGTCACTCCACTTATCTTTACTATACATATCAAAACCGTTCTCTTGATACTTATCACCTAAAAAACCTGCATAATTGTCGAGCATTGTACCACCTTGTCTTTTGGCGAAAGTTAAAAGAAGATTACTAATTCCTCTCAAAGGTGAATTATTATGGAGATTACAGATATCAACCTTACCTTTGCCGACATAATGTAATAGAAAACCTGCATCATATCCCTTCAGCTTAAAAGATTTCCACTCTGGCTGTGAAATTTCTTCCTCTGGGTGAGGTGTTAAAAATCCCTTATACTTATCAGGTGTTTTATCGACAGAATCTAGGAAATTGCCATATTCATTAATCTCCCAGTTATTAGGGTTGAAAATTAAATCATAATACCGAGAATCACGGTTATCTTCATTAAGCGACTTATCGTATTTTAGATAAATTCTACTAAGTTTATCGACTCTAAAATTCATTATAATATTTAATATTACTTCTAAATAATAAATATTATCCAAGGACAAATTCGTATACTTTTTTAATTGTGCTTGACAATTTCGGAGCATATTTTGTATCGACATTAATTTCAATGCCATTACGCAGATAAAGTTTCTTATTTACTTCAATCATAATTGACTTGTAACAGTCGCTTTCCTTCGGCGTTATCGAATTACTATAAGGGCAATTTATACCGACCTTATATCCTGCGTCCTCAAATATCTGTATAATGCCGTCAATAGTCTCTTCATCAGGTTTTGACCAATCGTCATTATATCCGATACAAATATCGATATCAGGAGCAACTTCATTATTGAATGAATGACAATCGATAAGCAAGGTATCATTTGTTATTTCATCAGATATATGGTTTATAAACTCTTCACGAATAGATAAAAGTGATTGCTTAATACTATCACTAAAGGTTCTCTTGTGACCATTTATATCGGTATACAAAATACCTCGTCCTTCTTTTTCCAATTGGTCGTTGACTAAACGTTCAGCATCTACATAAAATCTAGAATAGTCAAAAACGCAAGGGACTACTTTTTTATTAGAAACATCTTTAAACAAAAAGTCAGTATGCCAATCGGTTTCCTTAATTGCTTGATTAATCAAATTAGCATTAGGCTTCCACCCACCGTTATTACTGATAATTCCGTTAAATGATGAATGAGGGATGTTCAGAACTATTTTATTATATTTTTTCATATTCTATTATTGATTTATATTTAAATTACTATTTTTGATTTGAAATTAAAATGCCGATTTATAAAAAACTATTAAGTCGTCATCACCGTAACGGTTCTTAATAATATAGCCATCCTTGCTTATAAGACATTCGGCTAATTGTGTTAAGCGTAAATATGTCATCTTGGCGGTACTACCTCGTAATGAACCATATAATATATAATTATTATTATCTGTTTCGACGATTATATTATTATATGTCTCGGGATATTTTGGATATGAATCAGCTTTTTTAGCAAATGCAATATTCAATTCAAGAATATGAAGTTTTAGTTCACTATCGAGATTATCAATCGAATCTGTTTTAGTAATATTAATTATATTTGTTGTGATGATATTATTCATATATTAATTCCCTTTTAAATTATTATATTTGAGACATCCCGCATAAATAAAAAGTATAATTACAGTTACGAATTATCTCCCTGTATGCCGTAATTCGAAGACTTGCATCTTTCGTCGTAACACCAAAATGACGCTCAACATTCCAGTTAATATAATCGGGAAGTTTTGCCATAATGACTTTTTTCTTACCGTTAATGACCTTAATCTTTTCGACCTTTTTTGCAAGACTACAAAGATAATCTATTTGTTTGTCAGTTGCCAACATCATCTTATGCCGAATTACGGTTGCCGCCCGTTTTAAAATCTAATGTATTCCGTTTTCTACCTTTATTTGCAAAGGTAGTGAAAAACCTTAAGACGGCAAAATATAGTATGTTAAAGAATCTTAAGCAAACTATAAAAAATAAGGATAGAAAAGAAACTTTATATTTCAATTCTATCCTTTGTATGGATTAATCTATTTCAACATCATCATCCTTATCTTCAACGGAAGTCTTCTTGTCGTTTAGAGCCAATCCCATCTTGTCATCGTAACTGGAATATTCCAACAATAACGGTGTTTCTTCATTCAAGGCATAACTGAACAACAATTCTTCGGTTAGTGTTCTTTTGCCAAAAGTCTTTCTTAGATATTTTTCCTTTGTATTGGTTACTACCTTGTCATCGTCACATATACATTTCTTATCAACGATAATCGGTTCGCAATAACCGTTTTTATACTTGACCGTTACGTAAATACTGTCGTTTGTACCACGATAACCGTTGCCTTGTGAAAGTTTGCCCTTTGTCGTTTCTGACGATATCACCTTATATGGTCTGAGTTTCATTAGCTTTTCTGAACTCTCTTTCAAAAAATCATCCCATAGATTTCGAATATCACTACCGTTTTCTTCATAATATCTATTGTACAGTTCATACAATTTATCCTTGGTTATTGACTGACCGTCGTATTCTTTCAGAATCTGTAACCACTTATCCGATAATTCCTCACTGGTCTGTGACTTAATAATACGTTTAATGTCAGCCTTTTTCGATAATTCGCAGACGTGATATTCTATCTCATTTTTATATTCAGATTCGTTGAAACGACCACCTCGACCACAACCACGTTGAATAGTATTTTCCGGTGTTATGACGAAATCATATATGTGTTTTGCTGATATATCCAGTCCGACACCGATAATGTTAGTACCGAATACATTATTACGACACTTGACATCACTATTTTTACAGTGAAATTCGTATATCTTATTTTCCAATTCGTTTCGTCTGTTACGAGGAAATCTTGAATGAATTAGTATATCGTCGTCGGAATTTTTCGATAGTTCCTTAAATGCTGTCTGTGATTGCTTAACAGTATTACAGATTACGAAACTGTCCTTACTCTTTACGAACAATTCACGAATACTCTTCAAATTGTGATATTCAATTTTCACATTCATTTTACCGTTATAAGGCATTGCTTCGATAAATGAAATGTTTTCTCTGAAGTACTTCTGGTCAAAACGTAGAGGAGTCGCAGACAACAATAAGGTCTTGCTATTAGTCATCTTACAACGGGTATATACCATTTCGATGAAACCTGCAAAAAGTCCTTCTTTGCCTAAAAATTCGTGATATTCGTCGAAGATGATGTTACCACCAATCTCTTTCAACAGATTATCGACCATATTATTTTTAATCATCATCGACAAGAAATTGTCAATATTGGTCACGATAATGTCAGAATTAATATCACCCGACAACCATTCACCACCTATCAACATACCGACCGATACCTTATTGGAATAACCCATCTTTTCTAATTCAGTACAGATCTGGTCGTATGTACCTTGAGCAATTACATTACGAGGAACGACCCATAAGGTCTTCTTCTTGTTCTGTAATATCCATCTTAGTCCGACTAAGGTCTTGCCGAAACCAGCAGATGCTGACACAATGCAATTATCAGATGAATTGATTTTTTCCAATACATCGTTCTGTGACGCTAATCGTTCGACATCGTATACATAATTGCCATCAGAGTCCTTCATAAGGTTAACCTCATCGTTAGGTAAATTTGGATTATCTATTACAGTATTGAACATATTATCCAAATAATCCTTGTCACCTTTACATATCAAGTCAATATCACTATAATGTGCTGACACATATCTATCGGCAAAGACGATTAACGCCCTCAGAATTAAATATTTCGATGATTCATCCAAGTCAGAATATAAATCTTCCGGGGTAATCAACTGATAAAGATTGATATCGATTGATGCGTTATCCTTGTTTTCACAGATTTCCTTGTTAATGGTAACTCCGTATGTGTCTGCACAATACGAAACCATATAATTGTAAAATTCGTTGAAGGCATCAAGATTTTTATCATTTTTCTTTTCTATCGCCATTATACTTTTCCATGTTACTTCATTCCATAAAGGCTTTATAACAACATGATGGTATAATATATTAGTCTTGACAATTGACGATATTTTACGATATTTGTTAAGATACGCCCATGCCAATACGTTGTGGTGAACAAAATTTACTTTATCTTTATCATTCTTTTTCTTATCGTTATCACCATTGCTGATTATCAAGCCGTCTTGTGTGGTCTCCGTTTTCTTGCTCTTCTTGCCTCTAATGTATTCTTGGAAACGTTTGGAACACTTGCCGATATCATGCAAAGCAGCAGCAGTAATCACCTCTTTGTAGAAGTCATCGGTCGAATCATTATCATCGTTCCAACTGATATCTTTACGGATTAATCGTTTGAATAAGTAATCTGCAATTCTGGTTACACCCTCGGAATGCTGATACAGAGTGGTATCGTCATCCGATTTCGCAAATAATAATTTTGTCATATGGTTCTTTTTTATTACGTTTTTTTATTTTTGACATTGCAAAGGTAATAAAAAAAGTAACGTTATCCAAGTATTTTAAGTTAAAAGACGTTAATAGTAGATTACACTATGAATTAATATTATATACAATGGTAAAAATTACGTTTATGGCGACTTCTCGTTGTGATTACACTATGAATTAATATTATATAC
>ULOX01015347.1_pt1 | contig 46441 bp, 33 predicted proteins | sample 1952911 | NCBI WGS metagenome assembly ULOX01 (sample SAMEA4835613, study PRJEB28245) | human gut metagenome | biome: gut microbiome; material: fecal sample | place: Denmark | collected 2008
ACTCCGTCCCACTCTGCTGCACAAAAACGCTCATTTCTATTCAGACAAAAATTGCTTAATATAACGGTCAAGAGTATTTCTTCAACCTTACAAGCTTTGCAATTTTGCGCTTCGAAACATTCGCTTTAAGCAGTTCTCGAATAAGTGTTTCTTTTCCGTGTAACTTGTATTTCTCGGGAGCACTCTTTCGCCCTTTTGGTCTGCCAAGTATAACGCCCTCTGCTTTTTTACGCGCCAAAGCTTCCTTGGTTCGCTGACTGATAAGGTTGCGCTCAATCTCGGCAGACAAACCAAAAGCAAAGGCAAGCACTTTGCTTTGGATGTCGTCACCAAGGCGATAGTTGTCTTTGATTGTCCAAACGCGGCACTCCTTGGTCATGCAAATGTTCAAGATTTCCATAATCATGAATAAGTTGCGACCAAGGCGGGAAAGCTCAGCACAAATAATAAGATCATCCTTTTGCACTCGCTTAAGAAGTTTCCCCAATTCTCGCTTGTTATACGCTTTCGTTCCACTGATAGTTTCCTCAATCCAACCATCAATCACAAGTTTGTTACGCTCGCAAAATTTGTTGATTTCAAAACGTTGGTTCTCTACTGTCTGTTTGTCGCTGCTAACTCTAATGTAACCGTAAATCATAATTATTCATTTTTAAAGTTTGAAATAATAAACAAGCGATAAACATGCGTATAACAAAGGCATAAAAAACAAGAACCCCATAAACGCAAAAAGCGTGCAACTCATTGAGCTGCACGCTTTTGCTTATTGTTTATTATGTGTTTACCTTTCGGCATTATTTAACCTCCTCGAAAACGACTTTAACTGACTATCAATGCGTTAGCACCGGATGTTGCACACATGTCGCAAAAACGGAAATAACCATTGATAATCAACATGTTACAAAATCACTACAAAGGTATGAATTTCTCCCCGAATAACCAACAGAAAACACAGAAAAAAACACGAACTTGCCAAATTTTCTTGTTTTTGGTTGGGTATAGAATGCAGAAATCATAAACATAGTCATTACCAAAATCTGCCAATACTGTCAAGTTTTAGTCGTGAGGCTTGTCTTGGTCGCATTAAATATCTGCCACTATTGGCACTTTCTTATTCAGGAATACCTGTAAAAGAACTCTATTATCTCTTTCTTTGGCAAATTACCAGCAAATTAAATTTGATTTTAATTGTCGCTGATTATCAGTGTATTAGACAAATATGCATCCGCATTTTGATTGTTTCAGCAAATTACCAGCAAATTAATTTATGCTCGAAGAGGAATGCGATTACGTTGCCAAAATGACTTGTTTGTGCCAATGATAGCGCCAAATACTTGATAAAATCGTCAAATTTTCACCACAAACAATAAAAATTAAGTGTGTTCCACTGAATTATGAATAAATTTTTGTATCTTTGTCCTCAAATAAGAGAAATCTATCATGGCAAAATTAAATCGTATAAGAATTGTTCTAGCTGAACGCGATCTAAATAACAAGTGGTTGGCAGATAAGCTTGGAAAGGATCAGGCAACTATTTCCAAGTGGGTGACAAATACCACCCAACCAAGTCTTGAGGCACTTATCGCTATCGCAAATGCTCTTGAAGTGCCTGTGCAGAAGTTGGTAAGACAGGAAGAATTCAATCAAGAGAAATAATCTTGATTGCAGATGAACGTATCTAAAGCAAAGACTGCAACAATAATGAATAAATTCACCATACAGCAACTACAGCAGATGCGCGAATCCGAAGACCGCGTTGAGTTCAAGGCGGGCGAAGGAGGCAACGTTTCCTACGATGGTCGAGGCAAGACCAATCCGAAGGATCGTCGCCGTTGCATCCTTGGCTATGTCATCGCCCTTTGCAACGAAGGTGGCGGTCGCCTCGTAATAGGTATGCACGACAACTATCCGCATCGTGTCACAGGCACTCGCCAGTCGCAAGATGCCATCGGACAGTTGGAGTCTGACATTTATCGCGACACAACGATTCGTCCAGAGATTTACGAACTCTATGACGAAGAGAAGCATCGTGTCTTGGTGATTGAGGTTCCTTCACGTCCTATCGGCAAAGTCTTCAAGTTCGAGGACGTACCATTGATGCGTGTTGGCGAAGAACTCAAGCCAATGTCCGATGCCATGTATCTCAAGATATTGCAGGAGTCAGAGCCTGACTTCTCTGAGAAGATCTGCGAAGGACTCTCGCTTGAAGACCTTGATGAAGAAGCCATCCGTGTGATGAAGCAAGGCTATGCCCAGCGCTGGAACAAGCCTGAATTTGTAAGTACACCAACATTGCAGGTACTCCATGATTTCGCCCTCATGAATAAGGGTGGTCAACTGACCAATGCTGCCCTTATTCTTCTTGGTAAGTCAGAAGCAATACGCAAGCATTTGTATTGCAATCGCGTGACTGTAGAGTACCGCCTATATCACTCTATGATAGAATACACTGCACGTCAGGAATTCCAAGAGCCACTTGTACTGATGGTAGATTCTGTCTGGAACTACATCAACCAGCCTGCCAGCAATCCATTACAACACTATAATGACGGATTCCGCATTGGCGACATTCCCACATTCAACCGTGATGTTGTCCGAGAAGCAATCCTCAATGCATGCTGTCATCGTGTGATGTACATCCAGAGCGATGTGGTAATCAAGCAATATCCCGACCAACTCATCATCACCAATGCTGGAGGTTTTCCAGTCGGTGTGGATGTGGACAATATCCTTACGGTCAACAGTATGCCACGTTGCAAACTCATCACCGAAGTTTTGCAGAAGGCAGGTTTCATCGAGAAGAGCGGACAAGGCGTTGACAAGATGTTCTACCATTGTCTGATGGATGGCAAATGTTTGCCTGATTATTCTCTGACAGACGAATGGCAGGTATGCTTACGACTCCCTGGCGAAATCAAGTACCCAGCCTTCATGCTCTATGCTCGTGAGTTGCAGAATGCCCGGCCAGCGAACAACAAACTCAACGTCTTCGACCTCCTTGCCCTCTTCCGTGCTTCGCAAGGCGATAGCCAACGCTATACGGACGAAGTGACACTACGCAAACTTATCGACGAAGGATTGCTCATCTCAGCACAGGATGGTTATAAGTTGTCTGACAGGTATTATGAAATCGTCAAGAATGTTGGAACTATCGAAAACACCAAGAAGAATGATACGGTAAATGTCCAGATAAATGATACAGTAAAATTATCGCAACTTACTGAAAGACAGCGCAAGATTTACGAGGTAATAAAAAATGTCCCTGCAAATGTCCCTGTAAATGTCCCTGTAAATATCCCTAATCTCGCATCAATGTTAGGGGTATCAGAGAAAACCATAAAGCGTGACATCGCAGCCATGCAATCGGCAGGATTAATAAAGCGTGTGGGAAGCGATAAGACGGGGCATTGGGAGGTTGTCCAATGATTCTCAACTTCCTCGCCACTCAGGTTTCAATGTGTCCTAAAACCTATATCTCTGTTCCCGTCTCAAGGACAAGAAGAACATCGACCTAGGCACAACGATATACAACGAACGTGGTTATGCGCCACTATTTACAACTGTAACGAAATAAATAAAACGACAAAGCATCATGGCTACGCTAAGATATTACTATTCAGATACCATCTCGATGTTCCTCACCAGGAGCACCGATGAGATTGTTGGTAAACTGACTCTTGCCAGCCAGCATGACATTAACGATGAGACTTCCAATTCATGGGTTGAGGAAATTGAGTCGCTGCGAAATATCCTTGCGCCATACAAGGACAGAGGTAGTATATATTTCGAGTACAACATTCCTCGTATGGGTAGACGTGCTGATGTCATCTTGGTCATTGACGAACTTGTGTTCATCCTTGAATACAAAACTGCAGGTAGCAAGTTTGCCCACGATGCACGCACCCAGGTTTGGGATTATGCCATTGATCTGAAAAACTTCCAAGAAGGCAGTTTGGAGCGCATCATTATTCCTGTGCTTGTTGCTCCATCAGAAAAGGATAAGAACTGCACGTTCAATCTCCGTCATTTCGAGGATGATGTTTATGAGCCATTGCAGACGAATAACGATCAACTCGCAGAAGCAATATCCCTGCCGTTGGCTCAAATACCTCATGCAACAATCCCACATTCTGACGAACGTGATGAGCGATGGGCAAAGAGCGGCTACGAACCTACGCCAACTATTATTGAGGCAGCCGTTGCACTTTACGAAGAAAATACTGTTGAGGACATTACGAAGCATGGTGGCGACATTGACAAAGCATCAGCCGAACTTTGTCAAATCATTGACCATTGCCGAGAACATCAGCGCAAAGCCATCTGTTTCATTACTGGTGTGCCGGGCGCTGGCAAGACGCTCATCGGATTGAATACAGCCATCGATCAGTTCAATCGTGGCGAAAAAGCCGTCTATCTTTCCGGCAATTTTCCTCTCGTTGAGGTGTTGCAAGAAGCTTTGACTCGTGACTATGTACGTCGTGAGAAGGTTAAGGCGCAACAAGAAGGGCGCAAGCCATGCACCAAAGAGGAAGCCAAGAGCAAGGTCAAGGCTTTCATACAAATGATTCACCATTACCGCGACCTCTACCTTGAAGGTACACAGGTCGTCGGGAAAGAGATAAAACCTATCGAGGGCTACTTCCAGAGCCATACCGATAAGGCATACATTCCTGCTGAGCATGTAGCCATCTTCGACGAAGCTCAGCGAGCATGGACAGGCGATGAACTCAAACGATTCATGCGTGAGAAGAAAGGCATAAATGAGTTCCCTTATAGCGAACCCGAATACCTCATTAGTTGTATGGATCGTCAAACCGATTGGGGTGTAGTCGTTTGCCTTGTTGGTAACGGACAAGCTATCAACAAGGGTGAGGCCGGATTGACGGAATGGATTGAATCCATCAACCGCCGCTATCAGGATTGGGATGTTTACATGTCCGAATACCTCATTGAATCTGGCGATGTGAGCAAGGAAGAACTGTCACTTGTAAAGCAACAGTTGAAACCTCGAGAAAACCTTCATTTGAAAATGTCTATGCGCTCTTTCCGTTCCGAAAAGGTGAGCATCTTCGTCAACCAACTCCTTGCATTGAAGCAGGAGGATGCAGCTGCGACCTTAAAGGAACTTGGCAACTATCCGATAGTAATGACACGTTCTCTCGATACCGCTAAACAATGGTTGCGCGAACATGCCCGAGGCAGTGAACGATTTGGCCTTCTGGCCTGCAGTAAAGCAGAGCGACTGAAAGCCATCAGTATCAACGTGCGCTATCAACCTGACTTTGTTCATTGGTTCCTTGAAGACGATTCGGACATTCGTTCGTCAAATGCCCTCGAAGACACACTCACCGAGTTCAAGGTGCAAGGCCTTGAAATAGACTGGGCATGTGTGGCTTGGGATGCCGACCTGCGTCTGAACAAGGAGCAAACCGAATGGCAGCACTTCCAACTGCGTTCAGGTACCAAGTGGCAGAACATCAATAAGCTAATAAACCAAGAGTACCATATCAATGCATATCGTGTCCTCCTCACCCGAGCACGCCAAGGCATGGTTATCGTGGTTCCCGATGGAGACCATGGTGTACCGCCAGACGAGACGCGCAAGCCTGAGTGGTATGATGGCATTTACAATTATTTGAAGAATATAGGGATTATGGAAATATAAAACCGCATACAATATGATCAACTTTCAATTCTTTCCTCGCTCTCATGGAGTCACTCCGAGGATTCGCGAAATAATAGAATGCTTCAAGGCTGTGGACAAAGAGAAGGATGCAAGCGTACACTTGAAATCCAATGACATGCTTGCACTTTTGCGTCCACATCTTGAACAAATTGGCTTTATCGTTGAAACAGGTAAGGCTAAGGATGAACAGATATTTGTCCCTGTATTGTTCAGCGAGAATGATGAAGTTGATAAGTCTTTTGCTGCTGATGCATTGAGCGATGACCACAAGATTGTTATTGAAGTAGAAGCTGGTAGAGCGGTACGCAATAATCAGTTCCTGAAGGATATTTTTCAAGCTTGCATGATGTACGAAGTGGAGTATCTCGTTATTGCGGTTTTGAACGAGTACAGCTTCATGAACAGCGGCAAACAACAGGTGGCTTATGACTATCAAGCAGTCAAGACATTCCTCGAAACGCTTTATGTCAGCAATCGACTCCAACTCCCATTGAAGGGAATACTATTAATCGGCTATTAAACCAAGGACACAATGTTAATAGGAATAGATATATTCTCAGGTGCAGGTGGTTTGAGCCTTGGTGCTGAAATGGCTGGAATACAAATCAGCTATGGAATAGAGATAAATCCAAGTGCTGCCAAATCATTCACCCGAAATCATAAAGGGGCAAAGGTTCTTCAGGGAGACATCAAGGACATTGACCCATCAAAGCTGAAGGAAGGTAATAATACTGTGTTCATAATTATGGGCGGACCTCCTTGCCAAGGTTTTTCGCTCTCGAACACTCGTACACGAAATATGAAGAACGCAAATAACTTCCTGTTTTTGGAGTTTGTGCGTTTCGTACAAGAGCTAAAGCCTACTTGGTTCGTCCTTGAAAATGTTTGGGGATTGACCAACATGGAAGAGGGCAAAACCAAGAACATGATTGAGGATTGCTTTAGGGCATTAGGCTATGAGGTAAACTCCAAAGTGCTGTGGGCTTCTGATTATGGTGTTCCACAAAATAGAAACCGATTCTTCATGGTTGGTAATCGACATGGAATAAAGTTCGAGTTTCCTGAGCCATTCGAGAAAAAAGTGACGGTAGAGGAAGCTATTGGTGATTTGCCCGATCTGGAGAACGGCGAGATGTTGGAGAAAGGGAACTATAAAGTGCCAAGAGCTAAAGCAAGTGAGTATGCTCAGCTGATGCGAGAGCATTCTCATTTCCCAACACAAAACTTCGTTTCACGCAATAATGAACTTGTAATTCAACGCTACAAATACATCAAGCAAGGACAGAATTGGCGCGCAATCCCGGACGAACTGATGCAGAACTATGCAGACAAGGGACGCACTCATAGCGGAATTTACAAACGTCTTATTGCTAACCAGCCTTCTGTGGTAATCTCTAACTATAGAAAGAGCATGCTTATTCATCCTTACCAAGATAGAGGTTTGTCGGTTCGCGAAGCAGCACGTTTGCAGAGTTTCCCCGATGACTTCTATTTTGAAGGACCAATCTCACACATCCAGCAACAGATTGGTAATGCCGTACCACCATTGCTCGCAAAGGCAGTATTTGATCAAATCATAAAAATGTCTCGTCACAATGGCTAAAGATAGAGAAAACATACCTGTAGCACCAACCCTGATGGGTTCCCTAAGATCAATGGGTTATTCCTTTGAATCTGCGGTAGCAGATGTTATTGATAATAGCATCAGTGCACATGCAACTTTCGTGAAGGTGCTCTTTCCAACCAATCCGCTCGAACCTACAGCTGTTGGTATTTTGGACGATGGCGAAGGAATGAGTGGTGACGAACTGTTTGAAGCGATGCGTTATGGCAGCATGGCATCAGAAGCAGAACGTAACGAAGATGACCTTGGCCGTTTCGGTATGGGGTTGAAGGCTGCATCCCTTTCGCAATGTAGAAATCTAACAGTCGTTAGCTACAGCAAAGGAAAACGAAGTGCTTACACATGGGATTACGTTTACATCCAGAAGAAGCAGAAATGGATAATTCAAGAACTTACTTCACAAGAAATAGACAAACTTCCATACGTCAATCTGATTACAGAGCAAACCAAAGGCACACTTGTTATTTGGAGTGACTTTGATGTATTGTCAAAATCAAGCGATGGTCAGGTTTACGAAACCCTTGTTGAACTAAAGAAGACACTCGAAAAGGCTCTCGCACTTATCTTCCACAGATTCCTTTCTGCCTCTGGTAGTGCAAAACTCAAAATTCTGATAAACAATCAGAGCGTAAAACCACTCGATCCATTCCTTGAACGTCATCCCAAGACTTCTAGCAAGAAGGAAAGAACCATAGCCATCAATGATAGTGAAGGTGTTGAGCGCTTGATTTACATTAAGCCCTTCGTACTTCCATTTGCAACCGACCTTTCCGACAACGACAAGAAGTTGATTGGTGGTATTGAGAACCTGCGTGCAAAGCAAGGTTTCTATGTTTACCGCAACAATCGTCTTATTATTTGGGGTACTTGGTTTGGTATGAAGCAACGTGCCGAGTTAACAAAGAATGCCCGAATACGTGTTGACATTCCAAATACCCTGGATGATATTTGGGGTATTGACATCAAGAAGCAAAACGCATCTATTCCAAAGCGCATTCTCAATCAGTTGCGAAAAACTGTACTTGATGCACTCGAAGCATCTGTCAATCAACAGACCTACAGAGGAAGAACCGCAAAGATTGATGATGACACAGATTACATTTGGGATAGAAAGGAAGGACGCAATCAGATGTTTTATTACCAGATTAACCGAGAGAGCAAGCTCTTTCAGTTTGTCAAGGAGAAAATGTCTGATGAGGATTTCAACTATCTTGAAATGCTGGTAACAGAGATTGAAAACAACATTCCAACTCAACAGATGTACATTGACAAATCTAACGAAGCTATTACCGTAGAAGAAACTGATAGCCGTTTTGATGACGTATTCCAGATTGCCGTTACAATGGTCAGTACATTAAAGGATGCTACGAATGGTGCGACAGAAAACATCATCAACGACCTGATGAAATCAGAGCCATTCTGTAAGTACCAAAAGTTAAAGGATAAGCTAACCGATAATTTCAAAGAAGCTAATGACTGATGATTTATACCTTTCATTGAAGCAAATAGCATTTGGCTTCATCAATGCCGATAAAGGAGCGGGCATTGAGGTAAAATTTGAAAACATCAACTCCTACATAGATAGAGCAACCAAATTGTTCCCTATCCCCTGTGATGAAGAGACAAGAAAACGTCTTTTCACAGATGTAGAGTATCAGTTCAAGATAACTCATGCTAAAGGAAATGTTATCTTTGATGATTACGATAGTAGGCAAGAATGGTATTCCAACGAGGATATTGAGAATCCTTATTTCTGGAATAAATACAAAGCATTGCTACTCGCAAATCCTTCCTTCAATATAAAGAGTATAAATCTGTTGGATGAGGACACTCTCCCCAACATCATGAACTGTCTTGGCAATCCCAATGACAAGTTTGAAGGTAAACGATTTCGTAGAGGTCTTATCATTGGTGACGTACAATCTGGTAAAACGGCAACATACTCAGGATTGATTTGTAAGGCTGCTGATGCGGGCTACAAGGTGGTCATACTGCTTGCTGGAATCACAGAAAACCTCCGTCAGCAAACACAGGAACGTATTGACGAAAGTATTATTGGCATTACCTACAAGAAGCAAGGCCGTACGGTTTTGCCCCCTCAACGTGTTGGTGTCGGCAAAGATAATCAGGAACTCAGAGCGACTTCATTTACGTCCTGCGTTAATGATTTTGTTGGCAATCATGATAAAATTGCAATGTCGTTGAACTCACAGAAGTCTTTGGTCGTATTCGTCATCAAGAAGAATGTTTCCGTATTGCAGAAACTTCACAAGTGGCTTAAAGACCAAAACCTTGATCCTGTAAAGGGTTACATCGACATCCCTATGTTGCTGGTTGATGATGAAGCAGATAATGCGTCTGTCAATACAAAGAAAGATGAAACAGACCCAACAAAGACGAACAAACTCATTCGACAGATTTGCACTCTCTTCAAGGACACAACGTATGTAGGATTTACTGCAACCCCATTTGCAAATGTGTTCATTGACCCGGATTCTGTGGACAGCATGAAGAATGCAGATCTGTTTCCTGAGCACTTCATATACGCATTGGAAGCACCTTCTAATTATGTGGGCGCACAGAAGATATTCTATCCAGATGGTAAGTACTACCGCAACTTGCGTTACATTACCGATATTGAAGAACCTGATTATACCTCGGAGGAATACCTTGACCAAGTTGACAACGATATTGAATCCCTAAATTCAGGAGGTTTCTATTATCGTCATAAGAAAGAATGGGATGGCGAATTGCCTGCGTCATTGACGGATGCTATTTATTGCTTCTATTTAGCAAATGCTATTCGCGACCTCAGAGGACAGCATTCAGCACCTCGAAGTATGCTTATAAATATGAGCCGATTCATCAAGGTGCAGCGTGTAATAACTGAGCACGTTGAACGTATTCACGAAAAGGTCTTTGATGACATTCGCTTCAACTTTACCGACAATAATACCGACAACAGGAAGTTACCTCTCTATCAAACATTCGAGAAGCTTTGGAAAAAACATTTCTCGAATGTGACCGACATTACTTTTGACCGAGTTATCCAGAAACAAACCATCATGGATGCAATTGAGAAGATCAAGGTGATGGTTGTCAATGGCTCTAAGCAAAGCAATAGCCTTGATTACCGAACCAACAAATCTCTTCGCGTAATTGCCGTTGGTGGCTTGGCACTTTCTCGTGGCTTGACCCTTGAAGGACTTCTTGTAAGCTATTTCTACAGAAACACCTCTACTTTTGATGTACTAATGCAGATGGGTAGATGGTTTGGCTATCGTAACGGCTATGACGATATTTTCCAGATATGGACAAGTCAGACAAGCGCAGAATGGTACGCAGAAATTGCTCGCTCTTCGCAGGAGCTGAAAGATAACATCAAGAACATGTATGACCAACGTCTTACTCCAAAAGACTTTGGTATCAAGGTGCGTGATAATTGTAATGAGTTGCAGATAACGGCTTCGAATAAGATGAGAACAGCAAGAGGTTTGGATTTGCGCTACTCATTTTATGGCAATATCTACGATACCCCTTATGTAAGCTTTAACATTGAGCACAATCGTAACAACATGAAGGAAACTGCAATTCTTGTTGACACGTTATTCAAAGGTGGTTATACATTACGTTATACTGATCTTGTAGGAAAAGCTAACAAGGATGTGAATGACGCTTCAGATAGTAGCTCACGCTTCTTCGAAAATGTGCCCAAGGAAACCATCATTGCATTTATAGAAAAGATAAAGTGCTCAATGGCAAATGGTAATTTCAACGTTCCAAATATTATTGAGTTCCTAAAGGATACTGAGAATACAGGCATAGAGAATTGGGATGTTGTAATTGAAGGTGGTGAAAGTAAAGAACACGTTCAATTTGAGGGATTGAAAAATATCAGATGTGTCAAGCGTTCCATCTATTACGGTACTCGTAATGTTGTTCAGATAAGCTCGCGTCGAAGAGCACTCAGTGGTAGTGCGGAAGGGAAATACGCACTTACGAAGGAACAAATAAAGTGTGCTGAAGATGAACACAGAAAAGGTAGCGGAGGGGAGAATACTCCGTTGAAGGCATACTTTGAATACTTACCATCACGTAAACCGATCTTCATCATTATGCCTATTCATCCTGTACCAGCAGAGAAAGGTGATGGCAAAGAAGAGAATCAAAAGCTAACCAAGTTCAGAGAAGAACTGGGTAATGATCACATTATTGCCTTTGCAATCGGTTTACCAGGAGTGAAGGGAATAGAAAATGCTGTTCATTACAAGATAAATAAGGTGTACCAACGCCTTAATGTAGAAGACGCAGAAGAAGAGGAGGTTGACGATGCAGATTAAGATTTACACACTCCTATCTGGAGATTTCAAAGCAAGCCATTTCATTAGGATTGGCGAGAACCACAACATTAGTTTGTATGTGGGTAAGGACGAGATGGGTCGTTACGCCTTTGATTTCAGAGGCCGATTCAAGGTAGCTCGTACTAAGAGCTCTGAGGTAATTTCTGTTACTCACATCAATAGTGGGGATGAGAAATTTATACGTTTCTCATTGGAGAATCCTGCTTTGCTCGAATACTTCTGTACCTTCTGTGAAGACCTGATTACTTCTACACAAGTAATTAGCGATGACGAAACTGCTTATCAAACGCTTAGAGCTCGTTACTTCTCGTGGAAGCAACTCTTCAAACCAAATCATGGCAATCTGACGGAGATTGAGGTGATGGGGCTCATTGGCGAATTGCTCTTCTTTAGAGACGAAATGATTCCCACAAAAGGTCTTGATGCCGCTCTTGACAGTTGGATAGGGCCAGAGAAAACCCACAAGGATTTCTCATACGATAATGACTGGTACGAGGTAAAGACCATCAACTTTGGCAAAGAGTCAGTTCATATTTCATCTATTGAGCAACTAGACGGTAGTAACGAGGGGTATCTGATCGTGTACTCCTTGGAGCGCATGAGCCCTTCCTTCAATGGAATCAAGTTGAATGCCCTGGTAAACGAGTTGATAACAATGATAAGACCTTCTCACAACAAAGAGACGTTCCTTGCGAAGCTGAGTTTGTACGGATTTGATTTCTCTCCAGAGAATGACAATCTCGTTTACGACCTAAAATCAGTAGCATCATACAGAGTGGATAATGCCGATTTTCCAAGAGTAACCAGAGATTTGCTTCCTGATCCAATCATAAAAGTACAATATGACATTATACTCTCAGAAATAGAAAAGTTCAAAGTATCATAATCTATAAAACGTTGGCACTATGGAAATTGAAGAATACAGAAAACAATTCATTGACGAACTGAGATTTAATGCTGAACATGAGGGTACTGAACCCGAAACTCAGTTTATTGAGAAAACCCTGAACGACTTGGAGGAGATTGGCGAACTCAACGACCCGATCCCGATGTCAGTGGAAATGCGAGGTGCGAGAAACCGCATCTTGGCATTCGACGCATACGCATACGATGAAGCTGATGGTGCATTAGTGCTTATTGCAAGTGACTTCACGAATCAACGTGATACGGCTCCTACACTTACCAATACTCGTATTGAAGAGTTGTACGGTCGTATGTTGAACTTCGTTGAAGAAAGTGTGCAAGGCAACATTAGCAAGTACTGCGATGACTCTGATCCTGCTCTTCTGATAGCCAACGAATTTAGAAAGAAGATAGGAAAGGGAATGCTCTCTACGGAAATTCTCCGATTCAAATTCTTCATTATTTCCAATGCAACGTTGAGTAAACAGGTAAAGAATCTCAGTAAGCCTGATTTACTTGAACGTCCTGTTGAGCTGAATGTGTGGACTCTTGAACGTTTCTTCCAGACGTTTGCCTCAAATTCAAGCGAGATTATTGAGATTGATACTGTCGACTTTGACTGCCAGGGTATTCAATGCTTGAAGGCAGACTTAGGGCAAGGTTCTGAGTATGACGCTTATCTTGGAATTGTTCCGGGTAAATTCCTTGCAGACATTTACTTGAAATATGGTAGTAAGTTACTGCAAGGTAACGTTCGTGCATTCCTTAGTGTGCGTGGAAAGGTGAACAAGGGTATTCGTGATACTATCATAAATCATCCTGAGAATTTCTTTACCTTCAACAATGGTATTGCAATTGTTGCTCGTTCCGTAACATTCTCGCCAGATGGCAGCCGTATCGTTCATTTCAAGGATCCTCAGATTATCAATGGCGGTCAGACAACAGCTTCACTTGCCAACGCTATCATCAAGAAAGAAGCTCGCTATGGTATGGATACGCTATTTGTTCCTATGAAGCTCACCGTACTCAATGTGGAGAATGATATGAGCGAAGAGCAAGTTGAGCAGTACAACACCATCACAAAGACCATTTCACAATGTGCCAACAGTCAGAATGCTGTTTCCGATGCAGACTTCTTCTCTAACCATCCATTCCATGTAATGATGGAGAAGTTGTCTCGTAAGGTGATGGCACCTCCTGTTGATGGTAACCCATTCCAGACGATTTGGTTCTACGAGCGTTCACGTGGTAAGTGGGAACAAGAACAGATGAAACTAACAGTAGCACAAAAGAAGAAATTCTGCGAGATGCATCCAAAGAATCAGGTTATCAAGAAGGAAAAATTGGCTAAGTGCTATAATGCAATCTTGATGAATCCTAATCAGGTGTGTCAGAGTTCCGCCATCAACTTCAACCGTTTCGCTTCGGTGATTGAAAAGATTTATGAAGAACAGCGTGATAGCATTAATGAAGATTTCTTCAAGAAGTGTGTTAGCTCTGTTATTCTGTTTGATTCACTTGACAGTTTAGTTGGAAAAGCTTCATGGTATCCAAAGGGTGGTAACAAAGCACAAATTGTACCTTATACAATTTCAAAGTTAATGACCCTTATTCCGAAGGGACGCGACCTTGATTGGCACTACATTTGGCAGAAGCAATCCCTCTACCCAGAACTTGCAGAGGAACTGCTGAAACTTGCTTATGTCACCCACAACTTCCTTATGGATCAAGCAAACGGTGGTATTGTGCGTACAATCTCACGTACACAAGCTGTTTGGAAGAACTTCCAGGATTACAAGTATACACTCAGCGACAAGTTTATTGATACGCTTGCTTCAATGGCAGAAAACAAGGCAGTAGCACAATCTGCCAAGAGAGCGCACAAGTTCAATTCTGACGTTGACGCATCTGTAGAGGTGTTCAAACTTGGAGCACAGTATTGGATAAAGGTTTACAATGACCTTGTCAAGGAAACAGTGTTGTCTTATGGCGATTGTAGCTTTATCAAAGGCATAGCAGATTACATTACACGCGGCAACCTTCCTACTGCTTCACAATGTAAACGACTGCTGAAGATTGTGGCAAAGGCAGAGGATAAGGGTTACATTATGCCAAATTAATAATATGCCAAGTAAGATTGTAGAGGTCGTTGCTGCCATCATTTTTAGGGATGGTGAGCTTTTCGCCACTCAACGAGGGTATGGAGAGTGGAAGGATTGGTGGGAATTTCCTGGTGGAAAAATGGAAGCAGGTGAATCGTCTGAGGATGCTTTGAAACGGGAGATTCGCGAGGAATTGTCAACTGATATTTGTATAGAAGAATTTCTTTGTACAGTAGAGTATGACTATCCCAAATTCCATCTGACTATGCATTGTTATATATGTTCATTGTTGACAGAAGCGTTGCAATTGAATGAACATGAAGATGCTCGTTGGCTGAAAGGCAATGAACTGGACAGCATGAAATGGCTACCTGCTGACAAAATTGTAGTTGAACAACTAATTGGCATAAATGTCAAGTGAAGTAAAATAAATCAATGAATATGAGCGACGAACAGAAATATACCATTCAGGGCCTAGATGAATACATTCGCCAAGGCGAACCACAGAAGCGTGAGCGTAGCGAAGCTTGGAAGGTTGCTATTGGGCTTCAACAGGTTGATAGACTTCAGACTTCTGAATATCTGTTTGATACTGCCAAACGGCATATCGAGGGTGATATCAGCATCAATGAAGCAAAGCAACTTATCGACTCATACTACAAGTCTGCATCTGGACGAAAGGTTGTTGAGAATGACCGAACGGAAGAGGCAGACAAGGTAGCTGCACGTATCACGGAGTTGATAGAGGAAAAGACGTTCTCATTTACTCCTGCTCAGTTGATTTCTATACATCGCCGGTTGTTTGATGGCATCTATAAGTTAGCAGGACGCATTCGTGACTATAATATTACGAAGAACGAGTGGGTACTTGGCGGCAAGACTGTGTATTATGCCAGTGCTGATACTATCAGCGAAACTTTGAATTATGATATGGGACAGGAACGCGAGTTTAGTTATGCTAACATGAATATTGACGATGCTATTCATCATCTTACCCGTTTTTGTGCTAATCTATGGCAAGTTCATGCGTTTTGCGAAGGCAACACACGAACGACTGCCGTATTTATGATTAAATACCTAAGTACATTGGGCTTCAATGTGGTCAATGATGTCTTTGCTGAAAACTCATGGTATTTCCGAAATGCGCTCGTTCGTGCCAACTATAGTGATTTGACAAATGGCATCACAGAAACAACAGAGTACTTGGAGAGATTCTTTCGCAGTATGTTGCTTGGAGAAGAACATGACCTTAGGAACAGGATAATGCACGTTGATTGGAACAAAGTTGAGAACGAAACCATATCCCAAAGTGCAAATCACGAAGTTCAAAGTGCAAAAGGTGGTGAAGAATTACCCCCAAAGTGCAAAAATTGCACTTTGGAAGAAGTCGCTCTACTTCGCATAGTACAAAAGAATCCATATGCTACCCAAAAAGAGATTGCTGCTGAAATTGGAAAATCTGAGCGAACAGTCAAATCAATTACCATAGCGTTGCAAGAGAAGAACATTCTACGTAGAGTGAATGGTAAAAGAAATGGCTATTGGGAAATCATTGAAGATTCTATTCAACAAGGAAGTAATATAGACAAAAATGAGTAATATACAAGATACAAACATTATCCCAGAGCTTCAATCTCCTTTCGAGCAGTTGAGAGAGATTGATGCTGATGGCAAAGAATGGTGGAACTCACGCAAGTTGGCGAGAGTGATGGGCTATGGCAAGTACTGGAACTTTGAACGTGTCATAGCCAAAGCACAGGCATGGACTTCACAGAAGGGTTACCATCTTGGAGAGCATTTTGTGGAGATAACAGAGATGGCTGAGTTGGGCAATGCTGCAGTCAGAGAGGTGACGAGCATTCGCCTTTCACGTGCAGCTTGTATGGCTGTGGCTATGAATGCCGACCAAAAGAAAGAGATGGTGAAGGTAGCACAGCAGTACTTCAGTGCGACTATGACTCCCGATGTTGCCGTGAGAAGCATGGAGTCCTCAGTACTCATGTATAGAAGTGGACATGGAAAAGTACAGGTTCAAGTCATCTTCGACACCAATACTTTCTGGCTTTCACAACAGAGAATGGCAGAGTTATTTGGTATCGACGTTCGTACAGTTAATTATCATCTTAAACAAATTGATGAAAGCGGAGAAATACATTTGTCCGACACTATCCGAAAAATTAGGATACCTTCGGACAAATGGTTTGGCGAGGTGATGATGTATAACCTCGATGTGGTCATTGCCGTAGGTTATCGTGTGAATAGCTACGAGGCTACTCAGTTCCGTATCTGGGCAACACAAGTCTTGAAAGAATACCTTACCAAAGGCTTTGTGTTGGATGATGAGCGCCTGAAGGGAAAGAATGTATTCGGAGCAGACTATTTTGATGATTTGCTTGACCGCATCCGCGAGATACGAATCAGTGAGCGACGTTATTATCAGAAGATTACAGACATATATAGTGAGTGTAGTTCCGACTATGATAAGGATTCTGAGGAAACACAGTTGTTCTTCAAGACCGTGCAGAACATGATGCATTATGCGGTAACAAAACAGACTGCTGCCGAGATTATCTATGACCGTGCGGATGCCGAACGCCCTCACATGGGATTGACAACATGGAAAAATGCACCAGATGGAAGAGTTGTGAAATCAGATGTTACTGTGGCCAAGAACTATCTCAGCGAAAAGGAAGTTGATTCGTTGAACAGGTTGAGCAATGCCTTTATAGACATTGCAGAACAACGAGCAGAAGATCATATCTTGATGACAATGGCAGACTGGGCGGCTCTACTACAGCGCTATATGGATTTGAACAACCGTCCTTTGCTTCCAGATGCTGGGCGCGTGACTCACGAACAGGCGGTAGAAAAGGCACTCACTGAATATGACAAGTTCCGTGTCATTCAAGACCGTGAGATTATGAGTGACTTTGACAAACAGTTGAAGCTGCTGTTTGGAGACAAGAATTAAATTTTACTAACTTTCAGTAGTTTCTTGTAATAATCTTTCAACAAGTGAACCTTCAACAATATTCCATTTGATGGAACAAAAACAAAATAATTATGACACAAGAAGAGTATCTCGCATCGGTTCAAAAATCACAAGAAGAAGCGCATGACGAAACGATGTGGGGCAAACCAGCACGTGATATTATAACAGGTATAGGTAACAATGGCGGCATCCGTCCTGTACGTGCCATTTGGGAGTTAGTGCAGAATGCACGTGATGTGGTATGTGATGGAAAAAGAGCTAAAATTGTTTTTACGCGCAATGAAAATTCTCTAGATTTCATGCACGATGGCGTACCATTTACCCATAAAACCATAGAGGCACTTATCATGCAGACAAGTTCCAAGGTCAGCAGTAACAATGTGCAGGTAGGTCAGTATGGAACAGGATTCTTGACAACTCATCTGTTCGGATTGAAATTCAAACTGACAGCACCACTTCTTACGTCTGAAGAATATCCTCGTTATTACAAGATTTCTGATTTTGAAATTGACAGATCCGCAACCGACAAGGAAGTAATGCGAGGGAAACTGAAAGATCAATGGAATGATACCCAAGACTGGGGAAAGGATTTCTCGCAAACCACAGAGAATCCTTTTGAACATACTCTGTTCAGTTATCAGCACGAAGGCAAACAAGCACGACTGAATGCAGAGAGTGCATTCAAGGATGCACCAGACATGGTGCCTTTCGTGTTAAGTATAAATCCTAATATTGAGAGCATCTGTTTCGACGATAGGTTGAATGATGAAATGGTCACATATGTGCGAGACAGTCTTGAAATGGACTTTGTCGAAAATTTAACCGATGGAATTATTTATAAAACAAAGGTTCATCGTACAAAAAACACAAACGTAGGTAAAGACGATAAAGACTATTACATATATTGTATAATCAGTAATGAAGAAACTGATGATGAACCCAAGCGTAGTAAGGTGATTGTAACTTTGCCAATCACAGAAGACGAAGATGGCGTGTTGCGTGTTATACGCTTCGACAAGACTTTGCCACAAGTGTACATTTATCTACCTCTGTTAGGTACAGAGGAATGGGGATTCAACTACTTGCTTCATTCGTCTCTGTTTACATGCGATAAGGATAGCCGTGATAGCTTGCGTTTAGTGGGTAATGGTCAGAACAACGATGACCAAGCAGAAGCAAATCGAAACATCATAGACCTTGCGGACAAACTTATCTGTCAGTTCATTGACAAGAAAGTAACGACCTTGCGTGATGCTAAGTATTTGTGCAGAGCGTCATTCAAGACACAACAAGCAGATGCCAAGTTGGGTGAATACTACAATACTTTGCAAACATTTTGGCGAAACAAGTTCGAGAGTCTGTGCATTGTAGATGGTACTGATTCTGCCAAACATTATGTCCGTGAAACAAAAGTGTTGGATGAGACATTAGCCCAGGCTTGTGAAGAGGACTTAGAACTCCTTGATGCTATTTATGGATTGTTTGCGAAGGTGAATACTTGGATAGTTCCAAAAAAGGAAGATATGGTATATTGGAGCAACACAATCAATCGTTGGTATCGAGATGAAGAAAAGAACGAACACCAGATCGCTATAACAACACTGGCGGCTGCTATCCCAGCACTAACGATAGTGACCACTGACCTCACTTGGCTCCATAAGATTGATAAGTACATTTCTGACAATCAGGATGCTCTACTCGACACTTACACTTTGATACCGAACGAAGTACTAAAACTCCAAAAGAAATCTCCTCTGGTGAAACCTGTAGCTTTCGATAATGTAGTGAAGGAGGCTCTTGCTTTGATGGATGCAGATAATGTAGCTAATTTTGTACATGCAGACTTCTTTGATATTGTAAATGATACTGTTTTTGATTATGCAAGAGCCAAGGATAGTATTACAAATTACATAAACAATCATAACATAGAGCAGAATGGAGTACGAGGGTCGATTATGGCCAACAAACAACATGACTTACAAAATCCTCAATTAACACGACTCTTCAACGCAGGCAGTTATGAAGCTAAGAAACTTAGTGGTGATGCGGTTGTTGTCATACTAAAACTCTATAAGTCTTTATTGCCAGAGGATAGCGAAGCGATTCCTGCCAAGTTGCTGCCGATAATAGCTAATTACTATGGAATTACCTTACAAGAGAATGTTGTGCGATTGGATAAGAAGTATGACCTTGATGTCCGTCAATTCTATACAACGTTGATATATGATTCGCTCTTCAAATTCACATTGATGAGTGACAAGACCACAAAGGCCGTATGGGTAAAACAGATGGTTGAGTTGGTGTACAGTTATTCTGAAACTAAGAGTTACCTTTCGTACTATCAAGTGTATCCAGATCAGCAAGGTAATTACAAGTATGCTGAGTGGTTGAAGAAAAAATCGCCAGCCCTACCTGAACGTGCCTTGGAAATTTACGACACCATTATCAAGAAGGTGACTGATACAAACAAATCTGCAAGTATCAAGAAGGATATCGTCGATGAGGATTTTTCCAAGTGGTTTGTTGGTACGAATGTACTTGACGGATTCAGCCAATGTAAAGAGATTGAGGAGGAAGTACAGAAGAAAGGCTATTCTATTACATCTTACGAGCATCAGAAACTGATTGTTGAGATTATAGAAAAACTTACCAGTGGCGGAATAGAACGTGAATTGTGGCATGCATTATTTGGTGACATAGACAGGAATAAAGGTCAGATTATGTTTTCTGTCATCCAAAGCCAGACAAAGAAAGACAGCATCTTCGCATTGATGAAAGTTGAGGATGACTCCAAACTGAAGGCAATCGCTGAGCTTGTGAACAATCCAGATTTTGATCATATTCTAAGGATTAGCAAAGAAATTATTGATCAGGAAGCGAGAGAAGCTAACGATTTCTATTTCAAGAAAGAACTTGGCAAGTACGTAGAGGACATTTTGCTGAAAGAACTCAACGAAGAACTGGGCGAAAATATTGTGGAAATCCCAAAACCTATTACTAACGAGCAAGGCGGTCAGGATTTGATATTACGTCTCAATGGAAATGACTTCTACTACTTTGAAATCAAGTCAAGATGGACAAGCGATCGTTCTGTACTGATGAGTACAATGCAGCATAGACGGTCATACGAGAATAGTGATAATTATGCTTTGCTGGCAACCGATATGGTTGGCTATGATATGGATCGTGTGCGAATGCATGAATATCCGAGTTTTGAAGAAGTTAAGCCTAGAATTGCAGTTTTAGATAATATCGGGGAACTTAACGAACGCTTGAAGGATGCTACCCTGAATGATGATAACAAGGTGCATGTAGCTGGTGGTTATCAAGTTCTCGTTTCGCAAGATGTAATTCAGCATGAAGGCAAAACTTTTGAATCGTTCATTGACTCTCTGAAAGACAAAATCAGGCAAGAACTGCAACGACAAAAGTCTGAATCTTAATATTTTAACGAATAAAAACTCTTGTGCGTGCAAATTATCATAACCCACAGAAGGGGATATAACTTGACAAATCCTTACTAGTACGGTTCTTCCTTTTTTGTCGCTCGGGAAAGTAATGAGTTGAAGAATATACACGTGTAGATTAGAGACAAGAATGAAGTATACGAAACGCACAAAAACGTATAAGATTAATATATAAAAGAATTAGAAAAATAAATATATGTCAAGAGGACTGCCCAAAATAGTAAAAAGCTGCCTTGCAAAGGCGCTGGATTCTGCATTATTAGCTATCGAGACTTATAATAAACCGGCTATTAAATTTCGTTCTGGAGGATACATAGTCTTGATGAATATAGCTTGGACTTCTTTATTTCATGCTATATTTATAAGGCGAGGAATAAAACCTTATTATAAAGAAAAAGACGAACGTCATTATAAAAAAGTTGATGGAGATTACCAATTTTGGGAGTTAAAGACTTGTGTCAAGAACTATTTCGGAAATGACACAAGCAGTGCCATTAGAAAAAACCTAGAATTCTTTATTCCACTCAGGAACAAGTTAGAACATAAATTTATGCCTTCTCTTGATCCTACAATCTTTGCCGAGTGCCAATCATTGCTCATGAACTTTGACAGAATTGTAGAAAAGGAGTTTGGCGAATCCTATTGTATTCGTGAATCGTTATCGTTTGCATTACAACTTTATCCTTCAAACAAAACTATTGTTACAGCTGTTGCTGATAATCCTGGAGCAAAAAAGATATATGAATGGATAGAGAAATATCGCTCTTCTATCTCTACCGACATCTTGAAAAGTGGTGAATACTCATTTAAGGCATTTTTAATACAAGTTGCAAATCACGATTCACAAGATGCTATGCCTATTCAATTCATTGCATATGACAAACTGACTGATGAACAGAAACATAATGTGGAGCGATTAACGACACTTATAAAAACAAAGACCGAAATCCACAATGTCACAAATCTGAATCTGATGAAACCTGGTGAGGTCATTACAAAGGTTCAAAAGAGATTAGGGAAAGGTAAAGTCGAAAAAGGAGGCAAGATGGTCGACTACTTTAATCAAGATACACATACCAGATGTTGGAAGAAATATGGAATACGGCCTGCTAACAGATCCGAACACCCAGAAAAAACAAACCAGAAATACTGCATATACGATACGATGAACAAAAACTATGGTTATACTCAAGCATGGGTAGATTTTCTTGTTCTGAAAATGCAAAGCGAGGAAGAATACAATTCTTTGTATGATAGAATCTAAAGACAAATCATTAGTCAGCATAGTTTCTAAATAAAAAAGCTAAACGAGTGGTCATTTCCAATTCGGGAATGACCACTCATAATTATATATAAGCATGCGTGTGTAGGCTTTTCGTAATCATCCTCGCTTAACACCTCTTTTCTTATCCTTGTCATTCCAAGGAGAATGACTATTACTTCCACCGCCTCCTGTACCTACATGAGCTTGAGCTGGGCCACCCATAGCTGCGATGAGGACTGCACCTAGGAGTTCTGCCTGTTTTGCATTGACTTGTTCTGCGGGATCAAATACGCTATTGACAAGTTCATGGATGGTAAGCTCGCCATCATCAAAGCGTTTTACATCATAGTAGCCAACATTATAAGACACTGCATCGTATTCCTCATTGCCAACTTTTGTCCAGATATGAAGTGTTGGATCCATGCGGTTAGGAATAAAATAGTGGAGAAGTTCTGCACCTGAAGATAGACGATAACGCTCTGGATGAGCTATCTTGTCAAGTTCCGCAATCTTCAACTGTAGTCGCTCGATGGTTTGTTTTAGACTGTCACGTTCTGCCTCTGCCTTTTGTGCTCTACGCTGCAAAGTTGCCATCTGCTCAGCATGAGACTTCTTAACTTCGTCAATCTCCGCTTGAGCATCTTTGAGCACTTTTGCTTTCTCCGTTTGAAGTTCCTGGACTTGTTTCCTGAGTTGTGAAATCTCATCCTCCTGGTCTGAGATTTTCTTTCGGGCTTTAGCCAGATCTCCCTTGTTGAAGATGCCGAGTAAAGTTGCCTTACCTTCATCTACGCTCTCTTTTTTAGATTCAAGTTCTGTGATTTCTGAGTCAAGTCTTTCTATTTGAAGATTCATGCGCGACAATTCAAGTTGAACTTTCTCTTGCTCTGATGTAAGGGAAGAGAGTGTTTGCTTTGCTACCTCCAACTTCGCATTCTTATCCGAAAGATCAGCCTCATACTTCGATAGTGATGCCTTACAAAGTTCAATCTGTGCCAAGATTTTTTCCTTGTTCCCTAGACCTGTTGCCAATCGTTCTTCAAGAGAAGAAAGTTTCCCTGATGCATCTTTCGCCTATTCTCAAGGTTTGTAATCATAGAAATCAGGCCTTCTTTTCGGGTTGTTGCCGTTTTCACATCTGCCTTGATGGATTCAAGTAGAGTCTGCTCTTTTGCTTTCGTCCGTTCCATTTCGCGAATCTCGCATTTAAGTTCGCGATGATATTCATCAAGATTGCGATGCTTGGCTCCAGTGACATGAATATTATCGCCACGTTCAAGTCCCCACTTCTCATTGACGGCAGCATACCAATCGTGCCATTCACGCATCTTGTCGCGAGCTGCAACCAAAGAACTGCCTCCGAACATATCCTTTGCCGACAAGCGTCCATCTTTCAAGATTGGAGTAATGGTTGCATGGATATGACAGTTCTTCTCGTCACAATGAACGATAAATGAGATTATATTCTTCTCACCGACTCTTTCCGACAGAGCCATATAATTGTCGAGAGCGAACTGCTCTATCTCAGGCATCCGTTTGATGTGAGCGTTGCTCCCTCTTTCCTGAAGCACTTGATTTCCGAATGCAAGTTCATTCATACGTTCACTATTTCCACCCATAACAAGACAAACCGAGAGATGCTGTGTGCTTCGAACCTTGGGCTCTACACCTGTTTCTGCAAGCCTCTCGGCTTTCCATTCTGCGATACGTGCATCTACTTTTTCTTTGATGCAGACAGATTTATCTACAGGTGCTATCACCGCACCCTTACGTACTTCAAAGTTGAGATGCGCACGACTCTTGTCATAGTTACGTTCTGGGTCATCCATTTTACACTCCCATCGGGACTCATCCCATTTTCGCTGATGTTCTGCGCTTAGTGCTGGAGTCATCTTCATCTTTGTGATTTCCAGCATGGCTTTTTTACCTTTACCCATATTATTCTACTGATTAATGATTATACGGTTATTGTTGATTACTGCCAGAGCTTGCTCTTTCATCAGACAGACAAAAACCCTCGGAGAGCCTAACAGCCAAGTGAGCTTGGTGTATTAGGCTACACCAAAGGGTTATAATGTCTGCAAGCAGACTCGTTACGGCTTAGTTTCCCCAAGGTTCAGCCTTCAGGTATCTGTTCAGATACATCTGGTCAATGGCATTAGGTGTTTGACGGATGTAAGCTTGAACGAAGCCGATGGCTTTACGCTTCTTCTCTTCGCTGAAGGTTTCCCAAATTGAGAGCGATTCGTTGCGATAAGTACCGAGTTTGGGATAAATGGCTTCGATGGCATCAAGAGGTAGCGACTCGTCTGTTACTTCTGATGTGTTTGCATCTTCGTTTACGATTTGTTGCGATTTGCTATCAGCAGTAGGAAGTTTCTTAACTACCTTCTTCTTTGCAGGCGACTTCTTGCTCATGGCATTGGCCGTATTGATTTCGCTTCGTTTAGCAGAAGACTCACGTTGTGCTTCTATTGTAGAGCGAAACAGAGAGAAGATAGCCTTGAGCGCACCATTGCTGAAAGTTGGGACAGTTCCCTCGTTGGCATACGAGGCAATGGCTTTTGCCATCTGCCCAGCTTCCTTATCATCAAGTTCTGCCAACATCACAAGATGACCAATAGGAATAACGAGATTTCTCATATGTTAAATTTTTGTTTTTTGCGGGCTTTCGCCCAGTTTTACTTCAATTGTTGATTTTTACATAATTGCCTTTGCTTGTGCGTTTGAGTCGCTTGTCCTGAATGAATTTGTCTATCCATTTGGAAGCCGTATTGGCGTTCTCGTTCATCTCTGAAACGATTCGGTCGTAAATGGATTTGTCGAACTCATCTGGGAGTTTGTGGTACAACGCATAGCGACGGGCATTGACTCCAGACTCTCTGTCGGGAAGAATGTTGAAAGCGTTCTTCGGTTGCAATTTCAAGTAAATGTGTACGGAGTGATAGAGCAAGATCTCACATAAGCACAACACCGTATTGAAATCCTCTTCAGTACATTCCAGGATTATCCTTCCGTCAGGAGCTCTGGATTGCGGATGGGGATTGTCGAAAGCACGTGTAGCAGTAAACAGCATCATCATGCGAAAGGCAATCAGTCCCAGCCTTCGGACGATTCCTTGCATCCCATTGTCAACTTCATCACAACACTCGTCATTGAGCCTGGCCAGCCACTCTACGAAGCGATGTTGCAGATGCGTCGGCAATACGATGGCATAGAAACCTTGATCCAAGAATTTATCGAGCAAGTGTAGAAATTCGTTTCCTATAGTTTTGAATATGGCGTGCTTTGAACGACCAATGTCATCCGTAGCAAAGACATCGCGTATTCCTCTACGAAAGGGGATAAAGTAGAATATGAATCTGCTGAGCAATCCGTTCTCTGCATCTGGTATGAGATGACGAACCTGTTCGGGAGTGCCAGCCAGGACAACAGATATACGAGGATTGTCAATCTCAAGATATTCTCTATCCTTGCGACGGCTCATGCTGATTCGTTCATGATGAAAACCCTTACGTAGCATATCTGAATAGTTTCCATGTTCAGACTTGAGGGTTTGACTAAGCGTATCTCCTTCTGTTTCAAAGATAAGCCCTCTGCCATCATTGTCGGCAAGAATGCTCATCAAGGAACTTGCGCTGCTGTTTGCTGGGACAACCAACGTCTTTAGCGGAGGAGGATTGGGTTCGGCAGCATCAGGATTCTTCCCTTTGTTCTTTTGATACTCTGACAAGTCTCTCTTGTAGTCAAGAGCCATCTGCATTGATTGTTCGTGAAGCCGTTGATTAAGAGGATCCACTAACTCCCTGCATAAGGACAATGCCCCTTTGCCCATTCCAGCATCTGCTACAACAAACAGGTAGAGATTTGAATACACTACACGTTCGTCGTAAACACCACATACATTGCCGAAACACACGGATAGGCATCCTATGGCTCCCAAGAGTATTATGTCTCGGTCCTCTGAAGAGATGGCATTACTAACTACTTTCAGTAAAAAGAGAGGTAAACCGTCAAAAACGGTCTCTGGGAACCGGGGCAATTCATTAGCGGGCTTCACCCATTTTGCCGTTTTGCCATTTTGGTGATTTGGTAAAATGGTAACAGGAGAATGGCTTAATCTGACGCCTGATAGAGCGGCATGATGAAAGAAGGATGCGATAGTCACACCTGTCCCTTTTCCATTCAGACAATTAGAAAACTGCTTATCAGTGGTGGACTGATCATAGTCGGGATGTAATCGGCTCAAACGATGGAAAAAATCACGTCCTCCTTCACCCAAACCTTCTGATAATGCGAAGCCGATATTGACCCAGGTATCATATTGGGGAGCAATGTCAATTCCTCTCGCCTCGATATCTGAAACGACTCTCTCTACCTCCACATGAAGATCTGTGGTTGTCTCGTTGAGGGGCTGAACGGTGGAATATGCTGGTTCTTGCTTAGAAGGGACATTCTCCCATTCTTGGGCGGAAAATGTTTTCTTTGACATATTCTTCATATTTTGGATTAATATAAGCCTGTGGGTCATAGGGAAGGAAACATGAACGAGCCACGTCGCTTCCAGAGTTATCCACAGGAGGTAAGCCTGTTGACTTGATGCAATTTGCCACCGCCTTGAAGAGACGGGCATGTTCCCATCCCTTTAGTTCAATAGGAATTATCCATTTCACACCATCACCTGAAGGACTGGTAAACATCAGTTCTGTATCGAAGTATTCATGTTTCAAAAGTTGTTCTTTGAGTTTGTCAGGATTCCCGACATGGTCAAAATCCAGGCACATTAAGCTTGAGTGTTGCAACAGTTCTTTTTCATTTCGTCTGCGGAACAATCCTGAGAATGTGCAGTAGTCAAAATGAGTAGCCTTGAACTTCTTAGCTTCGGATGATGAGGGCATTGCGCGTAGAGTCTCGGTTTGTTGCTTCGCATAGTGACCAACAACATAGCGATAGACATCAACCACCGTGATAGCACGATATGGTTCTGTGTTCTGGATAGGTTTCCGGAAGAAGGAGAACTCATGTAAGTCCTCCATTCCGTCCCAGAAGTCTGAAGCATTATCATACATCATACACACATTTACTTTTTAGAGTTAATGAATGCCTGTGCCTCACGCATGAGGTCTTCTTCTGTCTTTCGAGCACCACTCTTCAACCATTCATCGATTTCAGACTGAAGGAACATAAGTCCCTTGGTCATCTTATGATATGGGATAGTCTTCTTTGACACCCATTCATAGACAGTCTGCTTCTTGGGATGGCTGGGATGGTAAGCACATAGCTCATCAATGTTCATCCATCGAGGTGATTCACTAACCTGCTGCTTGTTCCGCAGGGTGTTGACAGTCTTCTGAAGGCTATCAACTTTCTCAATAAGGTAGGACAACGCTTTTGGCATCTCCTCCAGCGAATTAACTGTGTAATTTTCGTTCATAGTTTATGTTGCATTTACTTCTTGATTTTGCGCCTTTTCTTGTTGTTTGGCGATGCAAAGAAACTCACTATTTCGCGAACAGCCATAAAAACAACAAATTGCAGCCCCGATATTAAAATAGTTTATAATTTGAGTATGATTTTTCGGCGAAAATCATACTATTAAGCTGAACAACAACGCTTTATGAAGACATGAACAAAGACAATGAAAACTTACATGGAGGAGATAATAAAGACATAAAAAAGCCTCCGAAAACTCGGAGGCTAAGTAAGGATGTCGTTATAGAACATTAGATGACTTTTGCGTCATCAAGAGACTCATTCGAGGTGTTGAGTCCATCTATCTGGAGTGCCTCGGCAGCATTTCGTTTGCTCTTGTCAACGATATGAGCATATATCTGAGTGGTCTTTACGTTTGTATGACCCAGCATACCTTTTACAACAAATATATCCGTGCCATTCTCCAACTGAAGGGTGGCGAATGTGTGACGCGAACAGTGAAAGGTAATATGCTTCTTGATTCCTGAAGCTGCTATCCATTTCTTCAGCGGACGTGATATCCATGAAGAGCCTGTCAATCCTGCAAATATCTGCTGGTCGTGTTCTCCTGGCTCTCCACAGAGCGAGTATGCCTGTTCATTTATTGGCAGGTAGTCAACAACGTGTGTCTTCCGTTGAGTGAAGTCCACACGCCAGCCTGTTGACGTCTTCTGTATCTCGCCCCATGTGAGTTCATGAATGTCGCAGAGCCGTATGCCTGTAAGTATTGCAAAGAAAAAGGCACGCTTCAACACTTCGTTCTCACAAGGTGTTTGAGCAAGTAGCTCAGCTTCCTCAAGGGTCAGTGTCTCGCGCTTGACTTTGAGTTCTGGTATGCCCTTTACCTTAGCGGCAATATCCACTGTCAGGTATTCGTCGATGAAGGCACGATGCAGACCAGCCTTTACGATTGAGAAGTAGGTGGCGGCTGAGTTTTGTGACAGTGTGCCTTTCTTGTTTCCGCCTTGTGGAGCTGTGAGCATAAACAGTTTCAGGTCTTCAAGTAGTTTTACATTGATTTTTCTAAAGGGGATAGGCTTCCCCTCTGAAAATATGCTGAGCAATTTGCCAACACGAGTCCAATTCACGATGATAGAATTTGAGCTATTAGGATGCACCTTGTATATAATGCTATTGAAGTAAGCGATAAAGTCTTGCTCCATACGCTCATTCTGAGCAATTATTTCCTGCTCTCTATCTGAATAAACCACAGCAGTATCATACTCTTGCTGACGCAGTGCACGCACTTTATCTGCATAGATGCATGCTTCCCTGTCAAGGCGAGAAGTACACTGGATGATACCATTAGTATCACGCTTTGGCTTGTACTTATAGTTGCCATCCGCATCAATACCAGTAATGGCTGTGATGTCCCAGATTGGTGTGGTTATGATTCTGTTTACAGATTCAATTATACGCCCAGGCTTACCTCCATCAGGCTTGCGTATAGGGTACGACTCAACTACGAGGTACCACTCTTCACGGTACTCAGACTTTCGGAGTTTGACCGTGACCTTTGTGTGCAATAACGGTTTTCTCATTACTGTTCTGATTTATATAGTTTATCTATTTCTTCCTTTGGTACATAGACAAAGTTTCCGATTTGACGAGAGGGAATAGAATACTTCCTTACATGTGTCCATACGGAACTGTCATTGATATGATATTTCTCACAGACCTCACCGATGGTGTAGCAGTCCTCAGGTTCAAGACTGTACTTCTTTGGCAGAGGCGTTTCCTTGATGTGCTTGGCTATCGGCCGCTTCACAAACATCTTCTCCAGATCTTTACGGTTTATTCTTGTAAGCCTGGTACCAATGTTGATGCTTGGTATCTGACCTCGACGAACCATCAGATACAGCGTATCACGTTCAACACCATAGATAGCCACAGCTTCCCTTATGGAGAGATATTCTCTCACCTTGGGAACACTTTTGGCAATCAAAGCCAGCTGCTTTTCCCTGGCTTCTGCTCTCTTCTTACGTGCGTAAGCCACATCACTGCATTTCTTGCAGCAGTAGAGGCTATCGAGCGTTTTGATGATAAACACCTTTCCGCAGATTCCGCAGCTTCTTTTGATTTCAAGTCCTAAATTTGGCATCTTTTTGCTTTTTATGAGTTAATATGTGACATGTAACAAATTGAAACAGCCCTCAAACGCCCATTTTCGTATCCTGTACGTTACCGACTATTAAGTACGGATTAGTAGGAATAAGTAGGTTTTAGTCGGGCTTTTCCTACGTTTTTGTCGTGCTACACACATGTAGCAAAAAAGCCGTAAAAAAAGGAATAATAAGCACATAACAAACATGAGCCTATAAAATGCAAATAGCGTGTAACTCATTGAGCTACACGCTATTTGATAGTGTTTTGTTATGTCTTTACTTATTGGTCTCATTTGACCTCCTCAAATCTAAACACTATTGTGTATCAGATATTTATAAACATACGTGAACGATAAGAGAATGTAAAAGTAGCTGTTAAGCCAAACAAATATAGAAATCCACAACTTAGTTATTTGTGTTTCTTGCCAAGCACCTTTTCTTCCAACTCTGGCAGATGCTCTAAGATATTCTCGTCAATTTTAATTGAGTATGTACCTGTTGTGTTATGGAGTGTCTTTTGTATTGTGCCCTTTTCGGTGTTCTTGAACCAAGAATGGAACAGATTGACTACAAACATAGCCAGCACCTCGGAGTCGATGTTATATTGATGGCCGATGTTCCAAGCAAAGTTCTTTAGATCGGTCTGCTTCAGTTTCTTCTTTTCAATCTTCACCGATACACAATTCACAATGCCATTGTACTGTACAAGTAGCTTAACGGCTTCCTCAATCTGGAAAAGCTCTTCATCACTGAATCCGTGAGGAAGAAAAACAAGACGAGTATATCTAAGGATCTTGTCAAGTTTGTCCTTCTCTTGCTTTTCTTTCGCTTCTGCCATTTGGGTGCGGTCAATGTGTAGTTGTTGAATGAACGGAGCCAAATCTCGCTGTGCGTTTTTAAGAGTCTCTTCAAGTTCTGATATAATTTGTGGCTTCAAATCTTTTACCTCTTCCGATGTCTGAGGCTCTTGTTGTACTGGCTGTGGAACCACATCACATTGTGGTGTTTCTACCGCAGGCTTTGTTTCCAGTTTCTTTTGAATGTCCACCAGATGCTTTATGATGCAAGCATCCATGTTCTCTTGGTCTGCTCGATTGTTCAACTCCTTTCTGTTGCTTTTGAAGTATGCATAGAGACACTGCTTGATGCCATGAAGCAACAAAACGAATACAGCATATCCACCTATAAATATAGGTATAGTGACAAGGAAACAAAGTAGCTCCTTGTCCTCGCCTATCAGTTGTTGAGCAATCTTGTAAGCGCCAACTATGTAGGTAATGATAATCAGCCCTAAGAATGACGTGCCAATATAGCGATGCACTCCTTTTACAGATGGAACGGGAAAGATGTCTATCTCCATAATTACAAAGTCTTTATTTTCTCCTGTGCAACGATAATAGCATCGTTGCACAAGTCCCGTTCCTGCTCATCTTCAACAGCATCAATGAACTTGTCTGCTAACCACAAGGTAAGCATTTCCTTTTCATCCTGATGAAGATACTCCGCAAGCTTGATGACCTGCTCACGCTTTGCTCTTCTGTCACCACGTTCAATCTTACTGAACATTGGGGTGTCAATCTCTAGGAATGCAGCCAACTGGCGTTGTAGCAAACCTTGCTCTTCTCTGAGTTCTTTAATCTTATCTCCGAATAACATGTTTATATCTATTTTTAGTCCTTCAGCAAGTTACCAGCAAGTTACCAGCAAGTTACCGGCAAGTTAAACTTAATTATTTATCTTCCTTAATATCAGCAATTTGACAATATTACGAACTTTATTATTGGTGTTTCGACAAGTTGCCAGCAAGTTACCGGCAAGTTAAATCTATGCCCAAATTGGGATATACTTCATATAACGAGGAGCTGTATTTGGGTCAAGTACTTTTATTAAGTTCTTTCCAATCGCTTCCTTGATTAATCTAGAAGAACTGCTGGATGATGTTTCAGGAATGCCAAACCTGTCTCTAAGAGACTTGTTTGTCAAAGCATCACCTTGTATATACATTAGACATGCATGTAGATAGCATGACCACAGTTTGTCCTCCATCGGAATATTGCTAAACTCCATTTCTGAGAAAAGAGTAACCTTGGTGCTATCTTGGAAAACTTCAATGCGAGGAGCTGGAAGATATTGAGCTTCACATGCCAGCACCATTCTGTCCCAACCACGGCCAAGTTCCTCACACATCTTTAATCGACGCATGAGAGAAGCAAGTTTCTCGTTTCGTGACTTCGGAGGGTTATCAATGATACGAAGTACATCTACCAATGGAGTACCAGGATTCGTCACCTCAATACGATTGTCAAATATCTCCACTACAGGAGCGGCCCCTGTTATGTACAGGTCTTGATGAATAAGACTATTTGCGATGGCTTCTCTTACAGATGGCAGTGGGAACTTGCTTGTTGTTGACAGTTGGACAGCATTGACATCCTCGTTACTTGGCAATAGAGCATTCACATAACGCACGATATTCTCGAAGCAAACAGCATAGCCCTGTACAAATGTTTCTTCTTTCTGAATCAGCAAGCGGTTGATACCCTTATACTGAACCACGCGCATAGCCTTACGCCCTAATCTTGCAAATTCGTTCAAGTCCTTTGCAAATAGCAGAGCACCTAAGTTCGTTATTGAATAAAGACCATTATCCTGTTTCTGGATGATTTCGTCCTCGTTCAAATAATGCACAACAGCCTCTTTCTCTGCTGGCTGTGGTATCTTCAACAAGGTAAAGTATGCATCCACTTGGAGCAATCTGATAATATCCTCAAACCTTTGGTCTGTCTTTACACAAACGTCTTCAAACTGGGCATGACGTAGCTTGTCCCATAACTGAGCACGGAATACGGGAAACTCATGCAGCTTCTTGGTGTAGCTGCCACTGCGAATATAGTCTATCTTCTGGAATGAAACAGGTTCATTGAGTGCCTTGTGGATTCGAATCAACTCTACATGCTTCCCGTCTATGTCTGCACCATAGAATTCGAAATCCGCATTTTTGGAAAGAAGGTATCGAAGCCAGTTCTCCAACTCCTGTTCACCTTTCTTTTCAAGTTGAAGACGCACCTTAGTACCAATAATCTCATGAGTACCATCATCCACACCCCAAATCATATAGGCATAATCACGATCGTTCAAAGTAGCACTATTTGCGAGGGCACTAATGTCTTCACCAACCATTGTCGGCTCGCAATTGTTATGCTTAAACTCAACCCAGCCAACTTCCTTGGGAAGTTTGCAGAGTTCTTTTACCAGTATGTCGATATTTCCTATCATATTTGTATTCCAGTTTTAATATCTATTCGTTAATGGCTCCATGTCAATTTGTGTGACAAGTCTCACATATTCGGGGTGCACCAGCTTTCCGTAGACCTGAAGATTATTATGTTATGTTACTATTCACGTTTATTGCCTTTTTGCGTTTCTTAAGAGAGCTAACTTTTCTTCAATTTGGTCTATGGGCACTTCTAATGCCTTGGCATAACTTTTTTTGAATTTATCAAGTTCCTTTGAAGTGAAGATGTTTTCATCGTATATAAACATCAGCATTGATGATATTACAGACTTGTTGCTTGTTATCATAGTCTGTTTCCGAGTATTCCACAATATGCCTGTCCAAGGATTATTGGAAATAACCATTTCAATATTTGCGTATCCTTGCATACAACTTTCTATAGAAATTCCCGTTCGTAGACAAGTTTCACAAATAGCTTTTACTAATTTGGGAAGAGCTACTGGTCTAAAATATAAAAGACCTCCATTATTTTTGTTCCTGAATCTGTATGCTGCCGTTTGCTCTGCTGATGCACTTAAGTATTCTGCCATTCCTGGGAAAATGCTACAAAATTGATCCCAAAAATTGCGTAAATAATCTTCGAAAGCATCAAGTTCTTCTTGTTCTGGTCTGAATTTTAACAATTCAGAAATTCTAGTTGGACCATAAAGCTTTCCCTGCTTATCATTTCTTGACTTATAATAAGTGTAAATAATTCTATTTGTATCATAAAGAGTCAAAAGCGAAGTAAATGATTTTGTATCATTGTCAGATAAGGCTTTTGATCCTTTTAGGTCAGCCTTGACATTATCGTTAATAAACAAAGGGTAAGTTTCCAGAAGATTTCTTGTTACAATAGCAACAGTATCATCCTCATCTAAGGCGATTATATCACCTGGCTTAACTGGCTTTGCATACCGATTGAGCGTAGAAAAGATTCTTCTGGTTTTTTCTTTTCCTTCTTTATCATTGTGATGCCCGATGAAGATTACAGTGATGTCTTCATCCTCTAAGTCTGAATTGTTTTTAATTGCTTCTTTTATTCCTTCAACTCTATGCTGACCATCAACAGGAAATATTATCTCTTCGCCATTTAATCTTAAGAATCCCATGGAATAATAGTCCTTCCCGTTGAAATCCAATTCAAGTTCGTTCCATGTAGGATCTCCATCATATATGGCCAAGACAAGTGCATTAAAAAAATGCTCCTTTTGAGTTAGAATATAATCTCTTATACTTATAAAGTTCTTAGTAAGAGAGCGCTGAATTTGATCTCTTAATGATTTTGATGTATGTAACTCGTCATTTACGGGAGTTACTCTTTCTGCAATTTGCTTAAAAGTAAATGTCGCTGTGTAATAGATTAAGGACCCCATGCATCCTCTAATCGCTGGTATATCTATTGGTTTCATATTTTAAAATGCTTTTTGAGGTTCTTTTATTTTATATTCAGTAAGTTGAGAATTAAATGGAGGTAAAATTGCTTTAATTAGTGCACTTTCGCCTTCGTCTATAAATTCATTATCTGATGACTTATAATACCTTATATACAAGTACTCTTTCCAATGTCTAAATAACTTTTTTATTTTGGGTCTTTTATTATCGTTCTTTAAACTTTCTGGAAGATATCGTTTCAATCGGTTGCGTAAATTCTCACTCTCCGTATAGCGTGCTCTTCCAACATATGCTAAATAGCGTTCGCTAAACGGAAGATTTATTCCTTGAACGAAGAAAACATATATGCCACCACAATCGTTAGGGAGATTTTTAATTTCATCAGATAAGTCCTCATTATTGTCATTCAAATATTTGATATAATCGGACCAGTCGCTTTCATTATGAAACCGCGAGGTTACAGCTGAATTATCAATCCAGCATGTTGGTGACAGACAAAGCTTCCATTGGTACTTTACCAACTCGTCATCATTTTCTACAAATGCACTTATATCCATTTTATCAATGATTAGACGTTTTTATCGTTTTACCCAAATAGCTGGCATTTCAGCCTTATACTCTGGATCAATATAATGACACTGTTGTTGAATTATTCCTCTACGATGTATTGCTGGTTGCAAGCAGAATGTGTCAAACTCTTCGAGATTAACATCCTCCACGGTAGTCCAATGAGGGAAGAGAAGCTTGATGTATGCGGTGGCAATACGCTTAACTGCTGTAAACTCACGCATACCAGCTTGATGGTCATAATCTACAAGTTTATCAAAGAGTTCGCTATAAGTATTCTGGACACGAAGAGTGTGCATGATTTCAGAGAAATACTCCATGTTCATTGTCCAACCTTTGTATATCATGCTTTTGTTAATACGAGGCAAATACCATCCTTCAATAAAGCAATGGAAGCGGTCAAGAAGAGCCGATTCTCGGAAATTATCTGGTAATGCATCGAAGTAACGTTTGTTGACAGGTTTTCTATCCTCTGTAAGAGGAATGTTTCCCATTAACATTAATCCACATTCCGATGTAAACTCTTTGTCGCCAATAGTCGCCTTACCTTGTTCTAGATATGATTTCAATGCTCCTTGCAATTCAGCAGGTTCTTGGAAGACTATTGTCTGTATTTCGTCAAAAGCGCAGAAATCATGATTTTTTAGTATGCCTGATTGGTCTTTAGCTCTATCGTAGAAAAGCTTAGCACGTGTAACCTTACCACCGCTCACGAGCCATCCGTACTTGCTTATATTATTGAATACATATGATTTACCTGTTCCTTTTGGTGCAAGTTCTACGACATTAAGACGTGGCTCCACAAATAACAGAAGTCGAGTAATGAACTCTAGTTTTTGATGCATTGTTTCGAAAGAATCTGGTTCGTACTCCATGGATGAAATAATTAGATCTATCCATTCTGGAGTAGTGAAGTTCTTCCTGACATTCTGAATAAAACTCACATCAACAGTCGTGTAGGGCTTAAATGGTTTGAAATCAACCATCTCTACATGACTCTTCTTGCCATCATCATCAGGTAAAAGACACATTTTAATAATGCCCCACATTTCGCCATCAACCAACTCGGGATGTTTCGAAGCTACATGCTCTGGGATTTGCCCTTCTCGTTCCTTGATGCCAAGATCTGGAATCCCAAAACGTCGAACATTATGCACCAAATCAATATTGACGGAAAACCTCGTTAGCAAGGTTATATCCTGCCCTGATATTAATTGGCTACGGATGTCACCTGTAGGCATAACCTTATTAAGAAAAGATGTGAGTCCATTTTTATCGACATCTTCTCCATGAGCATATTTCTTAAGGAGATAATCCTTAACGAAAGATGGTAGGTTACGACCGGCAAAGAGATTGCCTGTTGTTGCACTATCCTTATATAAGGCTTGTGCTCCCAAATATGTCTGTACTTTCTGAACTATATTTGCATTCATACTTTAGAAATCAAATAGGTCGTCTTCCTCAACGGCCATCTTTATTGTAAATGTATCTTCTCTTTCCCATGTGCCGATTCTGAGTTTCACCATCGTCACATCTTTTACTAAAGGTAATCTTTCGCTTGTGAAAACACATCCCTTAGCATTAAGAGCATAATTTTTATTGTTGTATTCAACAAATGGAGTCTGAGTAGAATCCAATCCGACTATTTCATACACAACGATAGGATTTGCTTCCTCTATCTCAAATGATTTAAGTGAGGCACGCCATGTGGCGACATTCTTTTCTGGGGATACTATCATGACAGGAACCAACTGCTCCTCTGGAGTATATCCCCCATGACATCCCATTCCTTCTGGAATCTTAGCCATCAAAGACTCATGCTTCAATGCACAAAGACATATAGTCTTATTGTCTGGCATATTTATTATGTCATACTTGTCGTCTATTACAATAGAAGTTTTGCTCTGAACAGTCGTTTCGGCAATACGACCGTAGTGATCTGATTTATATCCTTTAAGATTATATCCAGGTAAAAGTTGGGACAAATATGAAATACCATGGTCAGACACTATCGCGATTTTCATGCCTGGATGTTCAATCAAAAATTTACGTATTGCTTTCCTTACTGTTTCAAGATCATCGATGACAAACTTTGGATAAGCCCTGCAGGTGTGAGCTATTTCGTCCAAGTCGCCAGTCTTCTCAAACAATCCTCCAGACAAAGCCTGAACATCTGCCTTGTTGATATCTGTCCTTGTGGGAACTTTTGCAGTTGCAACATACACTTCGTTCAAATAATAGCCTTCTGATTCATGTTCTTTTACAATCTGACTAATGAAAGGAATCCAATCAACGCCAAGACCATCTATCCAGAGGTAGCACTGAATATCTGAACGCATACTCAACAGAGTCCTTGTCGTAGAAAATTTATTTGTCCATTTAAAGTGCTCAACATGATTTTGGTTCTTAGTTTGAATATAAGCCTTTACTTCGTCAGAATAGATATTCCTTACTTTAGCTTCCTTGTATTTGTCCATGTAGTCAAGAACCCATGTGTCTTCTGTTGAAGCGATAGTCTTACCTAAGTAATAATATAGATCTGGGTATAGGTTTAGCAAGTCTTCCTTTGATATCTTCCCATCCCTGTACCATTCTATTACCAAGGCCTTTTCACTATACGACATACATGAAACATACTTGATTGCAGACAATATGCCAGTCTTTGACTCTACATCTTTTATTTTACCGACAAGATAAGACTGAATATCAGGAGAAAGCTCCATATTATTCTTATAACCCTGCATAAGTCCTTCATATCTTTCTTCTAAATATGATTCCTGATTATCCAGACTGAAGATAGTCAGAGCCAGCCCTTTGGCAAACGCAGCATCACTATACCCATCAAGGTGTTGAAGAACACGGCAGATATACCCCATATCACAGAATTTCTGTACATAGTATTTTGCTAAGAGCCAACGCATGAATGGTTCTTTGTTCTTAAACCATGTTTCAAAGAATACCTTGTAGTCTGCAAGATTGTAGATGCCAAATTGTTCGTTAAAGAACTGCTCAAATTTGAAATTAACAATGTTTACCTTTGAAGCAAGTATATCCCAATACACTTTCTCATCCTCGTTATAAGGGATGCAATCAACATCAAGCTTCAATCCATTTGTCAAAAACTGATATGCATTATCACATTTGCAAAACTCAAAAGCATTATCAGGTTTTGCATATTCACGGTGAGAATATACAGACTTTGAAATGCTAATGATATTTTGCTTCAGTTCAGGGTATTTCCAAAAGCCAAGCCATTCTGTAAGGGTATTTGCAATGTTATACTTTGATTCTAACCCTTTGACTCCATATGTAGTACCGTCTGTCATTACCAGACGGTAATCTAGTTGTCTGTCTGAATTGTGATAGTACCAGATAAACGATTGTGAGTCATCACGGAAGTGCTGCATCTTGCCTTCCTGTCCCACAATAGGTATGTAAATTCTCTGTTTATGCTTAAAACCTTCTTTTTCCGTGTCAAATCCTTTAATTGTAGAAATCAAAGCATCAAACTCCAGTTTGTCTTTATTGTCATAGAATCTTGCCATCTCCGAAAATGGCATAATAATCCTATACTCAGAAGGTGTTGACCTAATGAGTTGCAATATCTTTTTTGCCAACTTGTCATGTGGGATAAAGATATCGGGGTACTCCTCATCCATCCAATCTTCCAATCGCTGTATATTAATATTGGGCAGATGAGAAATGTCTTCCACGAACATGCAGCAGTCGCGGAAGTTGTCGAATAAGACAAACCTCACAGGGAACCTGTTGGCTGTACTTGCACTATCGCCTTCTATGTTGCGATCTGCATGCACATTCCATAGCAATTCCTCAAAGTTGGTGAAGGTTTTAAACATACGCTATTATTTTAATATGGTGTCGAGAATTGTATCATAGCCCAGGTCGCACAAAGCCTCAAGCAATCGTTTTGCTTCGTCGATGGTAGATATTGACTGAATACGTGCTTTCGCTTTCGAGTGTTTACCCGTATCAATCATCGGCTGCTCTGAAACACCTGTACCTGGATTGTCGTTTTGGGGGACTGGGATAGGCGTTGGCTCGACTTGATTAAGCTTTAATTTCCAGTTCTTTAATTGCTCAATGACAGCAGCTTCCGTCCAAAGACCTACTCCTGATTCCATGTGCTGACGGATATAAGCCAATGCTGTTTCGTAGTCACTTTCCTGTAGGTTTACTATCTCGTCAGATAACAGATAGTTGCGGAAACCATTCTCAAAGTTGTTCTCCACCTCATAGTTTAGAAGAGGCATATATTCATACTTTACTTCCGTGATTAAACCATCAGTTTCAACCATAAGAGCTGGATTCTTACTACCAACTTCTGTATAGATAGTAATGATGTTATCTGTCAGTTTTGCTATTTTGTCCTTGCAATTAAGTGCTTGGAGCTTGTCACAATATTTAATCGCCCATAAAGGGAAACCAGCCTCGGGACAGAAACCGTTCCGAAGAGCCCATCGTGCATCTGTCAAACTGGTAACATCTTTGTAATCTTTGAGTTTGCCAAGTTGAAACATAGAAATCAATCCTTTAGCAATAGAACCTTCTTCCTTTGTTTCAAACTTTACATCAACTTTATGTATATTGCTTGAAGCTCCATCCCATATTTTGAAGGTGTCATCTATCAGCTCTTGCATTCGTTGAGCATTAATAGGCTTCCCATTTGTGTCAAAAACTTTATCAACGTATGGGCGCAAGGCGAATGCCAGCATACCATATCCAGCATGAGACTTAAACAAGCCATAAGGTGGCATTGTCAATTCTCTAAATTTATCAGCAAAATTGAAGATATTCTGCTTATCTGTATGGTCAATCCTAGACTTTACGAACTTTGATACTACATATAAAGGATGTTTAGTGTCAACTTCAGATTTGAACTGAAGGTTGTCATCAACACTATCCTGTAGAAGCAATTGAATATGTTTTGCTGGACCAATACAACGTGTAGTTATTTCGTCTTTAGTGTTAAAAGACAGTACAGTATCAGCAGTTTTATTAGAGAACTGTTTTACCCAACATGTAGAGGGCGCCTTCAGGCGTAGAATCTCCAAGGACTCTGGTCCTGAATAGAATATGTTCGGTGCAATACTGCTATTTATAATACTAGGCAGTGTGCGCGATGAAATAACCGAATTTTGTCCCTTTAAATATATAGTGCATATGCCAGATGATATATCCTTCATCCAATCGCTAATAATTGCTTTTGCATTGTCTGTATGAGATTTCGTTTGTTCAGCATACCCATGCTTGCCAGAACAGATGGCGTTAGCTTGATATTCTATGAAACGGTCAAATTCTAGCGTCTCTAAAATCGTATCAAAAACGACAAACGCAACATTTTGGAAGCGTTCATCATTCATTGCCTTTTTCGCAATTTCCTTAATGGCTGCAAGCTCAGAATTTGTACGAGCCATTAATAAAGCAAGATATACTTCATATGACTCTGTCTCTTTATATTTATTCTCAATATTGTGTAATAGCGAATATTCATTATTGTCCTCAGAATAGAAATCGAAAGATAGTGGACGATTGACCATTTTCAATTTCTTTTCCATCTCCTTTTTGGCGGTATCACCATAGTTCAAAATCTGAGATGTAAATCTAAAATCTTTGTCAAGAAGTTGCTGCTTAATTTCCTCAATTTCTTTTGTATCAAGAGCCGAAAAACGAATTTCATAGATTCCCTGTGGTGAACGCTGAACAACACCTTCTGTATTAATCCACTCGAGTATTTCATCCATTTCTTTGTCAATAGGAGTACCTACATACATATTGCGGATGTTTTCTTCGCTTGGAGTTACTGTCTCGTTTGCAGCAAGATTATTGAAAGCGTTAAGAAGTAATATTGCTTTAAACACAGCAAGATATGCATCACCTTTCTTGGCAACGTGCAGTTTATATGAATTAAAACGCTCCGTTACAACACCATACTTTGTAGTTTTATTATTGAATTCATCCAAAACAAAATCCCACAAATAGTCTGATGTTATCATTTGTCCCTGCTCGAAGAATTCTTCATTGTCTAGGAAATCACGAATAGCAGGATTGCTTCCCAGGAACTCGAAAACGCTTCTTGAAGAAGATCCTACTTCACGCGCATAATATGTTGCCATGTTTGCAGTAGCAGGATGTACTGGGAATAGAGATTTAAGGTCTTCCAATGTTTCCATTGGATTATTGGATGTTTCCGCATATTTCTCATAAACCTCACGCATTTGCGCAAAATACCTGTCTGTCATTTCATGATATAGCGCATAAGCAGGATTGCTACTATCTTGTTCGTGCATAAACTTGCGAGACATAATCTTGAATGCAGAGACAGGTTCCATATTATAATGCATATAGTGGTATCTACCTGTTGTTTTTGTACGCTCGTCAGCTTTTAATTTATCTAATGCAGAAGGATGAGCAATATGAAGAATATAGGAATTGTTATTTGAACGCATTGTAGCTTCGGTCAATTCCTGAAGGCTAACCAATAGTGATGCACCAATATCAAGATCCATAACGTCAGTAAACTCATCCCATATAAGGAAAATGCCTTTGTAATCTGTATTTTTGACAAGTTCATCTTGAACCTCAAAAAACCATTTACATAAGTTTTCCAGTTCGAGTCTAACATGTAGGCCTGAATTCCTGAGAGCATTTTTAGCTAATGAAAGAACTGCGGAAGAGGCATCCTTATCCTTTAATTCTTTGATAAGTTTTTTGCGATCAGGTGCATACGATTGTAATTCTGCGTCATTACTGATTATTGTATCCCATATGACAGGATTTTTCTCAATATTCGCAATGAAATTATCGAAATCTGTTTGTACAGTCACATCAATACCAGCATCATGTAACGCTTGCGTTACATGTAATTGTATTTGCAAGGAAAGGTCATCTCGGTTTGAAATAGAGCATGGCCCATACATAGTCACAGGGAACAATCGTACATTTTCTCTAAGAGCATATAATGATTCACGAATAATAGAATATTTATCTGCACCGTATTCTTCACCTATGTAATCTTCTATTTCAACAATCGGATCACACAGAAGGTGTTTGATAACAGCAGCGGCATGGCTTTTACCTGTACCGTAAGTACCCTCTAACCAAAAAGAACGATGTTCGTCAACAATTTTGTTGCTGACAGAACCTATTACCTTTTGTAATATCTCATTAAACTGCTCATTGGGAATGAAGTTCTTCCATTCGTTACTTTCCTCAGTTTGAATATTATATGCGGATTTCGTTTCTCGAATCCGTATTGCGTCAGAATATCTTTTGGCCATAATCTATTTCAAGAAATTGTTTATTACTAATGTATGGAAATCTTCTCGCATCTGTTGCTCCTGCAGCAAATCCCATAGTGCATTGTCAAGAAAAGCGTACTCGATGTTTTCGCGAATTAGCTTAGCAGATGGAGTGTGAGTCTTTATTCTTGTCTTTTTCCATTTTAAGTGGAAGAAATCCTCGTTCTCTAGGAAATATAAAGGATATTGGTATGGCGTTGTTGCTGCATATTGTTTTTGCAACTCCTCATATTTTTCCTTTATACTTTGGATTTCAAAGCGATTACTTTGCACGCTATCACCTATTAGTTCCATTATTGATAAAAGCAACAAAGGTTTAGCCACGTTAACCTTGCCTTTGCATATAGAACAATGCAAAGAACTAAACGCATCTTTGTAAAATGAGACAAGAATTTGATTCATATTACCTAAAATAGTTTCTTTAATACGTCGAGTGGTGTTAGCCCATCCTGTAAGGTTATGTGATTTAGTCCCATACTGAGGTTGGCTACTAATATTCTATCTTTTGCTGAATTTAGTGTTCTTAATCCTTTCTCAAATGTTTCTTTTGACAAGCAGAATTCTCGGACTATGCCGTTTTTACAGTCCTCGTCATAGAAATCCTTCACTCTTAAGGATGTTGTGCCATTAGCTTCTGAGAATTTATACAAAGAATAAGCCAATGCAATCTCTGACAGTTCTTTGAACTCATATCTTATAAGATGATTCTTATCATATTCAGCGCCCTGACACAAAGTTTCACCACAAGGAGAATAATTGAATACCTGCATAAGTGCTTGGAAGGCATAATCAATTGTATTCTTAGAGAACGATGATGAAAAATAATCATAAGCAAGTTCTGATAAACTGGCACGATCGAAAGCGTGATTAGGTTTTACATTGTTTGCAAACCAACTAACAAGTTCTGAATTATATACGATGTTAATCCAGATTAAGGACCATATTAATTCTGGGTCATTAACCATGTTTTCAACGCAGAACTGTCCAAATTCAGTAAGAACATTTTTGGAATCTATAATTTCCGCATCTTTCAACCACGCCTTAAAACTAGGAACTTGCTTGTTGCCAAGAGAACTATTACCTACAATCCAAAATGTGACCTGAGGATCAGCAAAGAACTCCGACAACCATTCTTCTCGGATTCCAAAAGTACCATATTTAGATATGTTACCAGCTTTTGTTTTATTTTCCATACTTTTTACTAATGAATCTGCAACAATACATCCATGCTCATGAAAGTCAAGACAGTTGTGGCAGTGAGTGCATTTTGTTTTATCAATTTTAATATCTGGATATACTGAAAGTGCTCCTGTAGGACATTCAACTTCACACACCTCACAACTTATACAATATGTTGTTTTGTACAACACACGCTTTAATGCTTTAACTAGCATTATATCAGTGGCATTGTATAATGTGAATGTGTAATTTAAATTATCCTTATAATTAATTTCAAATGCATATATTTTCTTTTTGAAATTGAATTCACCATGAGCAACATTCCCGTTTCTTGATATTGTAAAGTCGCTTATAGTGATGAGCCATTTTTCAATATCATTTTTTGCATTACTAATAGAAGCAACTAAATGCGGAGTGCTTTTAAGGAACTCAACAGATGATTTTTGAGAAACAAAATTACCACTTGCTCTATGTCTCCACTTACGTTCCTTCACGTATTCATCCAGATTTGGAATCTTTCTTTCTTTTGCGATAGTGATAATTCGATTAAGAAAAGGAGACAAATTAGCCTTAAACCTATTGTTTACCACCATATCATCCCATGGAGATGAGAAGGGACAGAAAATACATCCCACACGAGGCTTGCCCATCCGATAAGCCTTGTTTATTGTAAGATTATATCTAAACAAATAGATAAAAATCTCTGTGGTATTCCATTTTAATATTGGTCTTGCATTCGTAACGAATGAATGTTTAACGCCTTTACCAATACGCTCATAACTTGAACGTTTTACACTCTCTTCAGATCTTACTCCTTCGAAAGCAAGTACCTTTGCTTGCTTATTAGAGTTGGGTAGTTTAAGCATTCTGTATAGTGGCGCAGTTTTCATCACGGCACAACACCATCTGTGTTTGTCGCTTGGCGTTCCTATTTTATCCCAATAATTAAGAACGGACTCATGGTTTTTTGCTGTACTAAACTTTAGCGTTGGGAACTTCCTATGATAGTGTTTCTGCACTTCATTGTACAACTCTAAAGAGCTTGGCAATTCATAACCAGTATCCGAGTATATGACTTGGAATGAGTCTGGCGGAAGAGCTCGAGTACAGAGGTCTAGCACAACTTGACTATCTTTGCCACCAGAGAAAGATGCAAGAAAATAGTCTATCTTTGTTGCTTTCAATACTTTTTTCCCTTGCTTTTCAGCTTCACTCAAAGGCATAATGTCAAAACTCTCGCAGTCTTCCTTTACTATGGCCATTTTCTGCTTGGTTTTCTTCTCTTGCATCTCAGCAAGTGATTCGAAGTCCATTCTATTGGCTGCATGTTTTTCCGTCATGCGGTTGGCTCCGCTATATGTGTCGTATATATCACGAATAAATTCAATAGCCTCGCTCTCACATAGGAACATTTGTTCCTTTGTACGTTCGAGCATTTTTTTCATATTGACAGGCTTCAGCTTTAACTTCTCTTTGCCAGGCTGAAATACTATAGTTGCTTTATCATAGATGTTGGCATCCTTAGCCTCAAAGACCAAGTCACCACGATAGTAATACTCCTTGTTACATGCCCATAGCAATGGTTCCTCACACTCTGGGTATTGCCATCCCAAAGTGTTAAGCCCAAGAAGGTTTAGCTCCTCATAAAACACTGGACGTGGAGAAATGTTTATCGTATCTTTCTCCACAAGTGAGCTAAGCTTAACACCTCCCGTTTCTCTATCCCATGAAACTTTGAACATATCTTCTTTATTCCTTATTTGCTTTTTGGCTCTGGATATTTCTCTTTCCAATCCTTGCCGTAGATTTTATTTATGTAATTGTCCGCACCTTCATATAAAAGGTCAAAAACCTCATCATCAGAAATGCCATTTGTTTCAATGAGTCCATTAAGTCCCCATTCATCACAGCCTTCTGGAAAGATCTCCTCATCTGGCTCAAACCAAATATCCAACTCATTATTGTAGAAAGAGTGGCTTGCTTGGTCTCTGATATCAATGCATTTTGGGTTAATTCTGCCCTCAATCATATCCTCTCCCCAAGATTCTGTATCTTCTTCCATGCTTTCTGCTTGTGACGAAGCCATGTCATAACCTGCTTCTATCAAAGCTTTACGCAATGATTCTGTCTTCTGCTCTTGTGAGAACACTTTTGTATCATCCATCTTTATCTGTTTTCTATTTTACACCAGAGTTTGGCAATGCAGCACCTAACATCTGATAATGGATTTCCAATTATACGAATTTTCTTATTCTGAATTGTCAATTTTTGGATACAAAGATAATAATAAATAATGTAAAAGCTGCAATTTTATGTGTAAAACTATAGTTTTTTTGCAGAATTAACAATAAAAGGCAATTATAGGTGACATTTTTCCTATAGTTGCGCTTTTGAATAGAGACTTTCCGTTTCACTCCCATAAGATTCGATCAATACTTCAACCACTGAAGAGCCATTTGCAAAAGGCACCAGAGTGAATATAGTGAAGTGGCATACGAGATGCCTGCCCACCACCAGAATACCTTGGGTGACAGGAACACTCCTTGACAAGACTTTATGAAAGACTTGATTTCTTCGTTCTGATTGCGAAATTCTTGTAGCTGCAACCTTCTATGGCTAGCAAGTAGATCGGTCTCTGTCTGAATCAGTTTTTCTCTTGCAGATTGGATGGCGGTTAAGCACTCATCGGTCATTTCAACCTTTAACCCAAATCGGTCATTAGGATTTCTCT
>ULOX01002710.1_pt1 | contig 45752 bp, 28 predicted proteins | sample 1952911 | NCBI WGS metagenome assembly ULOX01 (sample SAMEA4835613, study PRJEB28245) | human gut metagenome | biome: gut microbiome; material: fecal sample | place: Denmark | collected 2008
TTAATAAAAAATTAAATAATATTATTGATCTCAATAGTCTTTGGAAAATTTTTTCCACAAAAATTAACGTTATATTCGATCTTTATAGTGTCTTCGTTCTTGTCCTTATTATCGGTATAACTTGTAATTTCAGGTTCCGTATTTTCATATTTTTCTTTACCGATTTGTCCGAGAATGCAGACAAGACTATCGGAAGCATCAAAATTTTCAGTTTTCAATTCATTTTTGGAATTGTATATCCACTGTATGCCTTTATACATTTCTGACACCTTATTCCATAGTATTAGTTTTTTTGCACAATCAAAAGGGTAATTACCAAACAAGACCAATTCATTTTGTTTTATTGCATTCCGAATTTTGTTGTAACTGTATTCTTGTCCCTTTTTATTGTATTTTCTAATCGACATCAATTCAGGAAAGGCATATTTTCTGGCTTCATATGAAGATATATATTTAGGCACTACGCCTGTTAATTCGTATACGGATTCAGATATCATTCCATTAAATTTCAATAAAGTATTAACGGTACTGACATTTTGTGAACTTGGTAAAGGTTCTTCAATAACAATATCCGTAATTAAATCCTTAATGCATAATTGTTCGCATAGTTGTGAAAATTGCTCCCTGAAAATCCGACTCTTAAGAAATAATGCTTCTGTGCCTTTAATCTTTCTTGATTTCAACTTGGGCTTTATGTGGTTAATGTATAATAGTTTTGTCTCTGTTTCATCATGACTAACGATTGAAACACCCAGACATGAAGTTGAGACATCGATGCCTAATATTATTCTTTTAAGATTTTTTTCCATTTAATTGTTAAGATAATATACATAAAAGTAATATCTTTGCCGAAGAAAGTCAAACTGTAAAAATCTTAATATATGATAAAAAAAATAATTGCGATAGCAGATGTTCATATACCGAATAAAGAGGAGAACAGACCTTATTCACAAATATTGAAGAAATCAATCGCCGAAATATACAAACATGTCAAAGATTATTCGCAGGATGAATTCCGTATTGTCGTAGTCGGTGATATATTTCAGAATAAGATACGAACAAGTAATGAGGCAAAAGAAACATTCCATATGATGCTTAATTATCTTAATGCTATCGGCAAAACGTATATTATCGCGGGAAATCATGATATGCTTGAAAATAATCTCGACCGTCTAGACTCGATAAGTCCTACATTCGGAATCAAGGATGTCTACCCCAATATTTCCTATCTTGATAAAGAATTAAACTACGAAAGTGGCTGTCTTGTCGATAATAATATTACATTTGCCTTATTCTCGATATTCGACAACTTTAGATGCCCTTCTGACATATCTTCCATCAAAGACGAATATCCTGATAATAAAATAATAGGCTTGTATCACGGTGATATCGTCGGAACTGTTACCGATATGGGCCGAATTTCTGACTATGGGGTAGACGAAAGGAATTTCAAGGATTGTGATTGTGTTATAGCCGGTCATATACATAAATTCCAAGAAATAAATAAAAAAGGCGTACCTATTGTATATTGCGGTTCTTTAATTCAACAGAATAGTGGCGAAAATATTGTCGGTCATGGCTTTGTTGAATTCGATACTGAAACTTTAGATTACAAGAGGTTCGATATCGATAATGAATATAAGATATATCATTTTAAAATATCTTCCTATGAAGATATACAAAATAATAACGAGAGGCTAATCAACGGTTAGCCCATCGTTATTTGCATTGTATCGTTAGGATATCCATCCTGTATTATTGTATAAGATAATTCTTTGTCCGATTTTTCGGCGTTGGTGATAGTTATTTCACACATTCTTTTCAGACTAAACATATTTGGTTCTAACTTAATTTTTGCCAAATGATATATTTTACCATTATTATCGACAATTTCGTTAATTCTATAACTAAGCCAAGGTGTCGTAGAAAATATATTGATTCTTGAATTATTCAACCATTTACCACCTTCGTATATCCATGTAACAACTTTTATCGTATCGCCATTAATTTCTATTGGTTCGATTGATGGATGTTCTATTATTGTCGGCTCCGGAATTTCATTAATTTCTTCTTTTACGGGCTGAGGCATACCATTTTGAACTATTTCCACGGTCTTACCACCAATTGACAGTTCTGTCTTACGTTCGGATAAACTATCATTAATATCGGTAAACACCTTGATACTATTATAACCATATTCAAGATACAACCATTCTTCGTCAGTGTCGATCGGTTCAATTTTACCATCCACATTATTTTTTAAATAAATAATGCCGTCATCGTTAACACTATAACCATATGAATTAAAAGACAGTTTCTTTGTTTCAACCGAAAAGTCATTTTTGTCGTCTTTGTACGACAATCTTATAGTCTTTGTGACCGAAGGCATCTCAGAATGAGCAACTATGATATCATAATATTGGGTATCATCTGACAGCCGTCCCATATTCGTAATTTCCATTATACCTTCACCATTTTGTCCATTAAAATTAATATTGACTACCAAAGCATTATCATAATCGTCTCTTACAATAAAATCGTCAGAGATTGATGATATCTTCACAAAACGTTTAATATCTTTAACATAACATCGTTCGCTACCACCTTTGACCCGAATATCAATCGTATATTTAATTTGATTATCTATATTTGGGGACATCTCTTTTATTACAGTCGGATTTAGTGATAAATCATAACTATTACCCTGTTGTATAATAGATAAATAAAGAAAACGACTACTGTCATCTTTTTTTTCAATCCTGATATCGATACTCCGTTCTTCCATCGAGTCATTAGGTGTCGTAATAATTTCCAACCAATTACCCTCTTTGGAGAATTTAAAAAATCCTTCAGTATATTCATAAACAAAGTCAAGACAATCATCAAAGATAATTGTCCTATGTTCTATCTTATTGCTAAAGACAAGAATTTTATTACTACCATCTAATGTATAATGTAAATCTTCCATGTTAAAATTTTTCTAAAATCAGTATCGTTGTCGAAGGTATTACTTGCATAATATAAGGAAGAATAGTTTGTCTAAAATAATCCTTATATAATTTATTATCGGCACCGATATTATTTTTAAGTACTAAGATTTTACTGTTAATATAGTAGCCATCTTCAGCCTTATGTGTTTTAAATAGTTTCTTTATCTTGTCGTCAGGTGTTTTTGTTACGACGGTCTTATAAGTGAATATTCGTTCATCTAATTCTTGATCACTTAGTCCTTCTGATGATATTCTTTTAATATTCTTAAATGGACATACCATATTCTCGATAAAATCTATACCACAATCATAATTACCATAACCGACGTGTGGATTATTACCTGTTAATTTAGTAACAATATCTTCTAAATATTTCGCCTTTTGCGCTATTTCGTCATTCGTCCCTTTCTTTACATTCTTCCAAGAAAATTTAAAGCCATCCGTTTCAGCAACGAAAAAATGAGATATTTTTTCACCCACGATTTTATTATCTTCGTCGTATACATATATATCTTCGTCTCCTGTAACATCGACGTAATCAGACAAATTGAAAACGTAACATATATCCTTTTCCTTAATGTCATTTTGCCGTATATCAAATAAACTTTGAACATTCGCACACATTCTCAGATAAGACAAAGTTTCACTATAATCAATGCTATTTAAGGTAACTTTATCAAAGTCATCATCGATATATTTACCCCAACCGCCCTTCGATTGGAAATAGAAACTTTCCTTGTCGTTCGTTGTAAAATAAGGTACTGCAAAGTTGCCATCCGAAAAAGTCATTTCTTTTACGGGAATGCCCCAATATGGATCATCCTCGTCGTAGTTGATTGTTATGTCTCGACGAGAATTCAATTCTTGAATCCTCTTTGTTGTCTCTTTATTGATATTTCCAATTTTATAAAGATATTCTTTCATCGATACTGCGTTGGCATCTGTTTTTCCCTCATCGAGTCCAAATAGTGCCAGTATCATCCTAATTGAATTTAAAGTACCCTTATTTTTAAAAATGTATTTCGATGATAAATGTAAGCGACGGATAAAGTCATTGTCAAAATCAGTAATATTCCTTACCGAAGGTACTTCATTCGGAAACCATTTTATATTTTGACTATTTAGAAAATCATTATCAATTGTGACGGCATTTACATCCTGACCTTTGATAAATGGAATTATAGATGCAGTATCCCATCCGTCTTTATCGGTCTGTTCAGTAAGTTCCGATGAAGGTAAATTCGAATTTCCATCGTAAGTTATACGGTTAGTGCTCTTGATACCGTCTGCGTAACGTTTTATGTTGTCAAATACTCTGCCACAATAATGAAGTATTGATTTCATCCTTTCGCCACCTTGTATATTTTCTTCCGTCACATCGTCGTCGTATTCCTTAGTATAAGTCCAGTCGAAGTTTTTAATCGCCTCATGGGTCATATTACGATATATATTATCAGTCCATAATTCGTCTAACATCGTTCCCAATTTATAGATTTTATCAATAAACTCTTCGTAATTAGACGAATCGATATCGATACAATAATCGACTGAAGGCCAAGTGTATGTCTTACTAACGTAATAATAAGATAACTTTCCTTCCACCGGGGTTATAAAATAATTCGTGTATAACGGTTTGGTGTTTCGATTCAATAATATTTTTTCGAAACCATCAAGCCCATTGAAATATGCCTCGATAATTTCTTCCTTCGGCTTAATTATCATATTATCCGTATTCGTAGTAAAAACGATGTCATCTTCAATTCTATAGCCTTTTAAAATGAAAGTACCGTTAATGGTAATCTCGATAATATGTGACATCTTATTATTATTCCAGTAACGATAATCCCACTGTTCGTTTTCGAGACAATAATTTTCATCGAAATATGTCGATATGACATAAGTATTGATATCTTGACCGTTAATTGTATAATCATCTTTAGTAATCGTCAACCATCTCAACGGATTATCCACATCGACGACAGATAAACTGTCATGATACAGGTCGATACCGAAAGGATTATCAATTAAAAACTCATTTTCTAAAGATATAAAATCACCATCGGCTTCTTTTGGAGGTATTTCTAATCTTTGTTCCGTAGTAAAAATTGCTCCTGGAAATTGGCTAATAATATTTTCGATCGACGACGTTATCAAATCAACACAAGAACCGTAATATACATAATCACGGATATCATTACACTTTTCAAGGATTTTTATTTTACTGCTACTATCAGATGACTTCTCTACATCTTCGTAACGCCATACGTTTTCAGATGTCGATAATTTATGCTTATTAGGATAACTTTCGACATTGTTTCTCGTGAATACAAAGTTGCCGTTGGTATAATACAATGTTTTACCTGCACCGACAGTATTGCGATTACCAATAGTTACCCAATCTCTTTCATAGATTGGCCCCTTATTAGTATTTTGATGCTTTTTTCTTAAAATATAGTTACTATGATATTTTGTATATTTAGACATTCTTCAAAAGAAATTGTTAATTATTAAAAATTTCATCACTATCATCGTTGTAACTGATATTACCTTCTCTATCTTTTTTTACTTCATATTTATCCGTATGATTATAATTGTCCTTCAATGTATAGAATTCGTGCTGAGTAAATATTTCACCTTTATCATTGTATACCGTCACGATACCATTATCGAGACTACGTATTGTATTACCGTTTAACGTTGTCCATATGCTTTCAATATCATGAGCTACCATCTCGATTTCAAGACACACGGGATCGAATTTGGTATTAGTAATGACAATTTTTTGACTGGGACTACCAATGTAGGGATTCGCATTAGGCTTAAAGCCGGGCGATGTACTCGGAGTCAATGTTATAAAGGATAATGAACCGCTCTCATTGTAACGATAACCATTGGAGTTCATATTAGACGACGTTAAATTCTGTGAAATTGGTTCACATAAATTACTGCTTGTTATAAGACGATAGTAATCCTGTCGTTGATTTTTGTCATCAAAATATTCGACACGATAGCCAGTTAAATTATCACTACTGAATAACAATCTATTATTATCATCGACATCATTCAGATTTACCACAATTCCACGGATATCAGGATATGCAGCAAGAGCACCGACATCGTTAATTGTTGCTTCGATTTCTTTAGGTCTTATGTATATTGTATATATACCGATTCGACCGAAAATAGATGCAGGTAATGATAAGTTAAACATTCCATTTAATATCTGTTTCCGATCAATTTTCGACGCTTCTAAAATTGATGACACATCATCAATTTTTTCAAAATTACCACTACCTTCGGTATTACGATTCGGTCGATAATTATACCATATTTCGACATCCTTAGACACATCTAACGTAGAAGGTCTGACGATTCCGTATGTATTATTCATTATTTTTTTTTTATTAACCTTTATAATAATAAATAATGTTAATCGTTAATTTCAAGAATCTTGATGCATTTCGAAGAATCCACCATTCTTAAAATTCTCCATATCTTCGAGATCTTTAATTCCAGCAAAATTAAGATGTTTTTCAAATGCTGCTGTATTTCCACGATTTATATATACATCGATATCCTCAGTCGGTGCATAGGTAATGCCATTTAAATAATCGTACCTAACTATCGGTACATCGATAACATCTTCATCATTTTTATTAAATGCCGTCGAGGCCTCGAATTTACTTAATACTGACTGTATGTTACCGTCTTCATTATTGATGTTAATTTTATAATCAAACATTGATGATAAGGTACTAAATTCGAATTTAGTAAATAAATTAAATTGTCCTGATAATACATAAGGCGTACCATCTTGTTTAAATCCTGTAACATAATCATTAAATTCACCTTTTTTTATCAATGTATCTATATCACTACCATCTTGATAATAGTACTCATCAATATATTTAACACCATGAGTGTCGTTCTCGTCTCTTTTGAAATCGGAAAATAAATACTTATTATTACCGTCATCGTCGACTATTGTTTTTTGGAATTTTGCTTTTAAATGACAATCTATGTAATATACAAAACTTATGGTATGTTTCTCGGTGTCGTAAAAAATATCATCCATTACATCTCCGTATGCCTTTAGGTCTGTCACAAAATCTCCTATATGGGTTTTAGGTTCTTCACCTTTTACATCATCATAATTCGGATTATTAAAACGTCCAATATTGCCGTAAAGGTCGTTAACCGTTCTATAATTAGCGACATAACCCTTCCGATAATAAAACAACCAGTCTTCACCGTAAGAAGGGCTTTCAGTTTCATCAAAAGCGTTCATATATTCGACATACCTTCTTAATGAAGTTAATTTACTGTCAGTAAAACCTTGTATCTTACGACTATCATCTATATTATTACAGTCATATTCGGACTGACTACTATTACAAATAAACTTATTTTTCTTCCATTTTAACGGCTCGAATTCGATTTTCTCCGTGTCTTCATTATAATGACCTTTAACAACTGACGAAAAATTACATTCATATATATCATCATTATACAATACAACATCTCCCTTATAGTATTCTTTACCTGGTACCCATTTTTCAATACGGGTGCTAAGAATACCCAGATCATCAATTGATTGACTGAGGGGTATGTTATATTTTATTGTTAAACGTTCATTCGCATAGCCTAAATACTCTTCGGCGATTGACTGTGCCTTTTTCGTTAATTCTCCTAATTTTTCTAACATCTTATCCCCACCCATCCGTTTATACCGTTCACAATAGCAGCACATATTACTATCACTTTTACCTATAGTGTCGTAATAGAGACAACGTTTTTGCATCCTTAGATAAATAAAATATAATTCTTTTACGGTCGCCAGATATACGAAATCGGGCACTAAGTCACAATTATCGTCGAATTCAGTCTTATCAATGGTTATCTTACCGATGGCAGTTTCAACGAACGAAACAATTGTGTCATCGGTGCCTTTATAATAAAGTTCCATTAAATCATTATAGGAATAATTCTTTGTCACTTGAATCGGTTTATCAGGTAGCACCCCAATATTTGCCGATAATTGAGGTTCATCGTTACCGGGTGTGGACTGGAAAGGACGTTTAACGGGGACATTCATATTGGGCACAATTTTTCCATAAGAACCATTTATACTATCGGTCGATGGATGTAATTTACAAATACCGTTTTCATCCCATTCAAGATATGGGAACAACGAAGGCAGACGTGAAATCATTGATTCACGGTTCGTAACGAAATTATATTTTTTCATAGTAATTAACTATTAGGCGATATTTTCGCTTCATACAAGTTTATTTTCAATATTTTATCATCATCATCAATATTATCGTCGTAATTACCGTAGGTGTCCCTATCGAGATAATAGATGTGTTTACGAGTATCTTTATCGTATCTATATTTCCATCTGACATATGAATATTTCAGATATTGTCTTATACCATAAGGGGCATCTTCCCCTTTACCTTCAAAGTCTTTAACTATTTCATCTAACGACTTGATTTTACCTTCTCCGTTTGGATGTTTTTTGATGTCATAGAAAGGCATCATAAAAGGTATGTTTCGTCCATAACCAGCGTGGTTAAATTCCACCTTCATATAAAGTGTTTCGGGTATTACACCTTTATTACCGTCCTTCCATAAGTATAAGTAAAATCCTTCGCTCGTACTGTCGGCCGTATATTTATCTGATACAACAAATTGAGAGCTTAATCTTAAATCTTCGAGGTCGTTAGACGGATTTTTAATTAAAGGTTCAGTATTTACTCGAATACCGTCGGCTTCCACTTTTTCGTACTTACCGTTTTTTTCTTGCAAACTGAAATACTCGTTACTATTGTCGTCTTCATAATGTTTCAGCAATTTAGCTGATGCGTCATTTATATTGTAGAACACCGTATAATAACCTAATAAATTTTGCGAAGACGGATTATCCGAATCATAGAATGATAGACGTAAAAAAGATTTCTTTAACCTGTTCTTACGATATTTTACATCTCCGTTCGTAAATCCTAAATAACCTAACAGATCCGATTGCTCGGATTTATTACTATAGACGAAATAATCATCACTTATACGATTTCCATCGACATCGGCGACAAGATTAATTCCGTTCCAATAACTATCATTATCTGTTACCCATTCTTCGTTATTGTTGCGCCGTCTAAAATGTAAATTAAAGACTATTTTCCGTAAAAAAGACATTTCGATATTCTCACCTTTTATATATTCATATACAGGATAATAAACATCTTTTTCCATATCGATGAAATCATTAATGCTCTTACTTTTTTCTTTCTCGGCAAAACGTTCTTCGATATTACTTTCTTGATATATATCCGTCTGTATATCATTAGAAAACGGAATATTTAAAGTAAATAGAGACAAATCTCGATAAAACGTCGTATTTATTGTAGTTGCATTTTCATCATGATATAAATTACTGTCCGTATACAAAAAATTATCTCGATTAATCTTGATATTACGAATATCCGCAATAGTATCAGTAGTTAAATCGACAAATTCCGTATGAAAAAGAGACTTGAATAAGTTTTCCCAATTGTTCTCTGTTATCGGATTGAAAAAATCATTTCTTTTCCTGATTTCTTCAATCGTATCGTTTAATTCTTTTTTACATTCATCAATGTCACACCTTAATATCGAATTTGTCACATATTGGCATCTTAAAGGCATATCTATTATTTGATATCCATCAGAAAATCTTATGTAAATAAGAAAACGGTCTTTTTCCTTTTCAATATCGTCACCATTTAATTTGGTTCTATTGAAATAATGGCTTTCCTTAAAATAAAAATAAAGATATTTCTTTTTATCGATAATATTAAATGATGCAGTCTCAAGAGATAAAGGAATGTAAGAATTAATCAAGAAACTAAAGGTATTTTCCTCCGTGTTGTTATTCAGTAACGTTATTTCCTCATTAAATTCATAATGAGAATTATTTTTATACGCCTTTTCATCGTTCTTAAGAAATAGACTATTTACGGTAAATATCTTCATTCCATCAGATAAATTTTCATTTTCTTTGTAATGACAGATAACCAATAGCTTGTCACGTTCACTTTCATCCGAAATATTGTGAATCTTTATTTCATCGACTGAAATCGTCTTTCTACTACGGATGGCATTAGTCTGTTGTAAAATATATTTTAACATAATATATGTTCCTCATCCTTATATTCATAATTACTGTTTTTAATAATTTTACCGTACACATCATTAGGAGAAATTTCAGACTGATACAAACCGTTCTTGCCTTCAGGATCCTGTCTTCGTAGATAAAAATTTATCCCCTTATTGATATAAAAACATCCATTAGCGAACACGTAGTCAGGAATACTCGTTGCATCTTTATTACTGCCTTTCAATATCTCCCTCCACAGAAAGGTATTATGTCTTTTAATTCTCGTTGCATACGATGGAATATCAGTATTTTTTCTTAACACTTGAAGATTGTTGAGGTCAACATTATTTAGTATGTTAACTAATTCTAATTGAGGTACTTGGGATAACAACATAAAATTGCCGTTGTCATCATTAATTTTTTTAGGATCGATAATAAAATTATAACCATCCATTACATAACTAACACGGGTGTGATACCACACATCTTTTATTGGGTCGAAAAAATATATGACATCATTCGATGATAAACGATGACGCAGACTCGTAGTAACATGGACAAATACCTTATTATTACTTACGATACACTTGGCCCCGTTCACCTTTATATTATAATGGGAAGATTGTCTAATATCGCCAAATTCCCTTAATGGTATCGGATAATGTGCCTTATAAAAATAGCCTTCAGGTCTGGTTGTATTACCGTCGGTAATGGTTTTCTGTTTCGATGCGAACGAACCATTATTAGATGATGTTTGTTCTCCCTTATCGTAATCATCACATATTATCTCGTCATATTTAAAACATCCTAACCAATTCTCGTCATCACCATCAGCATTCCATTCCCTCTGCGCCGTGTTAAAACGAAAACAGACATCTGATAATATTGTTTCTTTACATTCCATCGGGCTAAATTCAACGACATCTCCGAAGAATTCATCATCTGTAATTTTGACTTCATCCTTATCTTCCAAAGGAAATGGAGACATACCTTTTATCTTAACATTAGTCAACTTCCTAACGTCGCTAAATTTTTCGCTATCGTCATATTCACCGTAAGGCATATTCAATCCACTACTTAAACGACCGAAACAATGGGAAAATTCGATATCGACATCAATCGTGGGGTCATTATTGCTCTCCTTATACGGCATCGTCGTCGGTGATTCCGATTTGTACCATCTTTGATAACCCTGATTGTTCTTAACAATTGTTACATACAACTCGCTTAATGGTCTACCTAAGTTATCTTTTATATCAGTAATATCGATTGTATCGGTAAAAGTTATCTGTGTAATTTTATCGTTATATATCGTTCGAGAAAATGCCAAAGGGTATTGTTCTTTATCGAAATCGTTTCTATACTCGCCATTTGGCAACTTTTTAAATTTTCTTAGATAATATTCACTCTGTACACCACCGTTGATACGGGCAAAGCGGAATGAACTTTTTTTTAAAAACTCATTAATATCAATGTTAGTAATATTAAATTCATCAATAACGTTAATATCGTTTAACCAAAAACAATATTCATTCATTTCACCCTCAACATTGCCAAGACCACTGACAATATAAGAATTTTTTGACCTTAAGCCGTTACAGAATACTTTAATCGTATCACCTTGTTTTAAGCCATGTTTAATATATGATTTAAATAATATTATTTTATTGCCGTTCTGACCGATGACATATTCTACTGAGTAGAGCTTTACAGCATTAATTCCTTCTTCCCATATTAAGGGATGTTTATAGTAGTTTTCGAAAGGATATGTAAGGCAAATTTCCCAATTGTATTCAAAACGGTGACGAAATTTGTTATACTTAGGATTAAAAGAAAAAAGAGACCTATCTGGATACATATCAACGAATTCACATTCTTTACGGTCGTTAAGTGGTAAATTGATATTTAGTCGTTTAGGTGACGTTTTTTGCTTATTTTCAAAAAATGTACCGTTTAGATTGGAACCGTTGATAAAACCCCACCAACCGTTTTCTTCAATTAGATTCGCATTAATACTTCCCTCAATATCAAGAATATCTTCACTATCATACAAATGTTTATCGATAGTTTTTATTGTGTCAATATCCTGTCGGACATTTATCTGAATAGTATCGCCATTAGGTTGCCTAATTACATCTTCTATGGTATTAAAAACCGACCTATGGTCTCTATTATTAGTTCCGTTAACTACTTTGAATGATTTATTCCTTAATAAATGATTATTAAAGATATCGAAACCAGGACGATATTCAAAACCGATATTATCCCTCGAGTATTCGGTATTACGAATGGCATCATAACGGCTTATGTCGGTCTTACCGTATATTTCTTTATTCCCAATCTTAATTTCGTCTTTACTTAAAATTGTCGGCCGTAACGATCCTTCTCCTTTTACAATTTCAGTCAGAGTGTTAAATAAGACGTTACTACAAAAAGGATTAATAGTCAATATGATACGATATTTATTACATTCTTGTCTCTCCTTTTCGAAGACCTCATATTGATCGACGGTCTTTTTTACATCGAGAAAATGAAAAGGTTTCGTGGTATGATTCATCCCCACACTCACGAAACTATCTTTATTTACTGAATTTACTGACGTAAATTTATTTTGCCTTATCTTTCTCATTTACAATAACATTATAATTGTCTTTAATTAAATATCGGTGTCAAGACGATTTCGAAATTGTTATCAATATATGAACCTCCTTTCGATGTCGTCGTTGCCTTCCATTCCTTGATTATTTCTCGATCAAGATACAATATGGTATTACTCTCATTAACTTGTACTTCTTTTACATATTTGCTATTGTAACTCCATCCCGTGAGTTTTTTTGTTGTATCAACATTAACAGGAACGGCATTGCATATTGCCGATATTTGAACTCCTTCTTCCGTCTCTTCTTCTTCAAAATTGACGTTGATGTCATTTATACTACCATTTCCCCATTTAACTCCATTTACTCCACGGATCTTGAATTTCGCTCTCAGTGTCTGCCATACGGCATAAAGCAGTAATACGTTATCTGTTGAATTTTGTCCTAAATTGATAATATGATTATAATCATTCTGATCAGTTTCTGTAACAAATATATTTCCTTTATCTACATCCTCTTTTTTATCATCATACCACTCGGCGACTTCATATGGACTCCAACCGTAAAATCTCGTCGTTTTACGGTCGCTATCGCAACGGGGAGCCTTAAGTTTCACATCAATAGCACCCCATCCAACGTTCAAAAGATATTTTAGTTTTCCTTCTTTAACACTATAGGTATCACCATAGGCAGAATTTTCATTTAAATCGAATATCACTTCAAGCAGTCCCTGAGACTGTTTTACATCGCTCGCCTTAAACTTGTGTGGTAGTCCCGTACAGTCCGTCGCAATAAACGCCGAACGTCCTTTAAATTTTCTAGGGCCATATTTATTCATTCGATTATAAGTGTCTTCATCGATTTCGACGTAGCCTTCGTTGTCGCCGCTAATATTATTTGCACTAAACTTTGCCATAACATCACTTCCTTCAGTAATACTTGCCTTTAATGAATACGGAAAATTACGTAAATAATAAGTATTTTGGACCTCCCATTCGTATTTAACGACATAAATTGATGATAATACAGTATTTACAACTTCAGTCATTACATACTCCTTCGTGATGTCACCATTTTCATCTATTTTTCTTTGCCTCTTCTGCACATTGTCATCACCGAATGAAGCTGTTTTTAATGTGGCTACTTGTAATTTACCATTAGGCTTAGACCAAAAATCATACAATGGTGATATCGCACGACAATTGTTTTTATCGTTAACGATAACAAAGTACATCGATTCTTTATCATTAGCATTGGACAGACTGAAATTACCGCCACTACTATAACCTTTAGGAGCACTTGTATCCACTGTTAAATCATCGTTTAGAATAAGGGCATTCTTATCACATTGATTAATTAATGTTTCATATTGGGTTGCTACCGAAAAAAGATATTTTCCATCCTTTCCACCCTTTTCCCAAGGAATATCCTTATTCTCATAATCAAGACGATAAGTGTTATTGTTAAAATCAATTAGATTTAACGGATATTCATTCGGATTGTTCTTAGATACATGGAATACAAAGAAAGTATTACCACTACCGTTAGGACATTGAACCGACAAGACATTATTTTTTTTGTCATCACAGTCATGTACTGAATCTTCATTAACAACAACTATCATTTGAGTCTCTATTTCAACATCAAGTTGACAACCAATAGAGTCCGACAATTCAAGGTTTAATTCCTTATTTTTTAAATTAATGTATTGTTTATCATTTTTTGTATAGTCATTATTGCCGACATTATAACGTTCGATGAAACCTTGATTGTTTTCTTCACCGACGATTGTCCTTATAACAGGTATTCTATCTTCAGTTTCGATGTCAGTTTCATTCGGCTTCCTTTGAGTATAAAGTTCTAAACGACTCGAACCTATACGTTGTTCATTGAAATTGACGAAGTTCTTAATACCGCCTTCATCCTTACTATAATAGGAAGAGGCACTGCCATTAAGGATTCGTCCTGCAAATATACCGTTTACATTTATCGTCTTACAGTATCTTTTATCTTTTTCATCCGTCACGTAATAAGGTATGCTAATAATTGGAGACCATGTAACACAGTCAACACTTAACTGTTTGTCAATAATATGAAAACCGAATAATTTAGGAATTTGCTTGTCTTGTTGTAAAGGTATTATATCCCCTTTAAAATTAACAGTACCATCATCATTGACCGTATTTCCACGAGAATTTTGTACTGACACGAAATAAGGCTGTTTTATTTTCTTATCACTGTATTTAGTATCATAATTCTTCACATAGGTATAATAGGCACCATCACCGACACTTATAGATTTCTTTGCATCGTAATATTCTGTATTATATTTTGAAGTTATTGTTGGTATCATTATATCCTCAAAGCTATCATATTTGTTAAATGCTTCGGTCATATTATCCGAAGCCAAAGTATACACGACTTCATCCCCAGTATCTTCCTTTACCTTTTCTTCTCTCCAGAACGTCTTATATGCCACGGGTAAAAACGAGGTCGTCGTCGTAAAGTAAATATCTTTGATTTCAGTAGGACAATTAAACCAAAAAGTTTCCTTCATACTAAGGATAAATTCTTCCTCAATTTGTTGTATTTTGTCACACAAACCTTCCGTAGCATCATTTCCGATTAAGCTATCCTTAATGTCTTGATACTCGGTACCGATATTTAGATTGCCTATCATTTGTCTAAAGGTATTAAGAGTATTCTCACCATCACCGAAGACAAGAGTATTAGAATTGATGTAGACAATACATTTCTTAACCTCGTCAATAATACCGTTATTATAGGTAATCCCTGAGTCATCACTGGCATTTTCGGCTGCTTCGACATTCATTTCAGCCGCCGATATCAACGATTCAAGTAATACAATAATTTCATCCTTGATATTCTGATAGCTAATTAACTGACTAAAATCATAGTATTTTGGATCTGACATGTGCTTCCATCCTTCACCAACGAATCTCGACTTATTACGGGTCACGACAAGGTTATTCTTGTTGTAGGACAGATCATAACCAGTATACCAATACTTGTCATTACGAATGACATCATAATCAATAATATCGTTTATATATAACTTATAAGGTATTGTCTTTGATACATTTACAAATTCACTGACCGTATTTTCACTAGATACTATTATATTGTTATTAACATCGACACTGCACAATTGAGTTACAATTACTTCATAATTTTTATCCCCCTCAGGTACACCGAACATTATTGAAAAATCCTTATAATGTCCTAAATAATGTATACCTTTATCATTGTCCTGACCGATTATTGTAGTTTTACCATCCCATATGATGTTTGATTGATAATCTCCGCACTTGACCGTAATACAGGTCTTGGTTATTGGCGAATGATCAATACCGTCACAGATATTTGAGATTACAATGGTACCGCCAATATCCCTCGTAGCATCAGTAGCGTGATCTTGACCTATATTATTACCCGTATTGTCCTTGCCGATATTATCACGAGTAACGTTAATATCATTTTTATCATCGGAAAACATCTCGAGTAAAGTGTTATCGGCAACAGTAAAGGTTGTAACCTTAGTATCGAATTGAAGAAAAGGAGATTTCAATTCCGTATTATATGAAGCAATATTTCCATATTCATCTGTTATATTTATTTCATATGAACCATTCGGTAATGATACCAATGGTGTGTTTACTGCATTCGTAAATTTCGTCGAATAATCTTGCCATTGATTTTTATCGTATTTTTCGTTGTTCTTTGGAAATTTACCTATATAGATTTTAGGGTCATTAACCGTTTGAGATGTCGAATAAACGAAATCACTCCTTGTTGTACTTTTAATTATGATTTTTTGTACGGGCGTGATATTCGATATGTCCAATAACAGACAACCGTTATTATTCTCACGTTTACCATCAATAATGTTATTCTCACACCAATTATTACCGAATGGGATTAAAGATATTGGTGGAGTCATTTCAGTATCGTTTTCGCAATCACTAAAGAATTGACTATTAAATTTTTCAATCGCCGTTCGTCCGGATTTTAATCCGAAATAGAAATAAAAAGAGTTTTCGTAACGAGGAAATTTTCTATCATGGTCATAATAGAAATTGTATTTACCCATACGGAAATGATAATATGATGGACTAAATTCCTCTAATTTGTAGTTATTTCTATATTTGTATTTCGAAGGACAACGTTTTTGTACGGTTGACATCACGTTTTCCAACGAGCCGTCAAAATTATCAACGTACATATAACGGAAATCATATTCCTTTAAGCCTGTCGTGCTATTGTTAATAGTCTTAAGTTGATTGCCGTTTAATGTTGCAAACATACTGCGTTCATTTACATTATATACTTCATCTTTAGATATAAAACCGTCCGGTACGAGGGTGTCATACGTCGAATTCGTGGTATCGTTTTGTAATTTAAGCAGATTTGCAATCTCCTTTGTTTCATCCAAAGAAACGCCGAATTCGCAAATACGAATTGCATTAATACAAGATTTCGGTCTTAGTTCTATCTTTGAACAACCAATAGAATAAAACAATCCACTATTAGTACCACTTTCGGGACAAATATCATCATTTTTATTACCCCAGTCACAGCCTGTCATCTCACTAACACTTATCTGATCATACACTCCATCCTTTATACTACCATCCTCATTAAAAGACGGTATAAAATTGTTATCAGTGAATAATATGTTAGGAGGCAAATTATACGTAGTACTCGTTAAAGATTTAAAAAATTGAGGTATTCCGTGGATATCACAGTCATTTAAACTACCGAGTAAAACGATATCAGTTGCGAATAATAATTTTACGTCCTTTAATTTAGCATCATATTCCAGTGGCTTATAGTAATACGCAGTTTGACCTAACATCGTGGTGTTTGTCACAATAACTCCGTGGTTCAAACCAACTTCACTGACAGATTTATGACACGCACCACCACAACCACCGTCTTTCATTATACTTGCATTATTAATTTTATTATCGACGGGATTATTATAATTTATTTTTCCATCTCGTTTAACGGAACATGAATTGAATAAAAAAACCTTACCATTATAGTAATGTTGGTTCGAACACCATTGGTCTTTCGCCTTTCTTTTAATAAGACCGAATAAAAAACGTTTTTTCGGTGTTATTTTACGATACCACATCGGGAAATACAACATTCCATTTATCCAATCATTTTGAAAATTAAATGACACGGCATCGTTATCTTCGGCTAACTGTGTTTCATAACAATTTTTTAATTCGGCACTGTTATTGGTTGCTGTAGTCCTATCCGCTTGGTCTTGCTTTTTGTTTTCATCTTTATTATGGTCGGCTTTTTGTTTTTCCCATATGCAATTACATAGACCTAATATACTGACGACTTTACCAAGACCCTTGCATCCGCATCCAGGATAAAACGTATACGAATGAGTCGTATTACCTTCACAAAATTCCGAACTCACAGACATACAAGGTAATATTAAAAACTTTACGACCTTCCTTACAGTCTTTAACGGCGATGCCAACCAGCACAATGGCTTTATATGTATTAATGGTAACTTAAAACATAGACCCTTAATAATAGTATCTAACAACTGTTTTGCCAAACAAGGACCGGCACTAATTATTGTGAATATATTGTTTAAAAAACCGATTAGTTTAATAAACATATCGGTAAGGACACAAATCAGACGATAAGTAAAGGTAAGTTTTATCGTCAAGTTGTTATACGGAATCGGATTATTATCGCCATAATGATTCACGAGTTTAATGCCTGTATGCTTACGGTTTGTCACCTTACGATTTTTTTGAAACCTCGGTATATAATTTTTTACTGTATATACCTTATTCCAGAACATGTCACAAAAATCCTCATCCTTAGTATTTGAGCCGAATTCGTAATCGGGCGTATGACTTTCGTCGGATGAAAAGTCCGAATACAACTCATTATCTATTCTAGGATTATTAGGGACTAAATACATGCATCTTTTCCTTGCCGTATTATCATTTTTCGTTTCATCTAAGACAAAACGAAATCTTACACGTGTACGAGTTGGTATACCTTTCTCGGTATTATCAGAAGGTACTAAATTACCATATTCATCGGTCATAACATAATCTAGATTCATCGGTATTTGGTAACACCATACACCATCTTGGTCGATAAGACGATTACCCTTAATTGAATGTTCCTCGACTCTACCGTCAAAAGTCCGACGAATCATATGAATACTACCTTCTGAAGATACCAGTTCAGACATTTTACCGATATTATCGGTCGAAGCGCAGTTTTTGCCTATTGCATTATTACCTGTATCCGTGACGGCACAACCCATAAAGATACATGTGGGTTCAAATTTATAATCGATTTGTATATCACACCTCGTAATGCCGATGGTATCATAATTCTCGGAAGTTTCACCCCAATATGGATACACATATAATCCTTTGTCCTGCGTATAAACTTGTGATAATGAATTAAGATTATTGTCTACTTTAAATTTATTCGGGGATTCAAATTGATTAATATTAAAACCCTTGTAAACCAAATCACGAGGACGTTGAGACCATATACCAATATCACTTAAATCAATGTCAACATGCAACTGTTGGGATCCTGTCGGTATTCCATACAACATATAATCACCACTGTCGTTCGTTACCGTCGTATACTTCCAATATTTATCGAAAATCTCCATAACATCCTTGTTATCAAGAACAAGCCTTTTGTTAGGGAAAGTACCAATATTCTGATGACAGATTTCATCGATTTCATCTGGTAATAGATTATATCTGATGCCGTCATCATTAGTCGATTGTACAGTACTATATCGATATAAAATATATTTTTTGATGTCGTTGACGCTTTCTTCAGTCGGTATAAAAATACTGACCTTCGCATTAGGAATACCGACCCCACCGTTAGCTAATACTCTACCAACAATAACGCCATAATCCGATGAATAATATTTATAGGCGTTATTTTGATTTATTTTCAACGATAAAATTTCAAACATATCATATGTTTGATTCAATTGTACATTTAGCAGAGTCGGTTTTTCTTCACCTACTTTAGTCCGAATTCTATATGTCTTTAAATCCTCATTCATTGTAAATTGTCTTTTTCTTTAAACCTTTTGTAAATTATAAAATCGCCATAATTTACTATTAATTACTCGATATTATTGGTAAATGACTACCGTCTTTTTTTATTTTGAACGATGGTCGTTTATTTAATAGCAGACAGATAACGATATATAATAATGCCGGAATTGACATAATGATAAATATTAACGCTGCAAAAATACCAAACGCAAATTGTGCTACATGCTGTATAAATTTAAAGACAATACTTTCATTTTTGACATCGGTATCCTCATCATTTGAATATTTTTGTACCGTTTCTAATGTCCTTTTTCCACAATTACATCCCATATAAAAAAAGCTAATATACTTGTATTAAATTTAGTATATTAGCCTTTTGAAATCAAGATGTCGATAATAGTTTAGTACTCTTATCGTGTCCTTACAACAACCTCAATATCATTATTTTTGTCTTTAATTTCGTACATTGATACAGCATCGCCGATTAAGGTGAAATCGCTTGCATCCAAATCAATCTGGCCTTCATTATTATGATCGTTTTCCAAATAGTCACTATAACAACAATCAGCTATATTAACAAGAGGTTGATTTATTTTATCGGTCGAATATCCGTTACTGCCGTCACCTACTTTATTAAAACATTTTATCGATACCAAATTTTGAACACCGTCTAATTTACTAATTTCTTTAGATAAATCGCCTAAGAAGATATCTTCTCCCATTTGGTGATTGCGGATATCCATATAATCATATACACAGTCAATTATTCTTTTAGTTACTTCTGAACTACTGTATGATTTATCCGTATATACCGTTAGACGAAAGGCAACGTTAATAACCTTACCACTCTTAATTTCGACATAATCATTAACCATCTTGTAATGACTTAGATATTGATGGATATTTTCGGCAACCGTTTCGGATAAAATATCGGTTAATTTACCATTATAATCAAGTCCTAATGTATATATTACAATTTTATTATTTTCCTCCATTACGCCGACTCTAAACGGTAGACCATATTTTGCAGGCATTTTTTGTATCCTAGATACGTAATCGTCAATAGTTACGCATCTATCTTGTTCTGCATTATTATATTTTATCATATACCGTATTTCAGAAGGTGATGGCTCATCTTTACCTCCGTATGAAGGTGTCGTGTTTGTTACACTTAGAGATTTACGAACGTTTCTTAAATTCTTAGCATTATTGACATCATCAGGATTACCGCAGATATCCATGTTAAGATACACGATAGAATTTAGTGTCCCGGCCGCAATATTGGATTGTTCACCGCCACCGACTCTGTAAAGTACATACATTGTTGTATTTGCTTTTGGCAACACTCCCATATAGTCGTTTGCTTCCATCCTCGACATCATGTACTGGGTAAATTCTCGTGCATTATCGGGTATATCACCATATGCATTCTCAAGACCTGCGCCAAATATAATTTTTAAATACCAATTATCTTGATATTCGGTAATAAATTTATTCTTAAATCTCATCCATTGACCCTTAGCAATGTGTCTTGCCTTTAATTTATCTGCGCTTCCTTCAATAACGATTTCTTCTTCCACCCACACAGGATTATATTTCAATCGGCCTTTTTTATCTTCGCCGTTTTCTTCAACCATATGACCGAATCTTTCTTGTTCCAATAAGTTTTCAACCTCAAAATAACGACTTACGGAACGATTCTCTTGATCTTGATATTTTTCTTTGTCGACAAAGAAATCTGTTATCGAAGGATCTGAGTTTAAATTGGTGCCCTCTTTAAATATGATACTTTCGACACCGAGAATATCATTATCCTGAATCAAGACCTCCATAAAAGGTTTAATATCGGAAGATGTAATCATCTTTTTGTATATTTTACTTTGTCCTGCACTGACGACAGCAAGCTTTTTATATTTATACGATATGATGACTCCATTCGAATCTCTCACAGGAATTGTTTCTCTGTCCGAATAACCATCTTCGTTAAATTGATTAGCAAAATCGACATCATTCATCAATTCAAAAATAACGGAACCGTTAGAAAACAACGTACCTCTTTTAATATAAGGGCAATAATTTTCATCGGCAACAGTACCATCTCCTGCATTAGACAACGGAATATTACATGATATCTCAACCTCGCATAAGGCACTCTTTTTACCAGGGATTTTCAGACCACTATTACGTGCCATATCCATTAATGAACTTGTTTGTTGGGCACTGTTAATGTTTGTTTCTTGATATACCCTGTCGATATGAAAATTGAGATTATCACCGATATCTGATAATAATTCGATTAACCATGTACCTATACTGGCATCATCCAAATTACCAAAGGTGTCCTTATAATATTTCTTTGTGATATCAATTAAACTTTTACGATAATCATCGTAATTCCTATTTGTATACTGTATCTTATTTTCTGACATCGTATTCTAATTAATTGTTTTTAAATATTTATCGAAACTGAATATTCTTGACTACTGTTGTTACTTTTGACAATATATTTCATCTTGACGACGAGTCCAATACCATTTTCACTTTCTTCAACCTCTAATTGTTGAATTGAGCACATCGGTATATACTTGCTTACAGTTTCTTTAATTTCCATCAATATATCACCCCACGTTTCACTATCATTAGGATTAAAAATATATTGAATAAGCCGAGTGCCGAAATCAGGATTACGAAGTCGTTGTCCTTTAGGCGTAAATATCAGATGGATTAATTGCGAATACACTTCATCGCTTTGTTCCTCATTTAAGTCGATTAAAGTATTATCGGATGATAAAATTGTTATTGGGAATTTTATCCCATATCGCTGTATATTTGCCATACACCTTATTAAACCTTATAAAATAAATATAGTGACTTAATATTTTTCAATCAAGCCACTATATTTTAATTAAGATACCTTAAAATCATTGTAGGAACTTTTAACAAAGTCACCGTTATCGTTCTTATGCCATATTGTCTGATTTGTTGAGCCTCGTAAAATTATTCTTCCATCCGTTTTAGTACTATCGAAACGACCGTCAATAACATAATCACACAGATTGATAACCTCTTTCTGTTGTTCGTTCAATTCACTTAAGTAATATCCAGTCCACAACCAAATAGACTTATTAGGAAAGGTCTTCTTGACATCTTTTATCAGATTATACAATTCTTTTCCCTGCTGCAAGGGTTCTCCACCCAGTATCGACAAGCCATTAACTTCTTTATCTTCTAGATACGAAAATAATAAAGTCTTCGCTTCGTCGTTAAAAGGCTTTCCACAGTTAAAGTCCCATATTGATTCATTAAAGCATCCCTTGCAATGATGTGTACAGCCACAAAAGAATATACTGGTATTTATTCCTTTTGCATTTGCAATATCATATTTCTTTATTAAAGAATATCTCATAGTTTAACTGATTTAATTATTTTCTGACGATTTATATATGTAATACACGGTCATTTATTTCCTGCGTCTTGCCGTGATTCCAAAAGGTGCTACCGATATATCCACATGTACGACGGACTACTGTTAATTTATCGTGATCCCTTTCACCACACTGCGGACAATACCATTCACCGTTTTCATCACATTGCATCGTGCCAGTAAATCCACAACTACCACATGAATCGCCGTTCCTTGTATTAATCTCAGCATATTGTATCGTTTCATACATATAGTCAACGATTTGTGACAACGCTTCCAAATTTTTATCCATGTTTGGTACCTCGATATAACTTACCGCACCACCTTTACTCTTTCGTTGAAAGTTGGCTTCGAATTTCAATTTCGAAAATGCATCGATAGGTTCCATTACATTAACGTGATAACTATTAGTGAACCACTCCTTATCTGTAACATCACAAATTACACCGAAACGTTTCTGTGTCTTCATCGCAAATTTATAACATAAAGATTCACTTGGTGTACCATATAACGAGCAACCGTGTAATCCATCAATTTTTCTCCATTCAATAGTTTTCTTTTCCAGGTAACTCATAACCTTGTCGGCAAAACGACTGCCAATTTCGGATGTATTACTTTCACCTGTCATGTACTTCGTCATTTCGTATATTCCGATATATCCGAGTGAAATTGAACTATAACCGTTGTCTAACAACGAATCAATTGTGTCATCTTTACCGAGACGGGCAATTGAACCATTCTGCCAATGTATCGGCGATACTTTAGTCGAAGCACCTCGCAGTAAACTATCTTTTAAGATTAAGGCATCCTTACATAATTCAAGTCTTTCATCAAGAATATCCCAGAACTTTTCTTCATCACCTCCACTTGATAATGCAACATCGACCAAATTAATAGTAACAACGCCTCGGTTGAACCTACCATAGAATTTATAATTTCCATTTTCATCTTTCCAAGGAGAGAGGAACGACCTGCAACCCATACAAGGGAATACATTGCCATCGAACTGCTCTTTCATCACTTTAGCACTGATGAAATCAGGATTCATTCTCCTCGCAGCACATTTAACAGCCAAATCGGTTAAATAACGATATTCAGAATCTTCAGGTACATTATTTTCGTCAAGGACATATAGTAATTTAGGAAACGCCGGAGTTACATAGACACCATATTCATTCTTCATTCCTTGGTATCTTAACTTAAGCATTTCTTCTATAATAAGAGAAGTCTCTTTTATGTATTCTTTATCTTCGTTTAAATACATAAAGATTGAAACAAACGGTGTCTGTCCATTCGTCGAACTGAATGTATTCTCTTGGAACTGTATCGTCTGTACACCACTCTTGATTTCATCAAGTGTCCTCTTATTTGCTATTTTATCAACTTGTTCTTCAGTATATTGGATACCAAGTTTATCAAATTGCTCGATTATATCTTTCTTGTACTTATTATAAGACACCCTGACATAAGGGGCAAGATGAGAAACGGAGAATGTTTGACCACCGTATTGGCCATTTGCAACCTGTAATGAAATCTGAGTCGCAACAGTACAAGCAGTCTGAAACGATTTAGGGGTTTCTATCATTTTACCGTTAATTACAGTACCGTTATCTAACATATCCTTAAGGTTAATTAACTGACAGTTGAAAATACCTCGATGTATCATATAGTCAGTATCATGAATATGAATAAGACCTTCGTTATGGGCGTGTAAAAGATACGTCGGAATAATTTTTCTTTCCGAATAACTCCTTGATTCGATACCTGCAATTAGGTCACGTTGTGTACTAATAAGTTTGGCATCTTTGTTCGAATTTTCGTTGATAGCTGCCTCGTTCGTTCCATCGACGATTCCGTAGATATCTTTGTCAATGATATCATCTGCCTTCTGATATTGCTTTAAGGTCTTGAATCTTTCATAGGCATTTGCTGTCAGATTTTGACCGTATTCATTCAATTGTTTAAGGACAAATTTATCGATATCATTATAAGTGACCTTATCTCTCTTTGAGAACTTATCTTCACATTCTTCCTGTATTAATTTCGCTATCTTTTGATGATATACGCCACTACCGGATTTCATCGCTTTGATTATTGCCCTATAAATTTTGGAGCTATTAAATTCTTCTTCGACATTGTGTCTGCTAATATATTTCGTCATACGTCTTAATTATAAAAAATTGTATAACATAATTATGCAATAGTTTCATTGAAAAACAGCCATTTTAAGGTATAAAACCGCAATTAACTGTGTATCAATATAATAAAAAATAAAAAAATATTTCTTCAAAAATTTTGTATTAATTGATATTTAGGGATGATTATTGCGGTAATTATTTGCAATTCTCGCGGCCGTTTCTGTCTGTTGAGATGGATAATCGATACCGTCTAATTCATCATTTTGATTATCCGTAAATCGGCAAGTACCATTATTAAAACCAACATTTAGCATTTTTTCATCACGTATCTTACCACCTCTGAATTTCTGTATGAAAAGATTCAACAATCCAGCCGAAGCCATTTCCGGTGTCCTGGCGAAAGTAATGATTACATGACCTATCTGTACTTTTTTTACAGAGCCGCCTGCCTGTTGAAGTCCAACATATTCAACGCCAAGAGAATCTTTCGTTCCTTGTACTGGTACCCATAATGCGACATCGAATTCATGAGCGATACTTTCGAGCTTGCGCATCGTAATGCCTTCCCTTGTCCATTCTTTATCTGCCGAGGTTTCAGGTCTTTCAAGTTTTAGACATTCAAAATAGTCAACAATGACCAAATCGGGTTTAAAACCTCTTGCAATTAATTGTTTCAATTTGTTCTTTAATTCGCTCGCTGACATTTCTCCGCTATTAGGATGCATACAAATTACATTCTCCTTTATCATACGGCCTTCGTCTTTTTTCTCGTTTTGCAACATATTAATTACATAAGGTCTGACATTAGGCATCGATAACTCGCAAGCATCATATCCACTTAAGAAGCCATAATATTTACGCTTTATATTTTTGTCCTCATCTTCAAAATGGATATGCAGTACTTTATAACCATTGAAATTATTCGCTTCACATTTATATGTTGCAGCATATGCAGCAAAACCCGTTGTCGCCGACGATTTGCCGACACCTGAAGGAGAAATAATTACCCCTAATTCTCCCTTTGCCAATCCGCCATAAAGAGCACTATCAAGACGTTCAAAACCGGTAGGAATTGCGTTGCGATAATCTTCACTGAGTGCTTCTTCCATTCCATCCATCGGATTATATCCGAAGTCCTGCCTAGTATTAGTCTCTAACGCCTTCTTTATTATATCTTCGATTTCATAATAATCTTCACCATTGCCTTTTTTTATGATTTCGATAGAACGATTTATCGCCTTTGTTAAATTTTGTTGCTTAAAGAAACGTTCACATGTATCTTCTACGAGATCCATACCCCTAAGATCAATATTACGTATCTTATTAAGCATTGCAATACACATATCGACGGTAACAGCGTCCGATATTTTGCTTCTTATTAAAGTTTCAATCTCGAAGTAATTAGTAACGGTCTCATTGAATTCATAACGTTCCTTCATGAATTTTACAATTTTACGTAAAAATTCATCAGAAAACATATTTTGATCGACGAGATTAACGATTGAAGTAAAAAACTTTTGGTCCTCGATAAAACATTTCACCAGTTTAATCTGAAATTCATTACCAAGATAACCAAGTGTTGATGTGTTTATTGTATCAGCCATTTTGTATGTATATAGAAAGTCAACTTATTTAGACCGAACGTTAAATAAGTTGACCAGATTCATATTGTTAAAAGGAAATTAGAGATACTTGTTGATAAAATCAATTTGTCCCTGTGTCGGATACATGTGGTTGAAGTAATCATTTGTCTTACGATTTACCGCCTTTCTCCATCCATCGACATAATCTCTATTATATGTCGTAAAATGATACGTTTTATCTCCATATTTTTCCTTTTTCGTGTATTCGTAGTTTTCACTGTACGAATTACTCAAGGTATCGCATATCTTCTTAATCATATGATAAAGCAAATCTTGTTTGCCATTCGTCATATGGTAAACAATTGCCAATGCAAAAGACAATGAAGATGGTTCTTTGCCTCGATAGAGGGCATCAGAATTACTTAGATCGACACTATTTCGGACGTACTTAGGGTAAATATTGCCATCCCATACTTTTTCATACACCTTCTTGTCATCAATCAAGAATGCAAATTTAAAAACGAATTCGCCTTCATCAGGTCTTTCATCGACGTAATCTTGACTTGAAGGTGTGGCATTATAGTAGTCAAAATAAGTCTTATTTATTGTCTGTCCGTCACTTAATGTCGTACATCCTTCGACACCATTTGTCAAAACGGCAACATCATCCGATGTTAGGTTGTCAGTCTTAACGAAACCGGTCATTTTAATAGGGTCGTTATTGGTATACCACATATATACACGACTTTTTTCTACCAGGTCTTTCTGTATCATTGCAACACACTCGTCCATTACCTCTTTGAGTTCCAAGGTTTCAATAGACGAGTAATTGAAACCGTTGATCCTAAAATAACGTTGACATATGACATTCTCGTTTATTGAGAATGTAAATTGAAATCTCTCCTTAAAAGACGAATTGTCGACTTTCTTAAATGTTCTGTCTTCCATTTTCGTTTAAATAAATAAAAATTAAACAATTTAAAATATTACTCTAAACATTACAAATATACTGCCTATCACCAATAAAATCACTAATAGGAAGAATTTTTTTTCTCTTTATCAATAATATACATAAATTCTGTGAAAAATATGCCGAATTTCGAGGAATCTCTTAGTTCGTCCACTCCATTTTCGTCCAATATTCGATATAAATTTTGAATACTACGCCCTTCGGTATCCATTGGTGCGTACATCATTGACTCGATAATATCTTTAGCGTCTTTCGACATCATCGGACATTCTGGATTGCGTAAATCAATAATCTTATGATTGATTTCGTAGATTTTATGACCCTGTACTCCATCGGTTATAGAATTAACGATATTTTCAACCCATTTTAATGGTTTCTTTTTATTTTTTACTCGTGTTTCATTTAATGTTTTCGCTTCATTAATAATTTCTTCCAAACTTACTTCTCTTTCCTTCAATTGTTTGAAATTTGTTAATAAAGTCTTCTCGCCGACACCTTTTATTCCCTTAATATTGTCCGAATCGTCCCCACAGAGTATTTTTTTTACGACAACATTCTTGTAATTATAACCCATCACGTCCGTATGATTTTTCAACGTTATGAAGTCCTTCATCGTTTGAACGTATATGATTACTTGTTCCGAAATTAATTGGGTTAAATCTCTATCATTTGAAACTATTACAATTCTTTCATTAGGCTTCTTGTGAGTAACGTAATAAGATATAAAATCGTCCGCCTCAATCTTGTCATATATGCACTGTCGAATACACAATTCTTCAAGACAAGACATAATAACTTCACGTTGCCAATAGAATATCTCTTTCTGTTTTTTCCGTTCCGCTATCTTTACAGGATCTTGTTTTTTTCTGAAGTAATTAGTCATATTCTTTACTTTCCGATTTACTTCCTTCATATAATCAGATAAGGTTTCGTCTTCGAAATTCTTATCTCGATTTGCCTTATATAAAGGATATAGATTGTACCGATATTGACCAGAGTTTTCTCCGTCCCAAAAAACGTAGACATAACGGAAATTCCCTTTTTGTAATAATATTTTTATTTGTAATAAGAACTGAAAAATTCCTCCTGTCTGTTTACCGTTACTTGATACGGTTTTATCGCCTAATGAAGACAGCTCCAAGATATTGGAACCGTCTATCAATAACGTATTAAATTCTTTATTACAAATCTGTGGGTTTGTTTTCCGTATTTTTTTCGGTACTGGTTGTGCCATCCTGCTTCTTACTTTTAGTCGTTATTTGAGACTTATCCTTTAATCGGATGCAAAAATTACCTTTCGGTAATACTAAAACATTCTGTGAGGTGTCAAGTGACTCCATTTCAGTTTTTGAAATGCCTTTGAATTCTTCGATATTTGTGAATAATCTTACCTTCGGAATGTTGTCGTATTTATCCGAACCGTTACCGTTCATCGTAATACCACACATATTTATAAAGTTTATAAAGGTCTCAAAGGGGATGGATGTTGCCTTCTTGTCATCTAATTCATAAAAGGCTTCTTTAATTAGATTAACTTGCATAATATTTATTTTCTCTTGGTTTGTTTAACTTAAAAATCGGTAAGAAATATTTCTTACCGATTCATTTATTATAATGTTTCTTCATCACTTTCAGTAAACTCGACATCCTGTTCTGTAATATCGCTAAGTTTACCAGTCGTATCATTCTCTTTTAACTGACGGATAATATTCGGTAGCATTTTCTTCTTATAGTTATCGATTTCACTCTCGGAGATAATACCATTCGCCGTACAATATAAAAGACCATCTCTACTGAGGTTATATGGTGTCGGTAAATGGTTTTTCTTTATCGAAATTGGTGCAACAGTACCATATTCATATTTTTCGCCTTTAACGGTTGCTTCCATTTTCTTAACACCGCTTGTAATTATCTTGCCACAGGCAATTAATAATCTCAATGCATATTCGAACGAATTACCTCCTTTTAATTTTACTGAAGGTTTACCCATAGTAGCCATTGACGAGTCCCAAATTTTATTTACAATAAAAAATGAATTCGTGTATGCTGATTTCTGACTGCGTGAGGATGGAATTCTTGTATTTACGATTGTGTTAAACGCAGTACTAATACTTGAGGCATCAAACATATTATTGCCACATTTTGAGGCATAAGATTTCCATGACGTGATACTACCGACGCTATCCCAGATGAACAATAACTCTACTGGTAATTCACCTTTCTCCTGTTTATCCAATAAGTCATTGATAATATATGCGATATCTTCAATTAATGCGACGGTTCTCTTTGTTGACTTTCTTGTCATTGTACTATAATCAAGATCGCCACAATATTCGCACATTGCCTCATTAGTGAATAAAATGAAATTACCTTCATAATCAACAATTTGTTTTTCCTTACGAACGGTAACTTCCCCGGTTTCTTCATCAACGTCTTCGACTTCTACTTCATCGTATACGGGTGTCGCCTCCATTCCACAATCGATAGCATATTTGAAATCGAAGTTGCTCTCAGTTTCGAATATAACCGGCAACACATTCTGTCTCTGCGCAGAAGCTATCAGACAATTTTTAATGGTACTTTTACCCGTCGAATTCCATCCATAACATCCCGAAAACCATCCTTTAGGGATACCAGGTAACGATAATGCTTCTTGAAAACCTTTAGGCATTATGAACCATTCCATCGGTTTTTCTGCGACTTGAGTCAATTTTAGATTATTAGACTTAAATTCACCGATATCGAAAGTTTTCTTGATACCAGCTCCTTTCTTAATAGCTTGTTTCATTTAATTAAAAATTTTATCATAAATTACTATTGTTAACTAATTCTCTGTAACATTTACGACATAAGGTAATATACTTGTCGTTACCACCTATCATCACTTGGTCTCCGTCGGTGATGACATGACCATCTTCATTAATTCTTGCATTTATAATAGCCTTGCCACCACAACGGCATGATATTTTCATTTCTTCGATATTATCGGCAAGTTCGAACAAACGTTTTGAACCCGGGAATAATCTTGTTCTGAAATCGGTTCTCAGACCATAGCAGATGACATTAATATGTAGCAAATCTACTACTTTTGATAATTGGTCTACCTGTTTTTCGGTTAAAAATTGACTCTCATCTAATAATATCCATTTCGGTAGAGGTCTTAAGGTCGTATTAAACTCGTTTATTATTTCATTTATTATATCAAATATATCATCATCTGGATATATTGATACACATTCCTTTTTAATACCGATTCTCGAACTGATAACATCAATACCATCTCTGTTGTCGATGGATGGTTTCATACAAATAAACGGTATGTCATTTTCCTCAAAAGAGTGCGCCTTCATTAATAAAGATGCACTCTTTGAAGTATTCATTGTTCCGTATATGTAATATAACTTAGCACTCATATTATATTGAATATTCATTAAAATGGCAGGTCGGGGTCATTACCGTTAAAAGGCAATGGTGTTTGAGGTGACGGTGTTTGATGTAACAGAGGAGTATTGACCATCGACGACGTTTGTGGCTCGACCGCTTGCTGTTGCTCTTGATGTTCAGACAATATTTCACGTGCGATTCGGGCATTTTCTTGCTCTCGCTGATTTGCATCATTTGTCTTTACCTCTTTACTTGAATATCCACCATTTTCATGGTCTCTTACCGGTATTTTTCCCTCTGATATTATCTTAAGATAATCGTACTGTTTAATGCCGTAGGCATCCGTCCATTTTTTGCTATCATTTATCCATTCATTTGCCTGCATGATGTCATTTGACAATGGGGTTGAAAAATTGGCATCTGTTATCTGATATGAAATCTTATTTGTGTCTTTACCTTGTGTATCAAAAACACGATTCAAAGTCAATACGATATCTTTGCCTTCCACTAAGTCAAAGAGGTTATACATTCCTCCATCAGGTTTGGGTTCACGACGAGTATTGTATATTGACATTAACTTATCATAACAGCCTTCACCTTTCGAGTTTTCATTAAATCTCCAGAACTTAACACCTTCATCCTCATGTCCACGGACAATGACTCTAACTATATAGGTTGTCTTGCATTTAAAGGTACAAGCTTGTTTATATAACACTTTAGACATATTGTCATCACCGTTACTACGATATTCTTTCGCTTTATCGAAAAGTTCCTTTGCCTTTTGACACAACGGACAACCACGAGGTTCACGTTCTTTTATGTGTTCATCATTAAGGCATATAAAAGACTTAAAGCCACTATTGGCTATTTCTTTATCAACTTTCAAAGAATGTGTTTTGAGTTTCAAAAAAACATTTGGATCCGTACCACTAACGGGAAGTATTCGGAGTCTAATTTGTTTGCTGTTCTGTTTATCCGGGATTTTAGTGTCTAAGTAAATCTTGGGGTCGAAAGTAAATGACTGATGATTTACATTACGATTCATTTTTTCATTAAATTGCTGTTCAATAGCTTCTGCACTGGTATTATTAACTAATGTTTCCATATTTTTTCATAATTTATTAATATCTTATTTTACGTTACAAATATACTTCCTATATATTTTATTTTTTATAAAACGGATAGGAAAAAAAATAATACTTTATCAAAAAAAATCAGTGTTTATTACATGTCGGATTTATTCTTACATATTATCGAGTATGTACATTCGGTAATCACAAATAATTGGTGTATCTATAGTCTTAAATAGTCCATTAATTCTTGTGGATCCTTGTCGAATGAATCTGCGATTTCTCGGTAATTCATACCATCTAAATCACCTCTCTTAATATCGAACTTTTCTTGTTCTTTATTTACAGGTACCTCATTATCAAACATTACATTGTAATTGGGGTTATCCTTCATTTTTTTGTTCCAGAAATCCTTTGGTTTCTCAGAATACGGATAACCTGACTGTGAACGAATGTTTAATCTTTCCTCTTCGGTCGGGTTACGTTTTTCGAATTCTTTTTTCAGACTTTCGATTTCTTTGTTTTGCTGGTCAATGGCATCGCTATATTTAGAGACCACCTTTAGCAATCTTAATAATTGTTGACTAACTCCGTCAACTTTTTCTTCCGTCTGTTCCTGTGCGTCAGTTAAATCATCAACATCAATTACCTCATCATCTGGCTGCATCTCTGACATATCGTCTTCCATAGTTGCCTCACCGTTCATTTCGCCACCACTTATCGGTAATTCTTGCGGAGGTTGTTGCTGTGTGTCGTTCATTCCTTGACCGCCGTCAGTCATCGGCTGTTGCATACCATCTTGCCCTCCTTGAGATTGTTGCGGATCCTCCATAGGGGGTGCTCCGCCCGATAAGGACTGATTATTAGGCGATTGCATTTGTTCCTCGCCATTTTGAGATTGTTGGGCATCGTTCGTCGGTTCATCTTCTCCATCCTCGGTAAGAGGTGGCGAAGAGATAAAAGTATACTCATTAATTTGATTAAATCTCTTGATGGCTTCTGATAATTTATAATCCTTTATAAGTTTATTATTCACCATCTTTAATCGTTCAGCATCATTTTATTATCCTCGGTTAGTAGAATAGTGCTATTCTCTGTACGTTCTATCAACCCTTTGTCTTTTTTCTCGACTTTTACTTTACGTTTAGGAGCCTGTGCATTTACTAATGCTTCTACTTTTGTGAGTCTTTCGTCTTTCATATCTACAACGTCTTTATTATCGTTATTTTCAGTTTCTGTTACAACTTTTTCCATATCTATTTTATCTAATGACCTTGTATGTCTAACAGGTCTTACGTATCGATTAAACGGTTTTTTGCCTAGAAATCTTTGTACCATATTATTCTCTCCTTTTATTTATATAAATATTATATTACCAAGTTGTTATCCAAAATAATCATATAATACAATATTGTAATGGAGTTTATCACCGACGGTTTTCTTTATTTTCGATGGTATTCGAGAGAAATTATTGATGAATTCGGCATTCTTAATGTTATTTATTATTTTATCAATATTTGTTTCTTTAATCCCATAAAACCTTAAGGTTGATAATGAAAACCCCCATATCTTCTTGTATTTCTTACTATATATGAAGAGAAAACTGTTATTGTCATTATAACATACCTTATTGTCGTTAGATAAAAGATACCTTAATATATTTTTTATTTTATAATAAGTACACTCATACAGATTGACATATTCATAAGTCACCTCGTTCACGATATTATTAATTACCTTGTTACAGAAATCAATAATATCATCTTGATAATCCACACCTCGTTCAGTCTTCGAGAATGTCCACCAAAGATTCTGTGACTGGTATTCTTTAATTAAGATGTCGAAATCACTAATAGATTTCTTCGCCTCTTGAAGACCAATTATTAAGGTAGGAAGAGATTTGTCCTTTACCTCTTCCATATGTTTATAATAATTGACTTTAATATCTAATTTTATGCGTGATGATTTTGCCACCACATTTGCCATCGGTTTTTGCATCTATATTATCATTTAATGTTACAAAGATACGATTTAATATTGTCTTTACAAAGATTTTATATATTCTTTAACCTTTTCTTCACTAACATCTGCTTCATTATTATAATTTATGAATTTATTATAACGAGTATACCATAAAAATTTTCTCCATCCTCCATGTCCTTTATCACCAAATACATATTCTTTTTCGTTCTTATCTTTTTTCTTGAACATGTAATCGGCAATTAATTTTATTACTTTATTAAAGGCTTCCTGTGGTTTTAGATTATTTAATGATGATGGTGATATTTTCGCTGCCACGCCTGGAATAAAGAAGTATGCCCTCGCATATAATATTGCGACAGCGTCATCTTTGATATTGGCCGCTTTGCTTTTATTCCAAGACCAACGATAGAATTTACGATAATTATGCCCTTCATCACCAGTCGCTTTCTGATAATCACTCCACGCTTGTTGCTCAATACCGTAACCATGTTTTGTTGCCCCGTTATTTTTCGGACCACCTTCAATCTGCACATTCCATTGTAACCATCTTTCAAAGGCACTTCCATCCGATTTACCGAAATGCTCGTCTAATTTACTTTCGAAACCTGCGTAATTGATAAACCTATTGGTAAAATTATCTTTATTGCTTTGATACGCTTTCTTCGCAATATAATCGAATAACGGAGGCACTTTGGTTAGAAAACTTGCCCCTAATTTTTTCGTAACATTATGATATTCAGGAGCACCTGCACCGATAAAGCATTGGTGACGCTTCTTTTTTTCGTTATTTAATACCCCGACATGAAGGCAATTATAGAAATCACTTCGACTCGAACACATATCTCCGTACTTTTCATATTCCAATATCAGCTGATCGATTTCCTCAAGATGTAATGAGGCTAAAATATCAGCGGCCTTTATTAATTCCTTTTGATTGGTCTCTCCGCTCGCCCTCGGTACTTCCTTAACTACGATACCGTTGTTATAATGTGCGACTTTTAAATCCATTGCATTACCCTTATAATGAGCACTTTTACCACTTCCTGACCTTAACACATGTGATAAAACTACATTCCATGTCATCTTAGGTTGGTTTTCAGGTAATTGGGCGATTTCTTCATATAATAGATTAAATAATCTGACAATCTGAGGGTTAACCGTTTTACCTTCACCTTTATCGATACCGAGTCCTGCGACTTTTGCGGCGTTACCAGTGTCAGGGTCATGATACCAGTCCTTAGAAAAACTATTGACCTTCTTGTATGAACTCTCTAAATAGCCGTCTTCTGAGCCACTATTAGAATTGTCATTATACTCATTACTACGAGTATCACCTTCTATTATCCGTACAAAAAACGAGTCACTAAACGGTTTCGGATATTTACACATTTTCATTCCACGGAAAGTTGTCGTCATATTTCCGGGTGTCATCGTATGTGTGACTTTATATATCATATATGCTCCTCGCCACATCGGTACGTTTAGTAACTGAAAATACATCAGAGGACATATTTGGGCATCACCTATCATCTCGACTTCACATTCATAAGAATAGTTGGAGTAAATATTAAATACATCTTGACCAGTGAAGCATATTTTTCGTTCACCCGATTTACCTTTACTTATCAGATGATGATAGGTTTTTATCGATTGTTCGGTATCGATAGGGTTATTCATATTGACCCTGATATTCTTGAAGAGATGTTGATTTTGTCTAGCAAAACTTACACCGAAAGAAGGTACCTTATACCCCAATCTCGTTATACTTGCATCTGATTCTTCTATAAGTCGGTCAGATTTAAATATTGCAGGCAAATTATCAAACCCATCGGTATGTGACCATATGTCGAAACTATCACATTTAAAATTATTTACATTCGAAGGTACTTCTGAAGGTTTCGAAGTATAAATAATAACAAATTTGTTGCTATTCTCTGGCGGTGGAATTTCATTATACGGTAACGGTCTGAATACATCCTTCATCTTCTCGATGTCACTGTACATTCCTTCTTTATTATGACCATCGACGGTATCCTCGCCTGTAAAATGAATGAAATCGGGGACTGCCATGAACCAACACTGATGTGCTTTACACAAGTCACCGACGAAGCTGTATAAACTTTTTTCATCGGCCTTGCCCTTATAACACTCTATTAATCTTTCACAGTTTATCGGTAACTTATAAAAGGTATTACGATAAAATGAATCCATAAAGATGAAGTTATTTTTAAAAAAGGTCGAGACATCGTATGTATTCTCTGGTCTTCCAATCAGCCATTTATCCCATACGTTTTTCAGATAATAATAAATACCCATGCATAAGTTTCTGTTTGTTTTAGATTCTTCATCTTCTTCGGTACTATCACTATCCGATATTGTCGCTGTCGTATTTTCAACAATGTCACTCAAGGTATCAGTAAATCCTTTGACATAAGAACGAAACACCTCTTTAGGTACTTCGATTTTATCATTTGCAGTGTCTTTCATATTATTACCCATAATTCGGGCATTGGCATCCGATATTAGACACTTATGATAATAAACATCTTTCAATATACCTTGTAATTCTATATCGTCTTCATTAAGTAACATATTAAAGCCATTCAGTATGTTACCATTCATAACAGCGAACATTCGATATTTAACTTTATTACCATTGGTAAAATCACAGAATTTGTCACGCATATGTTGCATCTTGTCGTGTATTGACATTTTGCTGTACGTTGGATCTTTGTTCGTCCATATATCATACCATGCCTTTATATCATCAATTAAGGTCGATGGTGTATAATTCAAATTGCCAATGACTTTATTGTCATTACCTTTTTGACGATTTGTTATTTCACAGCCGTCCTTTATTTTGGGAAAAATATTTTTTACGAAATCTTCGAATAATGAAATTAACTGGTATTCAATATTACTATCGATGATGTCATTGCCACCCAATAAAGATGCCAAGGATACATTATAAGTGTCAGAAGTAGCAAGGGTCTTATTCGTTACCGTGAAATAATATTCATTATTCTTTCTTACGAATAAAGTCTTGTTTTTGTCAACCGGGTAATAATCTACCTTTTTATCGGTATAAACAATGTTCTCACCGTTTTTCCTACGCCATAAAAGTCCTCCAATTAATAGCAAATATCCGTAAGGAACACATTCAATACAGCCATTCGTTTTATTTTTGTCAAATACGTTTAAAATCTGGGAATAATTGTATCTTAATGTATGCAAATATAATAATGCCTTGACTTTTAGACGAATATCTTCGTCTTTAATAGAATTCTGTAAATAATAAAATGGACTACCGAACAAATTGACATAATCGTAATTAGCATTGTTGTTCTTAATATACAATTTACAGTCTTGGATGACGGTTTCATCAAAACTTATCTCACTACTTTCTGCTCCATTAATCGAAGCCTTCCACGTTCCATCACTTTGTAGTTCAACAGTATTTTTAAGATTTCTCCATCCTATAAAGTCGGGATTCGTTTTTCTCTTTTCTTCATTATCTAATGAAGGATTGTTGCTCAGTATAAGGTTCTTTGTGTCGACACCTATCTTATCTAACTTTGGACTAAGCATGTTCGAGACTCCGAAAAATTTAGAATAACGTTCATTATCTATTTTCCAGAATTTTCCAATAAATGCCTTCAGTCCTTCATTATCAGTAACCTCATAATTTAATACCTTAACGTTTCCTTCGTTCAATTGACTGTATCTATCCGTCATTCCATTCACGTATGAACTGTCGACGAAAATGTTAAACATATCAGTAGAAAAGGTGTCATTTTTTGACTTTATTCTAATTGTGTCAGTCTTGTATAACGTCTTCTTAATTTCGTCATTTTTATTTGCGTTATTTTGATACGACGGAGTAAAATAAGGTTTGCCACCCTCGGCTTCATAATTATACAGACGGCTATACAATTCATATTTTTTTAATTCCGAAGGTACTAAGGATACTCCTTCTTTATTGTAATAGTGAACGTATTTGCCATCTTTAAAAAATGGATGTCGGTCATCACTAATACCGTCGATTTTTAATACAGTCTCGAATTTATGTCTTGTCTTTCCGCTTCTTGATGAAGTTACTCCATAACTATCATATATGGGATTACATTCCGATATCCCTTCAATTACATCGACGACATTGTTACTGCCTAAAACATTAAATATATTTCCCTTAATGAGACCGATTCCTGCAACCGACTTATAATAATTACAAGCGTCAAGATTACCTAATAATGTAACCGTCTTAAGGTCATTCTTGGCGTTCTTCATTAAAATACCGAATAATTGTGCTGCCCTAATGGACAGATAACCGCTCAATTCGCTTAATGTTATATTTTCGATTCCGTTAAAAATACTACCATTGTTATTAAAATCGCAGGTTGTTATCGGAAAATTAGTAATCGTCGTGCTCTCGGTGTCTTCGCTATCTCTTCTATCTTGTATTGTTTGTATAGCCATTTCAAAGCCTTCAACTACTTGCATTTCAATAAACTTATCACTGAAGTCGCTTGGTAAACCAAATATTTCAGCTTCGGTATCGATATCACCACCGTCAGTTGAAACCGACCCACTATTCACGACTCCAACCCATGCTGGTACATTATCGATATTGCCGTAGAAATCAGTTTTGCCTAAATCAATATTCAATACACTTGGTGTTCGTAGATTGTTGCTTGCTTCTGACTGTATGTCTTTGCTAGCCTCATACATTATGTGACAAAAGGTTTCAAGATGACAAAATATTAGCTTAAACACATTTCCAATGTACGGTCTAAAAGGTAAAATCGAAGTTATATCATCATCGATTTTTTGCCTTATCTCTTTTTGTTTCTTTTTTATAGATAATGCCAAGTTTTCTATCTTCGTTGCAATATCATCGATTAAATTATTACAGTCGATAATATAGACGTATTGTTGAATTTCCTTACCTAACGGAATACTTGTCGTCTTTCCCAATAAAGTCCTAACACTATCGTCGGTTAAGGTCTTATCGTCATTAAACTTTAATGCCTTTATATTGTCATAAGTTTTTTCTCTACCATTTAAATCCTTGTAGGTAATAGATGAATATACACCTTTATCATTGGTGTTGATGATAAAGGAATCATGAGAAACAACCTCTAATGGACATTCTTTTTCCCACCCATTGGGTAATTTATCCGTCGTTATCATTGTTGTGCCAAAGGCATCGTTATAGGTATTTATTGCGTCGACGAATTCTTTATATCTGATGTTTGCCGTTGTTAATTTTATCTTTTCGGACTTAGAAAACAATACAATTTGTCTCTTTCTATCGTCTTTATTCGTAATATCAATAAATTTTCCCTGCACATCAGTAACTAAAGCACCACGGAAGGTCATAAAAGTTGCTATAATGTTGTTAAGGAGATTCTTTTCTTGTTCGGCAGAACTTAATACCTCATTAGTACCGTCGGATATTGACTTTATTTCTTCACTATATTCTTTTTGAGCATTTTCTACTTGCCTAAAAAAATCATCTAAAGGTACCGGTTCTCTCTCAGGTTTTCCGTCCCTACCCAACATTGCCCATTCGGGACTACTCTTATGTTGATTCCAATACGAGACACCAACATAGGGGTTCAAAGGTGAAGCAATTAAATAATCGAACGGGATATCAGTCAACAAGGCGTATGAATAGCCGATAAAATTTACATTGAATTCAAAATTACCATTTTGAGGATTTAACTCGGCATGAATACCACTACAAGCTAACTGATAAGTTACAGGACGTCCAAGAAAACCCTTAATCTGTAACTTAAATTCAGGATACGGTACTGTAGCAAAGCAGCCGAAAAGATTGTCTGCTGTTATTTTATCATCGTAATGGATTGCCTCTTCACGACCAAAGAATGCCGACCCACGTACATCAACAAATTTTATACTTACGGTCGGTGTGTACCAACTTTCAAAGGATATACTAACTTGTTCAACGCCTAAACCTTCAATTTGTTCTCCCTTGAAATATTGGTCGAACGATATGTTAGTATAATCGGTTGTTAATGAATTGGTACCGTTACCGACATCATTACCTGACATAAAAGTGACCCATGATGGCGTTGTGTCTTTAGGTGTACTCGTCCAAGAAATAATCCATTTCGGATTACCTTCTTCATCGACACCCGCATTTCCGTTAACGCTGTTACTACGCAAACGTGACATTACCTTTACTATCAGATCGAATGATATCGAAAAATCTTCATAAGGAGGGGTTATCGGCGAACCGTTAATACTACCAAAAACGTCATTCGGTTCGACGTAACATATACGATTAATTCTTTCTTCTTTTCCTATTTCGTCTGCCATATTTTTAACTAAAAAGTTTTGCACTTCCTATCAAACATAAAGATAAGTAGTACAAAACTTAAAATCAATCAATATTCATATTCTATCAGATATGTCCTATATACCTTTTCATCACAATAATGTTCTATCTTGTATAAATTATGGGGTATTGTTTTTGTAAAATAATATCGATAGTCACGTCCGTATAGACTACGAGGAAGATACTCCAAATGGACATTACACCATTCAGTTGCTTTTTCAATGTCTCTACCACTCGAGAATATATATATAAAATTTATATTAGTATCATTGTATAAAGTCGTTTCCTCGGTTCCCCGTGTGTCACCTTGATAACTATTACCGTTTTTGATACTATATGTCCATTCGTGCCTATCTAAGGTTTCTTCTACCTTGACGAGTTTGCCATTCTTTTTGTGATATTCAATGTTACGCATATTTTCTTTAACTACCTGACGTATGTCATCACGGTACGGGTAGCCGTATTCATAATAATTGATAACATTGAACCATTCGTCTATATTTCCCTTGACATGATTCTCGGGATAACTTTTAAATGACCTTTCCAATATATTTCTTTCTTCGTTTATAATATAACTGTATCGATTTCCATTAATTAGCTTGCCATCTTGATAATCGAATCTCGATAAGGTGTTGTTCTTAAATTCCATATAATATATTCTCTGTTTTCCGTCTCCATTACAGAGGCAAAATTTCACCAATCGGCCTTCATTATCGTAAGTAAAAAGGTATTTTAAAAGTTTCTCGTTATTCACTATACACGTGATGCTCTTTATCAGCTTCTTTCCATTAGAATTAAGTTGCTGCGCAAAAGTCATCGATGATGTTATTAACAGTATTAAAATTAACGCTATCTTTTTCATATTAAAAATAAAAATTAGTTTATTATATTCTTTACCTTGGCAAAGTTATAATAAACTAATTAAATATCCAAATATATTATGTTAATTAATATTAATGGTTTCTGATATAATCATCTAACGAACGTTCATATCTACTAATTGCAGTGTTCAATGGGTACGGTATCCTTATCGGTGAACCGTCCGGTATCGAGAATTCCATACTGCCGTACTGCGGATTAGCCAACATTATTAGCCATCCATAATTGGCGTCATTATAATATTTGTATGATAAGGTATCCATTCTCATTTTATCCTTTTCGAAAAATAACATTATGTCACTATTGTTTGGTGTTATTGACACAAAGGGTACGATATGACTCAGTCCGTCACCTCGTAGTTTACTATATCTGTCGTAATATGCCATATTATATAATATTCATTATCTTTATTCAATTTTCTTCTTGATTGCCGTTGTATACGCATAACTATTAGCTGTGTCTAACTCACTAATACCCGTCATATAGTTTTCTTTATACAAAGGTCTGTCGGCACGATTATCATATAAACGAGTGTTCGCATAATAATTAAATGTCATTGCGTTCTGTAATCTTCTAACAGGTCCCGACATATCTCCACCACCAATAAATTTGAAACTTATATTAACGTGTGCCAACAATGGTTGTACACCGATTCCTTCAGTATTCAAATCCCACTGTAATGGGTCGTAATTTATCGAAATGTTATCGATGACAATCATCTGATTGTAAAAGTCGCCTAACCTTAATACACAATAAGGTGCTCTACCGAAGGCAAGATTATTCGCCGATTTTGCCAATCTATCAGAAGCTCCTATTGTATTGCCTTGACGTGTACATTGTTGTAAAAATGTCAGTCTTGCGTTAAAGCCTTCGGGCGTTGTCGAATGAAATGCAGGATCGAAATATTGAATCTTATCCATCAACTTATCAAACACGTCTGGCGCATCATTCTTTAATTGTTTAAAGAAATAATACTCTTGGTCATATCTTAAATTATTGTATTCGTCATTAATATTCTTCTTCCATTCGCCATTTAATTTATTTATTGATGAAAAATTTATGTAATATTTCGTCTGTCCTCCTTTATTTACCTTTACCTTTGTCGGGTACGTTGACTGTCTTCGGAAAACGTCATACTGTTTGGCATTGATCTCGTACCAACTGTTTATGAAATTGACTTTATTATTATTGCCTTCTGAATTGCCGCTTCTTGCAACGGTATTACCCAATTTATTTGTCTTTCGGCTAAAATGTTTACCGTCACTACTTAAATACCATATGTTACCATCAACATCCTTATAACAATCTTTTTGATTTTCATCTTTAATTTTAGTATAGCCAATGTATTCGGCTTGTTCGTTGTTATTTGCTTCAGATAATGTGATAGTAACATCTCTTTCGAATGTCATCGTGACTTTTGCTGACCTCCATTTTTTTGCCGTTTCGCCACTTGCGTTCGTTTTATCCGATGCGTCAACCTTAACAGAAGACTCATGCGTTATACTATTTGTATATTCACCTTCCTTAAAGATACCACTGTATCGACTTTGTAACCAGTCGGCGATTGTTTTTCCTCTGTTATCGGCCAAATTATTATTACGTTCCTGCGCAATAGATTTGCCTTTTGTTGACACAGACTTTCCTTTATTCTTATCGTGACTATTAGAATAACCGATAATTGATAATCCCATTAATCTGTATTTGCCTTCCTTGCGGTTTTCTGTCTTATCAGTCTCAGTCTTATCGTCTTCTGTTTTTTCGGTTTTTGTGTTATCGGTTTCTGTCTTGCTACTTTCTCCGTAGAATATTTTTTTAGCTTTATCAACCCTCTCTTGGGTTATTGCGGTGTTTTTTATAATCTTATCGGATATCGATGGATTCTTGTCGCTTTCCAATGCTGCCGCTATTTCAGAAAGACTAAACAGTACTTTTTTATTCTCTTCGTCGTCACCATAGTTAAACAATTTTCTTACTTCTTCTGTATCCGAATTTAGACCAAAAGAATCACTATCCTTATAATTTGATGTGTGTAGTAAATACTGGTCGTATGTATTCACATAATATTCGGAAGCCTTCGGTATTTCATATTCACCGTCAATACGATAATACCATTTAGGACCGTTAAAATGATATTTGCTATTTTTTTTCTGTAATTGCCAATTGGGGGTTGTACCGACAATATAATTACGTTGATGACTTTCTTCGTTATCAATACCCCCGTGATTTTTAATTTCATAACCATTACCATACATCCATGTATCTTTATCAGCAAGCATATCCATTGTTAACGGTATGTCTTTTGTGTCTTGAGGGCTATTCACATCTCCTACGTTCTTTTGGGCACCGATTCCACTAAGTAAATAAGCGATTGCTTCAACGGTATTGCCCATATGGTCGTAATAACCTGAATAATTATTCGGAAAAAATACATAAAATGATACTTCTAATGTCTCAGTTGTCTTTTTTTCTTCCGTTTCTCTTGTAACAGGATTCGCATCTATGGTTAATTCTTCCGTCTCGACCTCTTGCAAATATTCGTCCGTTAAAGGTGTCGGTCTTACATAACTTAACAGACTATCATCATTCTCCGAGTTTGCTTCGTCACATCCTGCAAAGAATCTCAATAAATCGCTATCTTTAGCCCGATTTCCTTCTTTTTCACCTCCGTGCCAAGAAACGTAGTCGATAACGGACGGATGGTCAACAACCATCATAAATGATAACGTGCCTGTCCTCTGCGTATTGACGTATGTGTATACATCCTCACCACGACCGATAAAACTATTATTGTTCCAATTTACATTCGTCGTTTCGTTAAATTCGATACCGTAAGGTGGAAACCACATTATACGACCTCCATTCGGTCCACGTTGTTCCCATGATAACGCCTGTTCAAAGGAATAAGGGTCGTAACCCTTCCACGCCAAATTTTCAATCGAAAACATACATTGTTTCGTATGGATGTTACTTTCGCCACCGCCTAGATACTTTGGTGTAATATTAACAAAACCGTTATCCTGTAGTACCGATTTATTCCATACGATGTCATTATCACCAGCTTTCCATCCCCATTTATTTTCTTCACTCATCTTGCTGGTCACATTGCCATTATTATCTTCTGAATGGCTAAAGTTTGACCATTTATGAACATCAGACAATCTTCGGACATCACCGTAACTTCCGTCATTATTTATCGTATAAAAAGGTCTTATTCTCTTGAATAGCTTATCATATTGGTAATGATGTGTCCACACTCGGCAATAAGGATTATTATAACCGTTGATATTATAACCTCCGTCGCCCTTGTCTTCGGCACTTTTTGTCAAAAGATTACGACCGTGTGATTTACCGAATTTACTTTTAGAATCACCACTGCTATTTATTTTGTCGGTTCCACCACCGATACCACCATCAGTATGAAAACGTGATATTATCGTGTTTATCTTTGACTGCATAAACATCTTTTTTGTCTTCGATAGTATACTGTTCTCGTCGGTGGCGTTCCATCTTACATCCCGGGCATTGCCACTTAAAAGGTCACTGTCATCGGGGAATAGATTATCGGTGCTATAATATAACTGTCCATGATTTGTATAATCACCGTCGGTTTTCTTCGAAACCCTTGTTACGTCGGTCTTAGGTCGTTTTGCGTAATTATCCGTATAGTTTATTTTAGCTGTATATGAGGGAGATGCGGCATCACTTCTAATATAGGAACCGTCACCTTGAAAGGCTGCATCAGTTCCTAAAGCCTTCATCGTAATGTTGTGTTCATGGATATTTAACGCCATTAAACGTTTAAGATATTTTTCGTTCTTATCGTTAAAATTGCAAAATTTATCTATTGACAACGACTCAATTAATTGATCCCATAAACTCATATTGCATCTTTCATTCAGTGCGACATAGTCTATTGGCCTATAACCGTTTTCCATTGACCAACGCATTTTATCACCTGTTGAAAAACCTTCCTTGATAGCATCACCAGTAATCTTGGTGGCTTTACCTATCAGTCTTTGGATCTTGTTTATTCTTCTGACCATTCCAATAATGTCCTTTGGTATATTATTATATAAATAGGGTGTCCTTATAATCAGTCGTTAATTACGGAATGTTGCTCCGCCAGTCGGACGTC
>ULOX01055979.1_pt1 | contig 45173 bp, 38 predicted proteins | sample 1952911 | NCBI WGS metagenome assembly ULOX01 (sample SAMEA4835613, study PRJEB28245) | human gut metagenome | biome: gut microbiome; material: fecal sample | place: Denmark | collected 2008
CTTGGATGATATGTGTAGAGACACATGGAATTTTGCGAAGAAACAATTATTATAGTGAGGTATTTATGGCAAAGATTATTTTAACGGGGGATCGTCCGACGGGTAAATTGCATATTGGACATTATGTGGGTTCCTTAAGAAATCGTGTTCTTTTACAGAATTCTGGAGAATATGATGAAATTTATATTATGATTGCGGATGCACAGGCATTGACAGATAATTTTGATAATCCGGATAAGGTGCGTGAAAACATTTTAGAGGTGGCTTTGGATTATTTGGCTTGTGGTATTGATCCGAGTAAGACAACGATTTTTATTCAGTCTGAAATCAGTCAATTGACAGAATTGACATTCTATTATATGAACTTAGTTTCTGTAAGTCGTCTTCAAAGAAATCCAACGGTGAAGGCTGAAATTAAGATGCGTGGATTTGATGCGAGTATTCCTGTTGGCTTCCAGTGTTATCCAATTTCACAGGCTGCCGACATTACGGCATTTAAGGCGACGACAGTTCCTGCTGGAGAAGATCAGATGCCTATGATTGAACAAACACAGGAGATCGTTCATAAATTCAATTCGATTTATGGGGAAACTTTGGTAGAACCTAAAATCTTATTACCACAAAACTGTGCTTGTTTAAGACTTCCGGGTACAGATGGCAAGGCAAAGATGTCTAAGTCTTTAGGTAACTGTATTTATTTGTCGGATGATGAAGAGACAATCAAGAAGAAAGTTATGAGTATGTATACAGATCCTGATCATATTAAGGTGAGTGATCCTGGTAAGATTGAGGGAAACTGTGTATTTACATATTTGGATGCGTTCTGTAAGCCAGAGCATTTCGAAAAGTATTTGCCGGAATATGAAAACTTGGATGCATTAAAAGCACACTATCAGCGTGGTGGTTTAGGAGATGTGAAAGTGAAACGTTTCTTAAATAGTGTTATGCAAGAAGAGTTGGCTCCAATTCGTGAAAGAAGATTGGAATGGCAGGCTAAACTTCCTGAAGTTGTTAAGATTCTAGAAGAGGGTACGAAAAAGGCGTATGCGACAGCGGAAAAGACTTTGGATGAAGTGAAGTCAAGTATGAAGATCAATTATTTCAAAGATAATTCTTTGATCTAGGGGTATAGAAAATGGTAGTTGTAGATAAAGAAAACTTTATGGGTGGTACTGGTATTGCACATTTTGAACATATCATGAGTGCACAAGAGATGCATGGTATGAATCGTTTGTATGCCAAGGTCACTTTAAAGAAGGGTTGTAGTGTTGGTTATCATGTGCATAATGGAGATGGCGAAGATTATTTCGTTCTTTCTGGAGTGGCAACATTGGATGATAATCATGAGCGAACTTTATATTTAAAGCCAGGGGAACATTATTTTACACCAAGTGGCAAGGGTCATAGTATTTTGAATGAACAAGATGAGGATCTTGTCTTCATGGCTTTGATTATTTATGATTCTCAACAAAAAATATAAACAGATTACTAATTTGTGCAAATATGATAAACAAAATTGATATATAATACTATTGGTTTTGTGAAAGCGTTTTCGCACATAGAACTATTTCTCTCTATAATATTTCTGTGAGAAATAAACCGTCAATTAATTCTCTTAAATCGCGACTTAATAGAGGATGCATAAAGAGTAGGAATGCGCGCCTACTCTTTTTTGTTGGTTAAACTTTGTGTATTATAGATATAGGAACGTCTGATTTGGGTAAAAGATGCGTCTTCCACACCGTTGTGGCCTGGGTAAGCGTTATTTATTTTTGAAAGGTAGGGTATGTTGTATGGCAATCAAGAGTTTTACAGATACATCTAAAATTAAAGGTTCTGATATAGATCGATTTTGGCGTATTATGTCGGATACAAAGAAAATCAAAATTCAAATAACAAATGATCATCATGATCTAAAAGATGTTGAAGAATATAGGAAATTGTTTGGATTCAGTAAATGAAGTACGTAACTGTTCTTTGAAATGAATTGATTCTAAACTTACTAGAAATAAAAAAAGTTTCTTTGGAACGACCTATGCATTTGGAAAAACGATTAATACACAGTTAAGTGGACAATTATCAAAGAATTAAGTGATTCCATAAAGAGTGCAGAAATATCTTATGGGTTAAGAAAAGCAAAAGGGTAGTGTAGTATTACCTTTGCCTTAATTGCATAGCATAATTTAATGAAAATTTAAATGTAAAGGAGCTAATATTATGGATAATACAACAAGTTTCAATATTTGTGTAGATAGTGATATTTTAAAACAATGTGAAGCCATGTATGGTGAATTAGGTGTTGATTTGAATACTGCGATCAATGTGTTTCTTAATAAGTCTCTTTGTGTAGGTGGTTTTCCTTTTGATGTAAACAAGGAAACAATGGCAGCTATGTTGGAGGCTGAACGTATTGTGTGTGATCCTTTGGTAAAACGATACTCTGACGTAGAGGAAGCGTTAAGAGTATTGAAAGAGTGAGTATACATTGAAAACAAATATATTTAAGATAATGAAGAAACGCTAGCTTGAGACTGTCGAAATGGAATAAAAAAAGAGTAAAAGCTCTAAATTTGATTGTTGTGAGTCTAAACATCTTACCGAGTCCTCATTGTTTTTAGCCTGGGTCCAGGCTGACGTTTCCAATCACTTTCCGTTTGGTTTTGGTAGGGTACACCGTTTTTGGTATTTCTACCATCAATCGGATTTTACACAATATATTTTATTAAGGCTAAGGCTATCCTCTTGTATTGACATCTATATAAATGAGTATGGATACAATAAGCTTTAGTGTTCGTGTAGATAGTAATATTAAGAAACAAAGTGAAGCGAGTATGGTAATTTGAATATCGCAATTCATGTTAATGGTTTTCTTATTGATGTTCGTTTAGAAAATCTATGTTCGAAGCAGTATTTAGTATTGAAAGATGTTAGTTTGTGACTGATTTTAATACAAATTCACTAAAAAGTACAAAGACAAATGGTTGTATAGGGATTATAATAAAGGTGTATTAAGTGCTAATACATAAAACTTCCTTTCTATTTTAAACTATTGGAAATGCGGCAGGACTTTGTGTCTTGTCGTTTTTCCTTTATAATGGGTGTGGAGGTTTTTTTGTGTATGAAATATCCTAAATTTTTAAATGAGAAGTATAATACGATTGGTGTTTGTGCTATGTCGAGTGGTGTAGGACATAAGCTAGATAGTTTTGATGCGTCTATAGAGTATATTGAATCCAATGGGTTTCATATTGTTGAAACAGCTAGTGTTCGTAATAATAGTGAACCAAGTATTGATGCCAAAACTCGGGTTGATGAATTGAATTCGTTGGTGAATGATTCTAGTGTTGGAGCTGTATGGTTGGCGGCTGGTGGTGACTTTCAGTTTGAGACGTTGCCGTATATTGATTTTGATTGGATTGAAAAGAATCCTAAGTGGTACTTGGGTGCGAGTGATCCTACAAATTTATTGTTTCCCATAACTTGTAAGTGTGATTTGGCTACGGTGTATGGTTTTAATGCGGGTAGTTTTGATGAATATGGTATTAATGAATATTCGAGTTTGTGTCTTGATTTTTTAAAGGGAAAGAATAGTGAACTGCATTCAAGTTCTATGCATCAGGATGTTGATTTTTATAATGATGGAGCTCCTATACTAAACACAAAGACAGAATATGTGGGTAATTGTAGTGTATCGGGTAGATTACTTGGTGGTTGTTTTGAGAGTATTAATGATATGGCGGGCACGCCTTATGATTTTGTAAAAGAATTTAATGAGCGTTATAAAGAAGATGGTGTTATTTGGTTCTTTGATATTTTTTCAATGAATTCATGTGATGTGTATCGTGCTTTATTGAAGATGAAGTATATGGGGTATTTTAAATATACGAAGGCTATATTGGTGGGTCGTGTACTATTTAAGAATGTTTCGGATTTAATTGGGTATGAAGACGCATTTAAAAAAGCACTACCTGATATCAATGTTGTATTTCAGGTGGATATTGGTCATACGTATCCGCATATGTATGTAGTAAATGGTGCCATGGCTAGAGTTGAAATCAAAGATGGTCATGGAACTATTAACTATGAAATTAAAGAGTGATTGAATATACGGAATACCAGGATGAAGTGCAATCATTATTCTTGTTAGTGAATTGGGTGTCTAAAGAATATCCAAAGTATTAGGGTTGGGTAATACAGGTCATTTGATTGAATTTGCTAAAGAGAAGTATGAGGCTTATTTATATATTGAGGGTGCTGGTAGTATTATCATTTGCAATCCGGATAAAGGGAATAGTTTAAAGCCTCATATCTATAGAAGGTATGGGGCATTTTGATATCTAAAAATCAAACGAACTATACTTTTCTTTTCTGGTTGAGAAAAATGCAATATAAGTATATACTGATATTAGTTCTAATAAGTAGAAGTAATACAAAAAAAGAGAGGTTGAGAAATATGATCGTTATGGATTTAAAATTGGATAATTTATGTGCATTTAGAAATTTTCATGTGAATTTTTCGTATCCAAAAAAAATTGTGAATTCATATATTGAACATGAACATTTGGATGGATTACCAAATTTTCGCTATAAGAAAGTGAATATTATTATGGGTTCAAATGCGACAGGAAAGACGTCTTTAGGTCGTCTGATTCTTTCTATATTTATTTTGATTGGAAAAAGAAATGTAGAAATTATTACGTCATATATTGCGGATAAAGATAAAAAAGCTTCTTTTTCAATGGATTTTGTGAATATGGATCATGATATTTATAAGTTATACAGAATTAATGCAGAGTTTGATCCTAGTGAAAATCATGATTATTCTTCTGAGAATATTAAAATTCGAATTGAGTCGACTGATATTAAGCAAAGAGAAAATTATGAGACTTGTGCAAAAAGACTAGATTCAATAATGACAGGTTTTACAGATACGAATTACATTATGGAATTAGAAAAATTGAAGAATTTATCATGGCTATTTTCGTTTCCGTTTGATGCGTTCTTTAAAACTAGATATCGCATTGAAGAGAATGAAGAATATTTGAGAGTGTTGAATCATACTTTAAAAGTATTAGATCCTGCAATTAAGGGAATTATAAAATTAAATGAACTTGAAGATACTTATGCGATTCAGATGGGAAAGGAAGAGATTCTTATAAAAGATGGTAAGATATTAAATCCGTCTATGTTGTCTAGTGGTACAAAATCTGGTCTTGATATTGCGGGAATTGTAGCTTCTATTAAATCGGATAAACATAGTTTTTATTATTGTGATGAAAAATTTTCGTATGTACATTCAGATATCGAAAAAGGCTTTTTATCATTAATGATTTCTTTGTTGAAACCCAATAGTCAGTTGTTTTTTACAACACATAATTCAGATATATTGGATCTGCCTCTTCCTAAGCATAGTTTTAACTTCTTAAAGAAAGAAATATTTGAAGATGATCAAGTCATTAAGGTAATAAATGCGGCCGATTATCTAAAGAAGAGTACGGATTCATTGAGAAATGCAGTTGATAATGACTTGTTTTCGGTTTCACCAAATTTAGATTTATTATATGAAATTGAAGATTTGTAAGATTAGGAGCCATTGCCATGTCTAAAAATATTTATCATTTTTTGTTGAAGGTGAAGGGGAACGTGCCATTATTAATACATTAAAAACAGATTTTCAATGTATTCAAGCTGGAAAAGTGGATGTATTTAATGTTATTCAGAATAAATTGAAAAAAATATTTTAATGAAATTAAAACCTGGAACGATTGTTATCTTGGTGTTTGATACAGATAAAGATGAAACGGATATATTAGACTACAATCTTCATTTCTTAAAAAAACAGTCTAATGTGAAAAAGGTGATTATTATTCCTGAAGTGAAAAATCTAGAGGATGAGTTAGTGCGTAGTTGTAATATTGCAAATGTAAAGGAGCTCATGAAGAGTAAATCGAATAGTGAGTATAAGAGTGATTTAGCAAAATGTAAGAATCTTAAACAAGTTTTAATAAACCATCATTTTGATATTAACTCCTTTTGGAATCAAAATCCAAAAGGAGCATTTACGAAGTATAAGAATGATAGTAATTTGATTAAGAAATAAAAGGGAAAACATTTGCGTAATTTCCAAAAAATGAAAAAAATCAAGATTTGAATTGTTTTTGTAAGTTCTCTTTGGTTGAATCAGAAAATGAGCTGTAGTTTGTAACTACAGCTCAATCTGTTTAATAAAGCAACTTTTGTATTCAAATTCGAGTTCTTTTGCGACCTTATCGTGGTCTACTGTTTTTGAGGGTGTGATAGTATCATTGTTTGTACTCCAAGTAAAAAGGAATAGTTTAATAGAAGGTATGAGGGTTGATCGTATAATGTGTTAGATATTTATAATTCACAACGAATGCAATTTGGCAATCAATGCTTCTTGAAGGACTTGCGAAAAATTGATTTTTTTGCTCATAGCTTCTTTGTTTAACCATTCGGGTATGGTTAATGTTTTTTTGATGGCTTTATTGAAATGTGTTTTTGCATATTCTTCAACATCAACAGATACAAGGGTGACAAAAGATTGTTTAAATTCGAATTCAAGTTCAGATGCGATTTGTGTTGGATCAATTTCTTCTAACTTTGAAGGAATTGGAATATCTTCATTGTCTAGTTTTGCGCTGAACAATGCACCGGCTAGACAATCTACGGCCATTTCCATTGCGTCTTGTAGTGAATCTCCACATGTGGAAAGGTAATTGAAGTCTAGAAAAATGACAGAGTAATGATTTTCTTCTTCAAAGAAACAAGCTGGATAAATTGACAACATGTTGTTTACCTCCTTTTTAAAATATTCAAGCAGAGTTATTTAAGCCCTGCTGGATTGTTCAGTTGACTTTGACAATGGTATAGTCACTTTACATTTTTTCGTTGGGTGTTTGTATTGCCTGTGGGAACCCATCCATCCGTAAGGATAAGTCGCTCCATATCCTTTGACGTCATTGGCATATGTGTCCTCTTTGCACAATTATCATATCAAAATATACGTGCATACACAATACGTATTATAGTGAAACGTATAAACAAAAAGAAGGAGGTTAATCCTTCTTTGAAATGTAAAGCGTACAAGTAAAGTCTAGGTTTTTAGATTGGTCAATTAAGTATTGTGGTTGTACTTTTGCGCCCCAGCTATTGATTCCGCCTACGCCCATTTGTTGTTTTGTGATTCTTAGATGGGTTGTGTGGGTTTGTGGAAGTTCAAATGTGTGGTTAGCATTATATAGGTGCATAAAGGAATACTTGCTTGCCATGCATTCCATTTTTTCAGACTTGATGTTTACTTGAATGGTGTCGTTGGATAGGCTGCACCATTTGCAGTCTGTGTGGTTGCCGTGTTCTTGTGGCTTTAAGTATGGAATGTAGTTTGTGTCTACGTTTTCAAAGTAGAAATCAGTTAGAGCATGGTCTCGATCTATATATGTGTCTTTTTCGCCTTTTCCAAAATAGGCGAAGTTTTTGAATTCTTCTTTTAGAGCAAACTCGATTCCAAAGAGTGGTAGTGTTTGTCTTTGTGAGTTTTTGTCTAGGTGCAACTGGATTTGAATACTTTGATTGTTGTAGACTGTATAGACGAGTTTACATTCTTCTTCAATAGATTCAAGTTGTATTGTATAGATCATTTGTGCGCATTTGGAGTTTCGTATCATTTTAAAGTCAACTACATTTTGAAATAGGCTTGCATTTAGCCAGTTGGCATAGGTTTGTTTGGCACCACGATCATTGTCGGTTAAAGCTCTATAAAAGACGGGTTTTGGTGCTTGTTGAAGTATTTCTTCATCATTTACTTGAATGGATACTAAACCTTTTCGTTTATCGAATAAGAATTCGGTATCGATAAATTGAATGCCAATTGTTTCTTTGCCTTCTACTACGAGCATGGCTTGTTCTTTGGGTGGGTCTTGTTTGACTTCAAAGACTTGTTGGTCAAAGGATTGAATGCCAAGTGGTGTTTTGTAGTAGATGGTTTTTGTGTAATAGCCTGGGGTATTGATTTGTTTAAATTGCACGGGCATTGTTTTTGTAGTGCCTGGTTCTACGCTTGTTTTAAAGATGCCGGATTGTATAACGAGTCCATTTTGTTTTAATTCAAAGATAAAGGTATCTTTGCTTAGGTCGTAGAATAAGTTTTTATTTTTAATGGTTACCGAATCGAAATGGATTTCCATATCGACATAGCGGTAGAGTTGTTTTAGTTCTTGGCTTTTGCCAGTTTCTTCTCGATTTGGCAATAGGATGCCGTCTCCACAGAAGTTAGAGTCATTAGGGTAGTCGTCAAAGTCTTGTCCATAATAGTATTGTCCGTCTTTTAAAATGGCTTGGTCTACATAGTCCCATACAAAGCCGCCTTGGTATTGTTCGTATTCATCTTCTAGGTTGGTATATTCTTCCATGCCTCCAAGACTATTTCCCATGGCGTGCATATATTCACATAGCATAAATGGTTTCATTGGATGGCTTTCTAGATAGGCTTTCACATTTTCTGGAGATGTATACATTCTAGATTCAATATCGGATGCATTTTCGAATGTTCGATCTTGTGTGATGCCTTCATAGTGGACAAGTCTTGATGGGTCTTGTTCTTTGAAGTAGTCGTGTAGGAGCATGAAGTTGGATCCGCTTCCTGATTCATTTCCAAGTGACCACATTAAGATGCAGGCATGGTTTTTATCTCTTTCATACATGCTTCTTGCACGGTCTAATAAACAATCTGTCCATTCGGTTTTGTTTTGTGGAAGGATATAATTTGCTCCATGGGTTTCTAGATTCATTTCGTCAATGACGTAGATTCCGTATTGGTCACATAGTTTATACCAATAGCTGTTGTTTGGATAGTGGGATGTTCTTACGGCATTGATGTTTAATGATTTTAAGATATGAATGTCTTCTTCCATTTGTTCTTGGGATAAACATCTTCCTGTTTTTGGATCCCATTCATGGCGGTTGATGCCGTGGAATACAATTCGTTTTCCATTGAGTTTCATAATGCCATATTCGAGCGTGAATTTTCGAAATCCGACTTGTTCTTGAATGGTTTCAATGATTTCGTTGTTTGTATCGTATAAAACGAGTTCTAATTGATACAGGTTTGGGAATTCACTGCTCCAAAGGCATGTATTTTCTACAGGGATTTCAAATGTATCTTGCATATTGCCATTCCATACGATGTTTCCTTGTGGATCGTATAGTTTGGCTTGTAGTGTATGGGATTCATTGCTACTCATTTTACAAACACAACTAAGAACACTTTTGTGTGTGTCTAGATCAATGTCTGTATCGATTTTTAAGTCTTGTATGTGAAGGCTTGGTTGTTTATAGATCATGACATCTCTAAATATGCCAGTAAAGCGCCACATGTCTTGGTCTTCTAGCCATGTGCCTGTGCATTTTTGAAAGATGCGTACGCAGAGTATGTTATCTTTTTCTTGTGTGTATTTTGTGATGTCAAAGCGGCTTGGAGTAAAGGAATCTTCTGCGTATCCGATAAATTTACCATTTAGCCATACGTAGATATTGGATTCTGCACCTTCAAAGGATAGGATAAGTTTATTTCCAATAAAGTCTTGTGGACAATCAAATGTTTTACGATATTGATAGACTTTGTTTTTGTCCATGTCAATTTGTCCTGGTTTTACCACGTCATGACCATCCCAAGGGTAGGTAACGTCTGTATAGTGTGGGTTATCGAATCCTTGGAGCTGGATGTGTCCGGGTACTTGGATGTCGTTCCAGTTGGAGTCATTAAATTCTGTATTATAGAAGAATTTAAAGCATGAATCATAATTTTTTGAAAGGTTGAATTTCCATGTTCCATTTAGTGAGAATGTGCTTGGTTTTTTGTCCTTTCCAATTGTATATATGTGGTCGCTGTAAGTTTGTAGTCTGTTTACTTGAAAGACACGTGGGTCTTTGATCCAGTTTAAGTCTGGTGTTCGCATTGTATCACTCCTTGTGTTATTGGTAACTTAAATTATATCAAAGGCAAGTATTGAAAGGAAGGTAAAAATCAATTAAAATAGTTGTTAAATTGGAGGTTGAAAGATGTCAGACATTCTTGGTTTTGTGTTTTCAATAGCCTTAATTTATTTTGGGATCAAAATCGCATTTAAGTTCATTAAGTGGATTGGAATTCTATTGGTTGTAGTATTTGTGTTTAAGATGGTAGCACTTCTTATATAAGGGAACATGAAGTTCTCTTTTTTTATTTATTGAGTTATCTATAAAATTCTAGTCGTCTATCATTTATCCTTTTTTTAAGGCATATGTGAAAAGCATTGGTTATTTTTCGGCGTTAAAGCAAATAATGTTATAGAAAAAAAGGAACATTGGTTAATGAAATTCAAATGAAGTAGGAGTATTATTCTCGCGAGGTAGTGAATCTTTTTGTCATTACGAAGGGGGTTAATTAAAGATGAAGAATGTCAAAGACAAAATCATTATTAGTGCTGCCGTTGGATTTACGGCGGCTAGTGGAATTACTCCTGTATTTGCACAAGAAACTACAAATACGGAAGTTATCAAGGAAGATGTAGAGGCAAAGAAGACAAAGAAAGAGAAACTAGAGGATTCTGTAAAGAATGCACAGGAAAACTTAGATTCAGCCAAGACAACGGCTAAGGAAAGTAAAGCGGGTGTTGATGAAGCTAAGGATACTTTAGATGAAGTTACAGTTGCTCAAGAAAATCAACAAGAAGTTGTGGATAGTGCATACAATATGGCTAATAATGCGATCAATGTAGATTTGCAGCCGATTCTTGATGAAATCAGTTCTTTAGAAAGTCAAATCAATGAGTCTAAGAAGGAATTGGAAGAACAAACAGCTAAAAATGAACAGGCATCGAAGGATTTAGAAGAAGCACAGAAAAGCTTAGAAACCAAGAAAGCTGAATTAAAGACTTTACAAGATAAGCTTGCTGGTATGAAGTCTGCTGAAGATTTAAATGCAGATTATACAAAGTCAAATGATGATGCTTCAAAAGCACAGGAAGCAGTTAATAAAGCACAGGCAGATGCAGATACAGCTAAGGCGAATTTATTAGCTGCTCAAAGTGATTTAACAGCGAAAGAAAATTCTTTAAATCAAGCTCGTACAGATTATGAGAATGCAACAAATGATGTTACTACAAAACAAGCTGATGTAAATGCGGCTCAAGCTACACTTGATGCATTATCAAATCCGGATGGTTTGGATAAAGCAAAGGCGGATTTAGTAACTGCTCAAACAAAGCTACAAACAGCTCAACAAAATCAGACGAATGCAGAAAATGCATTGACAACTGCAAATACGGCTTATGAAACGGCTAAGCAGGCTAAGGATACAGCTGAATCAAATTTGACAAAGGCTCAAAACGATTTAACAACAGCTCAAACAAAATTAGATGAAGCAAAAACATATGAACAAACCGCTAAAGATTCATTGAATACTGCTAAGGCAGATCAACAAAAGAATGAGGATGAAATTAATGTATTAAAAACTAAAATCAATACAGCTCAAGGTGAGGTTGATAAAGCTCAAAAGGATTATGATAATGCATTAAAAGTATATAATTCAACATTAACACCTTTAGAACAAGCCCAGAAAAACTTATCTGATTATGAAACTGCACATGCGACTGAGTTGGCTCGTTTAAGCCAAGGTAGTAAAGGATATTTTGATTCTATTGGGGTTTCAAAAATAGTTGATCCAGTCTTTGATAAAAATAATCCAAATACGGCAGAAGCGGAGTTAGCAACGCATACACAAATGGGACAAAAAAATGATGCGACAAGTTTGGAAAATATGCAGGCATCTATTGCGTATATGAAAGAATGTAATGATCTTCGTAAAAAACACAACTTGTCAGATTTAAAAGTTAGTATGTGGTTGATGGCAGTTGCACAGGTAAACGCAAATAATGCCAGAGATAATCATGATCATGCCGGAGTATATGTCACAGCTGAAAACTTAGCTTGGGGATGGTCTGATGCCTATACAGACTATAGTCCATATAGAGGATGGTATGACCAAGAAAAGAAAGAGTATGATAGTGGAAATCACAAATTCTCAGAAACTGGTCACTATCAAAATATTGTTGAAAAAGGATTTACCGTGACTGGATTTGGGGTAGAAACTGCTGGCGGTTTATCTACAGCTCATTGTCAGGAATTCTTAGATGAGACAATTACGGATGATACTGTAATGACTGTATCCGAGTTTGAAACATCATTCAATAACTACTATTACAACTTAAAAGATGTAGATGCTCAACATAAAGCTTTACAGAATGCTGTTAAAAATGCATCTGGCTCAGGTTCTAAAGACAACACAGCTGTAACAAACGCTCTTAACTTGTTGAACGCTAAAAAAGATGCATTAAGTTCTTTACAGACTCAGAAAACAAAGAGAGAAAATGCACGTGCTGGTTTGGAAACGCTTGTAAAGGGAGCTAATGATTCGTACAACCAAGCTGTACAAAATACGAATACAGCTAACCAAAAGGTTGAAGATGCAAAAACTGCTAAAACAAATGCAGAAAATGCTTTGAGCAACGCAAAAGCAGAATTGACTACTAAAGAAATGGCTCTTCAACAAGCATCTTCAAATGTAGATAGTGCAAAAGCTAAGACTGAAGAAGCTCAAAACAAAGTGAATACTTTGAATGAGAGAATCAACAATTGGACTGAGAATACAGAAAAAGCTAAAGAGGATTTGCAGAAGGCTAAGGATGCTTTAGCAAAAGCTAAGACTAGAAAAGCGCAGTTAAAAGAAGTATACGATAAAGCAACAGATGAGCATAAAAAGTCATCTGAAGCAGTCGAAGCCGCAACAGCTTCTTCTAATAGTGCAAATGATAAGTTGGCTAGTGCTAAGAATGAATTAGATACAAAACTTGCATTGAGAGATGCTGCAAAAGATGCTTTGGATGCATATAATTCAACGGTTGATAGTGTTCATGCATTAAATGAAGATATTGTAGTATTGGATAGTACAATTAAGTCAAAAGAAACTGAAAAGTCAGAATCCAGTGAGAGAATTGCAGTTTTAAAAGTGGATATTGAAAAGGCTATAAAGGATAAGGCTAAACTTGAGGGTGAGACTGTTCCTTTTAAAGAAGCACAAAAAGTATTGAATAATGTATTGAGTGAAGGATCAAAGGCAGATACTTCTAGTATTACGGATGAAAAATTGTTGGGATACTTGAATGTTCTTGGTAAAGAAGTAGATAAGCTTCATGAGATTGATGTTGAGCTTAATGATGCCAAGGAAGAATATGCATATAAATTGTCTTTATACAACCAAGCTTTGGTTAACCAGGCTAAAGCTCAAGCTACTTATGATGATGCTATGAATGCTCTTGATAAATATATTGAGGATACTGCAAAACATGTTGTTAAACAGAATTCTGAAACAGTCAAGAAGGCGAATGCTACAACTGTGAGTGGAACAAATACCGGTGTAGAAACTGGTCTAGGATTAGATGCAGCCATGATGGGTGCAGCTGCTTTGGGTATTGTTGAGGCTAAGCGTAGAAGTAAAAAACAATAGTATGTTTGAAGGTAGGATTTGAAATCTTGCCTTCTTTTTATATGTGCATATTCGTTGATGTTTAATTGAGACAGGTTCATAATGTGATTAATTTGGAGGTGTTAATGATGAAACGTTATATAAATTATTCAATTGTATATGCCATATTGGCAATGATTGGTGGAGTATTCTATCGTGAGTTTACGAAGATGAATGATTATACGGCTTGGACGACTTTGTCTGTTGTTCATACGCATTATTTTATTTTGGGTATGATGTTCTTTTTGATTCTTGGATTGGTTTCAATGAATGTTAACTTTAAATCAAATCGTGCAGTGTTGTTTTATAATGTTGGACTAAATCTAACGGCTATTATGTTAATGGTTCGTGGGATTGTTCAAGTTTTAGACTTGAACGTTGTATCTGCTGTTATTTCTGGTATTGCGGGTATTGGTCATATTATTCTTGGTGTTTCATTAGTTGTGATTTTATTGGATATAAAAAAGAGCGTTTAAGCTCTTTTAGTTTGCCTCTAACATGTCGGCTAGGGAAGTGTCTTGCACAAATGTATTTGTGTTATTCATAAATAATACATCTGTGATTAAATCGTCTTTAATGAGTCTTGTGTAGTCTTCAAAGTAATATCTAGCGTCTACGACTGTAATGGATGCGTATTGTGGAATCAAGAATGGGATTAAACTATTCGCATAGGAGTCTTTGATCAATAGTAGGTGTCTTTTTGAGTTGTTGTCTACATTGATGTGGAATAGGGCTTTGTTGCCTCCCATAAAGACTGTGTATTGGTCTTTTGTTTCGAGGGCGTCTGAGTGATAGATGGTTCTTGATTTTTTATTTGTGGATTCGTCTGTGATGACGTAATCGCATTTATCTTTTGGTACGTAGATATCGATTTCGTCTTTGATGTTTACACTTCCTGTTTTATTGGCGAGTGTTCCTTCAAAGTTTGTTGTGACTGGATATATTGTATAGTCGGATTGTTTGGTTGTTTCAAGATTGAATGCTTTGGCTATGTCTTGGTAGGCATAGTAGGATGCAAGGCTTGTCCAATGGTGGTCCGTTTTATAATATAAGTATTCGTCTTTGTGCTTTTTTAATGTATTTCGCAAATCTATTTTTACAATGGAATCATCTAATTTATTGTAGATATTGTCTATTTGTTTATCTTGGTTTAGGGTAACTGCATATTTTGGCAGGTACGCTTTTTTTATACTTACAGCATTTGGTGCAGTCACAAATCCTACGTTGAGTTCTGGATTGTTTTGTTTAAATGTGTTTATGGCGTTTAGATTTCTTTCGAGTTGTTCCTTGTTTGGCTTGGCTGTTTTTTCAATAAGGCCTTGTTTAGTAAGGAAAACGTCTTGTATTTCTTTTACGCCAAATGTTTTTTGAATCAAGTATTTAATGTGTATGTTTTGATCTCTACATATGAATTGATCAGAGAACCATGTATTTAAGTCTTTTGTGTATTGTCCGGATAATACGTGTTCTGTATTCCATGATGGAAAGGTTTGTAGGGGTCTATTTTCTGTTTCGGATTGTTTATGGTCAGGAATGATGATGTTTACTGTCATTGTTGCTATTGCTGCTACACTAACAACTTTGGCTAGGCTGCTTGCCATAATGCTTGAATATTTATGTTTCATGTTAGACCTCCTTTTCTAGAATGCGAAGTATAGGAAGGAATGGTATGTTCCTCCTACAATAAATGCGATGCATACAATTAATAGAATTATGTAGATTGTCCATGTTGTGTATACGGCTTTCATTTTGTATTGGTTGTATACAAAGATTTGAATTTTGTCATAGACTTTTGTACTGAGTAGAATGGCGAGTACGAATAATATGAAATAGGATTTTAACATAAACTTGGCTTGGTTATTTGCGAATGTTGTAGTTCCTATACTTATCATTTTTCCAAGTGTTGAAAATGCGGTTGTGATATTTGGACTCATAAAGAATACCCATCCAATTAATACTACGAGTAATGTATAGATGTGGGATATTGGTTTTGGAAGTTTTTCGAGTTTTTCTCTTAAGAAGAATTTTTCTAGGAGTAAAAGACATCCATAATAGAGTCCCCATAGAATGAATGTCCAGTTAGCGCCATGCCATAGTCCTGTACAGAACCATACGATAAAGATGTTTCTTATGTATGTGTTTTTGTCTACACGATTTCCGCCTAATGGAATGTATAGATAATCTCTAAACCATTGGGATAGGGAAATATGCCATTTTCTCCAGAAGTCTTGTACAGATGTGGCTGTGTATGGATGGTCGAAGTTTGGCTTGAAGTCAAAGCCAAAGAATCTTGAGAGTCCGATGGCCATGTCTGAATAGCCGGAGAAGTCAAAATAGATTTGTAGCATGTAACAAATGGCTAATAGCCATACGCCTAGAGTGGAAGTGTTATTTTGAAGTATGGAGTAGACATAAGATAATTGGTCTGCTAACAATACTTTTTTTATTAAACCTTTACTGAATAGAACCATGCCAGATGCGTATTGTGCTTTTGAGAGGGTTCTATTTGTTAATTGGTCTTCCATTTCGTGGTAGGAAACAATGGGTCCCATACTGATTTTTCCAAAGAAACTTACATAGAGTGCGAAGAGTATGATGTTTTTTTGTGGTTTACTTTTACCGTTATATACATCGAATATGTATGAGAGTTCACTGAATGTAAAGAAGGATAGTCCTACGGGTAAAGCTATTTTAAGATTGGATTGTATGTGGAGTATGTCCATTAAAAATCCTGTGTATTTATAGAAGCCTAGAATGAATAGGTTAACAGCTACGGATACTATGAGTAGTATTTTTTTAGTTTTTTCATCATCTTGCGCTTCGAGTTCAAATGCCGTGAAGTAGTTCCATAGAATGGATAGTATTAATAGTACGACATAGATTGGGTTGGACCATGCATAAAAGAGTAGGCTGAATACTACTAATAGAATGTTTTGAAGTTTTATGTTTCTGATTTGCTTTGTGAGTAGAACACTAATGGGTAGGAAACAAAATAAAAAAATTAAATCTGTGAATACCATATTTTATTCCCCCTCACTTAATACTTTTTTGAATTGATCATTCATTGTGTTTGCATCTTTTTTTACTGCATATAAGCCATAGTTTCCATGAATATCAATAATAGCGTTTTTTAATAGTTCGGCTTGTTGTGGTGCATAGCCTTCAAAGATGCCTTTTTGATTTTTAACTCTTTTTTCAATGGTTTCTTTAAATGGTTCTTGTTGAGAACGGTCTTTAAATTTCACTAAGACAAATTCACTCGCGCTCATGGCGTCATCAGATTTGTAGTAGATAACACTTTCATATTGTGATGGATCTAAGTCTAGAAATCGTTTCATACTTAAATTATCTTGTTGGCTAAGTCCATCAAGATTGATGTTTTCTATGGTTTTACTTTGTACTTCTTCCATAGTTTTCGTACTGTCTTTGTCGTATGAGAAATTTGTGGATAGTAAAATAATGAATCCGATGAGAACGAATCCTTTTAAAATGGTGAATATATACTTTTTCATAATCTCTATGCCCCTTATAATTTGATTGTGATTACTTCAATTGTATCATAAATTCTATGATATAATCTGATTAAAGGGGATATAAACATGAAAAAATTTGGGTTTATCGGATTGGCTGTATGTATTTGTTTACTTACGGGTTGTGAAAGTCATAATGAGGGTGTTTCTTATATTAAGGAACAGGAGAGTTTGGATACAAAAGAATTGTCTAAGCATTTAACGAATAAGCGTATTGAAGAAAAGCTTTCTTTGGTTCGTGAAGGAAAGTTGGATGTATTTTCTATGTTTGAAGATTATGCCATTTATGGAGATTCTCGTGTATATGGATTCGCGTCTTATGGGTATTTGCCTTGGAATCGTGTGTTTGCGGATGCAGGAAACACGATTTTAAATATTTCGGATTATAGTGAGGCATTAAAAGAAATCAATCCTTCTAATATATATTTCTCCTATGGAGTAAATGATATGGGATTGGATTTAAAGACTGAGAATGGAACGTATGGGGATTTGTATGAAGAAAAAGTAAAGGGTGTTTTAGAGATTTGTCCCAAAGCGAATATATTTATTAATTCTATTGTTTGTCCTACGCCGGCTGCGGTTGAAGAACATTCTGAATGGTCTAAAACGGATGATTATAATAGTCAAACACAAGAGATGTGTCAAAGAAATGGTTGGAATTATGTAGATATTTCGGATATTACCAATCATGGTGAGGATAAGTATTATCAAGAGGATGGAGTCCATTATATTCAGGATTTGTATCCTGTATGGGCTGAAAGAATGATTGATGAAACAATTAAAGTTGTTGAGTAGAAGGATTAAGATCCTTCTATCTTTTTTTGACATTATCACATAATTTTAATATACCCCTTATATAAAGATGATATGAATAGAATTAATCTTGACTTTATTAACTTTTTTTGTTTCAACACCTTGATTATGGTATACTTTTCTACGTAGAGAAATTCTCTACAAAAATAGGAGAGTGTTTTTATGTATTCGAAATATGGAAAGCGAACGATAGATTTTCTTTTGAGTTTTGCTGGAATCATAATCTTATCTCCACTATTGATTGTATTAATGGTTTTAATTAAGGTGACTTCTCCGGGACCTGTGTTTTTTAAGCAGAAGCGTGTGGGAATTCATAAGTCTTATTTTAATATTTTAAAGTTTAGAACAATGCGTATTGATACACCGAAAGATATGCCTACGCATTTATTGGAAAATTCAGATCAATATATTACGAGTATTGGTAAATTTTTGAGAAAGACGTCTTTGGATGAGCTTCCACAGTTGTTTAATATATTTAAAGGGGAAATGGCAATTGTGGGTCCAAGACCGGCTCTATGGAATCAATATGATTTAATTGAATTGAGAGATCATTATGGCGCCAATGATGTACTTCCTGGTCTTACTGGTTGGGCGCAGGTAAATGGTCGTGATGAGTTGGAAATAGATGTTAAGGCTAAACTTGATGGAGAGTATTGTAAGAATTTAAGTTTTTCATTTGATTTGAAATGTTTTTTTATGACAATCTTTTCTGTGTTAAAACATGATGGGGTTGTCGAAGGTGGTACGGGAAGTATCCATAATAAAGATAATAATAACTAAGGGATAGTTATAAGGTCTTCGTTTATATCATATTTAGGTTGGGGAGTTATCTATGGTCGTAGCATTAGTATATGCGTTTGATACATGTTTGGATCGCATTAATTTATTGAAGAAATACTACACTTCTAAGGGGTTTGATGTTGTGAGTGTAACTTCAAATTTTTCACATAGAAAAAAAGCGGTTTATCAAGCTGAAGCTGATGTTGTGATTCCTGTTCGAGAGTATCATAAGAATCTTTCTGCGGACAGGATCTTGTCTCATATTGAGTTTTCTAAAAAGGCAAGAAAGGCTATGGAAGACATTCAACCAGATTTAATTCATTGTATTATTCCGTGTAATACGCTTGTAAAAGAAATGGCGAAATATAAAAAGAAACATCATAATGTTAAAGTGATGTATGATATTATTGATTTGTGGCCAGAATCCATGCCGATTGATCGGTATAAGGGATTATTGCCTTTTAAAATATGGAAGAATAATCGTGATAAGTATTTATCAAGTGGAGATGTTGTTTTCTGTGAATGTGAATTGTTTAAGAAATATGTACATTGTGGAAATGTTCTATATTGGGCAATTGATAGAGAGTGTTTGCCAATGAATCCGTATTTAAGTGAAGATGAGTTGCAGTTCTGTTACTTGGGTTCTATAAATAATATTATAGACATACCGATGATTACTGCGTTTTTAAGGGAGTGCAGTATAAAAAAGAAATGTGTTTTGCACATTATTGGCAATGGAGAAAATAAAGAACACTTTATTCAAGAAGTACTATGCGTCGGAGTCAATGTGATTGACCATAAAGAAGTGTATGATCCAGTTCAAAAACAAGAAATATTTGATCAGTGCAATTATGGCTTTAATGTCATGAAGTCGAGTGTAGTAGTTGGGTTGACTATGAAATCACTAGACTATATGTGTGCTGGTTTACCAATTATTAATACGATTAAAGGGGATACAAAAGATTTTTGTGAAGAATGGGATATTGGGTTTAATCTAAATAAAAGCAATATTAAAGAGATGGCGAATATAGTTTGTTCAGAGAGTATGGATGTGCAGCTTCAAAGAAGAAAGAATATTCAGAATTTGTATAATACATACTTTACAACGAAGCATTTTAATGCGACGTTATCAGAAGCACTAAAAAGAATATACGGAGGATGAATATGGCAAGAGAAGAAAAGAGAAAACCAATTATATTAACTATATTTTTTATAATTCTTTCTTTGATCATGGTGGTTTTTGCGTTTGGAATCATTTATCAAATTATTAAATTACAAGTTTTACCGGATAAATTAGTTGTCCCTATTATTTTGATTATTGTGTTATTTACAGCAATTATGCTTGTATTATTAAACTTTTTTACGCGTGGTATCGCAACTCGTATTATTTATACTTTTTTAATTATTGCGGTTTCTGTTGTTTATGGGTTTGGAAACTTTTATTTATATTCAACTTCTAAAACATTAACAAAAGTGACTACGCAAACGGGGATTGTAAAAAACACTGTGTCTGTAATTGCATTATCGAGTTCGAGTATGTCAGATGTATCTGATTTAAATAATGCGAAGGTTGGTTCTTTAAAAACGATTGGTAAAGAGGGTACTCAAAAAAGTTTAAAAGATATTAAAAAGAACAATGTTTCTGTAAATAACAAAAAATATGATAATGTACCTGGCTTGATTAAAGCTTTATATGATGGGGACGTAGATGCAGTTATTTTAAATGAGGCATATCGTTCAAATGTTTTAGAATTAGAAGGATATAATGCGTTTAATGATGAAACGAAGGTTATTCATCAAACTGTTTTTTATACAAATGATACAAACGATGCATTAGCTGTATCAGACATTACTACAACTCCATTTAATATTTTAATTAGTGGTAATGATTCATTTGGAAAGTTAGATGAAGTTTCAAGATCTGATGTAGATATGATTGTGACAGTGAATCCAGTAACATCTACTGTATTAATGACAAGTATTCCTCGAGACAGTTATGTGCAAGAATATTGTGAAGATTATGCATGTAATTACGGAGCAAACGATAAATTGACTCATACAGGTATTTATGGTGTGGATACTACACGTGATACAATTGAACAACTATTAGACATCGATATTAATTATACGTATCGTGTGAACTTTACAAGTATGATTGATATTGTAGATGCCTTAGGTGGTGTTGATATTGATGTAAACGAAGGTATGGCTGTCAGCAAGTTCTATTCAGATAGTACTTTAGAAGGTGTTCATGAAGGAACAAACCATTTAAATGGTAAACGAGCTTTAGCGTATTCTCGCGAAAGGAAAGCGTACCTAGATGGCGATAGTCAGCGTGCTAGAAATCAGCAACAAGTATTGCAGGCTATGGTAAAAAAGGCTACTTCACCGGAGTTGTTAAAGAATTATTCGAGTATTTTAAATGCGATTAGTGGTGCATTTGATACAAATATGACTTCAGATGAAATTACGTCTTTTATTAAATATCAGATTCAGGCAATGCCAGGATGGAAATTTGAACAATATGTATTAAAAGGCTATAGTGATATGCAGGTTAGTGCTGAACTTGGAAGTGCGGTAAGTGTAATCATGTTATATCAAGATTCTATTCGTGTTGCTTCTGAAAAAATTCAAGCTGTTTTGGATGGCAAGTCAAGTGATATTATTGAAACAGAAGAAGATGTTCCAGCTGGAACGCTTTCAGAAGAAGAAATTGAAGCACAGATTCAAGCAGGCCTTATGACTGAATTACCTGAAGAAGGTATGGAAGAATATTATCAGACTAATGATTAGTAAAAGGAAGCTTTGGCTTCCTTTAAATTTTTAATGTATAAATGAAAGGTTGTTTAATTATGAATACATTTTATGCGATACTTGTAGTTTATAATCAATCCATTCAAGATAGTTGTACATATAGATTTATTAAAGAGCATAAAAGCATACATCTTATAGTATGTGATAACAGTACAAGTGATTATGGCAATAAATTCGTTGTTGAAAGTGATGGATATACATATATAAATATGCATGGAAACAAAGGAATTTCTAAAGCATACAATGCTGCACTAGATTTGTTAAAAGATAAACGTGGATATGTTATTTTATTGGATGATGATACGATTTTAAATGAAGGATATTATAATAGTATTTTAAATTCAACTTGTGATATTGCGGTTCCAATTGTTAAGGATGAAAAATCAATTTTATCACCATGTAAGATGGTAGATGGTGTGGTATCTAGATGGGATGGAAAAGAAAAGCTAAATCAATTTACAGCCATTAATAGTGGAATGGTTGTGAATCTAGATATTTTTAAATTCTATCGCTATGATGAGCATTTGTTCTTGGATTATGTCGATCATAATTTTATGTTAGATATGAAAGATAAAGATGTTCAAGTTTTGGATTGTGTAGTGCAACAAGAGTTTTCAGGTAATGATGTTTCAAATTTAGAGGGTAGTTTAATACGCTTGAAAATTTTTAAGGAAGATTCAAAATATTTTTATAGAAGAAATAAATTTAAGTATCTAATTGTAGTTTTAAAACGAAAATTACATTTAATGTTACAATATCATAGTTTGCGATTTTTATTTGTATAAAGGAGATGATTTTGAATGGCGGTTTCAGTGGTGATGGCTGTTTATAATGGAGAAAAGTATTTAAAAGAACAATTGGATTCTATTGTTTGTCAGTTAAGCTTTGAGGATGAATTAATTGTTTCTTTAGATCCATCCAATGATCATTCAAAAGAAATCATTGAACAATATACAAACATTAAATTAGTGGATGGACCGGGTAAGGGTGTTATTAAGAATTTTGAAAATGGGTTAAAATATGTAAAGAATGAATATGTTTTTTTAACCGATCAAGATGATGTTTGGATGAAAGATAAAGTAAGTAAAGTGTTGTCTCAATTTGATGAGAATACAATGATTGTGATGCACGATGCCATTATTGTGGATGAAAACAAAAAAGAGATATCGCCTTCTTATTTTGATATGCGAAATGTTCGATTGGGAATTAAAGAAAACTTATTAAAAAATTCTTATATCGGATGTTGTATGTGTGTAAGAAAAGAAGTGGTTGACAAGGCATTACCATTTCCGGAACCACTTCCCATGCACGATCAGTATTTAGGGCTGACTGGTGAATTAATGGGACAAAATAAGTTATTCAAAGAACCTTTGATTATGTACCGAAGACATGGAGAAAATGTATCGAGTCAAAGCCATGCAAGTTTTAAACAAATGTTTAAATGGAGAATGGAGATTTTAAAGGCTTTTAAAATGGTTAAACTTAGAATTCAAAAATAAATGTTTTAGATTGAAAATTTATATATAAGAAGAGTGAAAACAGGAAATTATGAATCAATTAAAATACTATAAAACAGGACAATTCGCAAAACTAGCGAATGTGAGTGAAAGAACAATTCGATATTATGACAAAATAGGGTTATTAAAACCCTCTTTTGTTATGGAAAATGGGTATCGGCAATATAGTGATTTAGATTTATTAAAGTTACAGAAGATTTTATCTTTAAAACATTTGGGGTTTAGTATTGAAGAAATCTTTCCTATGGTTATGGATAATACAAACTTAAAAGAAAGCTTCGAGTTACAGATTGGTTTGATTGAAGATAAGATTAGTCATTTACAATCATTGAAGGATGCATTAAAAAGAGCGAGTCAAACGCCGGATTTAAGTTGGAATATGATCCTATCTTTAGTTCAATTATCGAATGAGGAAACGAATATTATTGAACAATATAAGAATGCGAAAAACTTAAATGATCGTATATCTTTACATGAAAAGTATTCTACAAATAAGCAGGGTTGGTTTAATTGGTTATTCAATCAAATTGATTTTAGTAAAGTCTATCGATTATTAGAACTTGGTTGTGGGAATGGTAAATTATGGCAAGAAAATAGAATTGATTTAAGAAATAGAGAAATCTTCTTATCGGATATTAGTGAAGGTATGGTTGAAGAAGTAAGAAATAAATTGGGTTCTGATTTTAACTGTATTGTGGCAGATGCTGAAAAGATTCCATTCAAAGACTCTTACTTTGATTCTATTATAGCCAACCATGTTCTATTCTATTTGAATGATTTAAATCTTGGTATAAAAGAAATAAGTAGAGTGTTAAAACCAAATGGAATTCTATACTGTAGTACATATGGTAAGAACCATATGAAAGAAATCACGGAAATCGTACAGAACTTTGATTCTAGAATTAATCTATCGAATCATAGTTTGTATGATATCTTTGGTTTAGAGAATGGTGAAGATATATTAAGTAAATATTTTTCAAATATTCAACGAATGGATTATCAAGATTCATTAGAAATAACAGAATCAAAACCTTTAATTGACTATATTATGTCTTGTCATGGCAATCAAAATGAAATATTGGGTCCTAGACTTAATGAGTTCAAAGAATATATTGAAGAATTGTTAAAGAATAATGGTAAAATAGTTGTAACAAAACAAGCTGGATTGTTTGTATGTGAGAAATAGCGATTTTTAAAATGTATTAGAATATGATAAAATAAATATCGTTTGATAAAATGAGGTGAATTCATGGATAAACAAAATGCGATTGAAGTTAGAAATGTCAATAAGGATTTTAAAATAGAATATGATAAAGCAAAAACATTAAAAGAACGTCTACTTTTTTTAGGTAGAGGCAATGCTGAATATCATCATGTTTTAAAGAATATTAATATAAATATTAAAAAGGGGGAGACTGTCGGCCTAATTGGAACGAATGGTTCTGGTAAATCAACTTTGTTGAAATTGATGACGAAAATTATATTTCCTAATCAAGGAACGATTGAAACAAATGGTAAAATTACGTCTTTACTTGAATTAGGTGCTGGCTTTCATGACGATTTTACAGGAAGAGAAAATATCTATTTCAATGCATCAATTTTTGGCTTAACACATAAACAAATTGATGAAAGGATTGAGGATATTATTGAATTTTCTGAATTAGGAAGTTTTATTGATAATCCGATTCGAACATATTCTTCTGGTATGTATATGCGTTTGGCTTTCTCTGTAGCCATTAATGTAGATGCAGATATTTTATTGATTGATGAAATTTTAGCTGTAGGCGATCAATATTTCCAAGAGAAGTGTTATGCAAAATTAAATGAGTTGAAAAAGAAAGGCAAGACAATTGTTTTTGTTTCTCACAGTTTAGATGTAGTAAAAAGTCTATGTACTCGAGCTATATGGATTTATAAGGGTGAAGTACACGAAGATGGGAATCCAGAAGAAGTCATTGAGCATTATTTAGATCAGCTTGCATTAGATCATTCGGCTGAACGTAAAATGGCTTTAGAAGCAGGTGCTGTTGGTCAAGCCATGACATATATTGATGAACCAAAGAATTATCAAGAATTCCCATCATCTTTAAGATATACGGATAGTCATGGTTGGATTATTTCAGATGATCCTAGCGCAAGACTTAGAATCTTATTAGATGATAAAGAATTGGATGCAGATGTAACTCGTTATAAACGTCTTGATGTTTATAAAGCATTTCATGCAGATTATGCAGGTCTAGTTGATATTGATACATTAGGTTGGAAATTTAATTTATCTTTAGAAGATCTAGAGCTTGGTACACATTATATGAAAGTGCAGTGTGTGAATAAGAATGAAGAAGTTTTATCTGAAACAAAAATGGAATTCGATATCAAATAGGAGGAATACATTTTGACAATTTTCAAAGATTTATATAATTATAGAGAATTATTAAAAACAAACACAAAAAAAGAAATTCGTGGTAAATATAAAGCTTCTGCTTTAGGTGTATTATGGTCGTTTATTAATCCGTTATTACAGGTTTTAGTATATGCAATCGTATTTCCATTTATTATGCGTGGAGCCGGAACTGATAACTACATTGTGTATTTGATTACTGGTATCATTCCTTGGACATTTTTCACAAATGTAGTTTCAGGAGGAACACCATGCATCAAATATAATGCGGGTATTATTAAAAAGGTTTATTTTCCTAGAGAAATTTTACCCATTTCATTATGTTTAAGTGCTTTAATTAACTTTGGTATTTCTTGTATTATTATTTTGATTTTCTGTATTATTTTTGGTGTTGGTATTACACCTTATGTTTTATTAGTTCCAGTTGTAGCTATTGTTCAGACTGTTTTATCGCTAGGCATTATCTTTATCCTTAGTGCCATAAATGTATATGTGCAAGATATTGAACATATTGTTGGTTTTATTCTACAAATGGGATTCTACGGTACTCCAATCATCTATGATTTAAAAGCTTATACTTCAACAAGTCATGCTACTCTAATGAAATTAATCAATTTAAATCCATTAACAACAATTGTTAATTCATATAGAGATTTATTTTTGTATCATACAATGCCAAATTGGACAAACTTAGCAATTGTATTTGTGTTAGGTTTGATTGTATTGATTTTAGGATATAAAATTTTCAAAAAACTAGAAAAAGGTTTTGCCGAAGAATTGTAAGGGGAGTATTTAAAATGTCTAAACTGAAGAAAATAGTAAAAAGTATTTATAGTTGTTTATATATTTTGTTTAAGTACGGTCCCGTTTCATTAAAAAGAAAATTTGATAACTATAAATATCACAATTCAATTACCCAACAGATGATTGATGCGACTCATATTTATTCAGAAGATGTATTAGATAAACAGAGAAAAACTCAATTTAAAAATCCAATTCAAATTAGCATTTTAACACCTTTGTTTAATACACCCGAAGATTTTTTGCTGGATATGATGAATTCGTTAAAAAAACAGACATACTCAAATTGGCAGCTGTGTCTAGCTGATGCAAGTGATGATGATCATTCATATGTACAGGATATTTGTAAAAAATATTGTGAGGAAGATTCTCGTTTTGTGTACAAAAAGTTGGATACAAATAAGGGTATTTCAGGCAATACGAATGATTGTTTTAAATTGGCAACGGGTGATTATATTGGTTTGTTAGATCATGATGATATCTTGCACGCATCTTTACTATATGAAGTAGCAAAGGCTATTAATGAAGAAAATGCAGATTTTATTTTTACAGATGAGGTTAAGTTCGAAGGGAATATTCACAATATAACAGATGTAAAAGCATTTAACTTTAAACCAGGATTTGGTGTGGATGATTTACGTTCACATAATTTTATTTGTCATTTTACATGTTATAAAAAGTCTTTATTAGAAAGTGAACCTGCTTTATATAGAGATGAGTTTAATGGTAGCCAAGATCATGATATGGTTTTACGTTTAACTGAAAAGGCAAAACGTATTGTACATATTTCAAAGCCTTTATATTATTGGCGTTTGCACCAACAATCTGTATCGATGGATTTAAATTCAAAACCATATGTAGTAGATGCTGCAATACGTGCTGTATCTGCTCAACTAGATAGAATGAATGAAAAGGGAACCGTTCAAAGTAGTTTACCTTTTTTAACAATTTATAAAGTTGATTATCCATTAGAAAACAAACCATTAATTACAATGTTTGTGAATTGCGATTCAGAAAAAGCATTAGATGTATTTAAATCAAAAGTTATATCTAAATCAAGTTATAAGAATTTAGAATTTATTAAAATGGAGTCATGGAATCAAATTGAAAATGTAAATGGTGAATATGTAATGTTGGTATCAGACCAACTTGAAATACTACATGAGCATTGGATTGAAGAAATGATGATGCATGCCGTAAGAAAAAGTGTCTTTGCGGTGAGTCCTAAGATTTATAATAAAGATTTTACTGTAAATTATGCAGGGATTTGTTTAGATAAGGATACAGATAATTATTTGTATCCTCTATGTTCACATGATTCAAATATGGATATCGGATATGAAGGTATGTTGTGTCATGTTCGTAATGTAACAGCTACAACAAGAGAATGTATGTTGTTTGAAAGACAAAAATGGATTGAACTTGCGCAAACCAGAAAATTAATTTCAGGTTATGAAGAAGTTGAAATGTGTTTAAGAGCTATAGCTCTAAATATGAGAAATGTTTTTGTCCCATATGCAGAATGTAAATTGAAAAAGAATAGTGTGATTAAGCGGGATTCCAATGAATTTAAATTAAAATATTACAATGAGATTGAAAATGATATTCGTTTGAACGAAAATTGGAAAAGTTTAAAAGTAGCATGAGGTACAAGATATGGATAATATAAAAGTATTAGCGAGTAAAGTAAAAACTACAATTCAGCGTGATGGGGTAGGGTCTGTTGCCAAAAAGTCAGTCATGTATTTAAGAACAGAAAGACAACGTCGTATTTTAGAGAAGAGCATCGGGAAGAGTTTTAAAGATGTATTATTTATTAATGGAGTAAATTATAATGATTTACCACATCCACCTCGATATAGAGTTAAACACCAAATAGAACAATTATTATTGAATAATGTAGAATGTGATGAAATATTCTATACAAATATAGATATGGATCTCGTTCGTATGTATCGTGTTTTCATCGTTTATCGTTGTTGGATTACACCAGAGCTAAAAGCATTCATTGAAAAAGCTCATAGTTTAAATAAAATTGTACTTTACGATATTGATGATTTAGTTATTGATACTAAATATACAGATTTAATTAAATACTTAGATACTTTTTCACCACAAGACCGTGCAAACTATGATGAGAGTGTACGTAACTATGGACGTGCTTTAAAACTTTGTGATGGAGCTATTACGACTACAGAAAGATTAGCCGAGGAATTAAAGAATTATGTTCCTCAAGTGTTTGTAAATCGTAATACAGCTTCATTAAAAATGATTGAATTTAGTGAAAAAGCATATTTGGAGCAATCTAAAAAAGAAAAAACAAATATAGTAAAACTAGGCTATTTTAGTGGAAGTATCACACATAATGATGATTTTAATATGATTAAAGAGAGTGTTCTTAAAGTGATGAAAGAACATTCAAATGTTGAACTTCATATTGTAGGTCTATTAGATATTCCTGAAGAATTTGAAGAAGTTAAAGATAGAATTGTTGCGCATCCATTTACCAAATGGCAAGAATTACCGGCTTTAATTGCATCTATCGATATTAACTTGGCTCCATTAACAGATACGATTTTTAACGAAGCAAAATCTGAGAACAAATGGGTAGAAGCTGCGTTAGTAAGAGTTGTAACGATTGCTAGTAATCTAGGTGCATTCAAGAAAATGATCAAATCCGATGTTACAGGAGTATTATGTGATACACCAGAAGATTGGTATATTAAACTAACAGAATTAGTTATAGATACCGAAAAAAGAGAAAGCATTGCTTTAGATGCATACAATTATTGTATTAAGAATTGTGTGACTCTATATACTGGCTATGGTTTAAAGGAATTTATTGAATCTGTTCAGACACCAAACTTAATGATGGTTTTACCAGCATTAAATATTAGTGGTGGTATCATGGTTGCCTTTGAACATTGCAAGATACTTAAAAATGCTGGATATGATATTACAATCGTCAATGATGATTTTGATGATTCTAAATGGATTACTTTTGCGGGAGTAGAATTTCCAGTAATCGCAAGTCGTAAATTTAAGTTTAGAGGTAAAATAGATAAGGCTGTGGCAACAATGTGGTCAACAGTTTCATTTCTTGAAAAGAATGTTAATATTAAAGATCGTTATTATTTAGTACAAAATTTTGAAACGGATTTTTATGAATTTGGAGATAGTTTGAAAGAAAAAGCCAATTGTAGTTATTCTCCAAGAGTCGATGTCAAATTTTTAACAATTTCGAAATGGTGTGAGGATTGGTTGGAATCTCGTTTTAATAAAAAATCTATGTATTTACCAAATGGACTTCATACAGAAGTATACACATCACATAAAAGAAGTATGGATGGAAAAATCCGTATTTTAGTTGAGGGGGATAATAAAGTCTATTATAAAAATGTAGATGAGAGTTTCAAAATCACAAATGAATTAGATCATGATAAATTTGAAGTTTGGTATTTATCATATAATGGAACACCAAAAGATTGGTATATTGTGGATAAATTCTATAATAAAGTACCTTTTGAAGAAGTTTCGAATATTTACAAACAGTGTGATATTTTAGTTAAGACAAGTATTTTGGAAAGTTTCTCTTATCCACCATTAGAAATGATGTCAACAGGTGGTTATGTTGTTGCGGTACAAAATGGTGGGAACTCTGAATATTTAAAACATGGATATAATTGTTTGTTCTATCCTCAAGGAAATATTGAAGAAGGAAAAAATGCAATTTTACGTATTTGCGAAGACAAAAAACTTCGTGATGAATTGTTTAAAAATGGTCTACAAACTGCACAAGAAAGAGATTGGAACGTATTAGAAGATCGTATTAAAAAATTCTACGAGTTTAAATAAGATAGGTGAGTGATTTCATGAAAGATTATATTATTGGAACAATTTTAACATTACTAACAGCAATCTTTATACAACTATTTGGTTGTTGTATTGTTAAAGAAGAAAAGGGATATACTTATAAATTTGTGATGGGTTATTTAGTTTATAGCTTTTTGGTAGCCATTGTAGGTATTCCAATCCAAATATTAAATCTTTCATGGAATTTTTTCTTTTGGTACATGTGCTTATTATTGATTGGAATTTTAATGTATATTATCTATTCAATCATCAGTAAGAAAATAGTTATTAATAAAAGTATGATTCAACAATATTTTCATGGCACTTGGTTTTTATATGTTGGAGCTATCTTATTGTTGAGTTTTGCGCTGACGCATATTTCTATTATCTGGTTAAATAACTTATCAGATGATGCGTTTTATTTAAATAAAATAGCTACATTGCCATATATCTCAAATCCATTTAAAACGGATTATACAACAGGTTTCTATAACGCAAATGGATCAGGTTTAGCTTATAATTTAAGTACATTTGAATTAGAAGCTTCTTTCTATGCTTTTATAACTAGAATGAATCCAGCTTTATATGCTCGTGGTTTTTTATCTTTGTTTAATTATTTTGTATTGTTAAATTCGATTCATGCATTTTTAGAGGTTGTTCTTAAAAAGAAAAATTTACAATATTTCGTAGTTTCATTCTTCTTTTTATTTGTGATGTGTGCAGGCGTATTTTTAAAGGCAAGTGATGCAACATGGACAATTAAATCGGCTGCATATTTTGGTTCCGCATTAATACGAGTGGGTTGTACCTTTATGGTATTACTACCTTTGATAGATTCAAATAAATTGGATTTGAAAAAGATTCTTATTACTATAATTTCATGTGTAGTTATGATATCTAAATCTTCATGTGCTTTACCTGTCTTATTTATGTTAGCATGTGGTTATTTAACGATGTTGTATGTACGAAATCAAAATAAAAAGACAACCATTTATTTTATTGCTGGTTTAATATGTATTATTGTAGCAGGTATTGTTTTTCCGAATAATCAAAAAATGGATTCTTATACTTTGAACTTAGTTCTTACTTATTTAAAAAATCCACTTGTACTTGCTTCTTTTGTTATAATGATTATCCTTACATTTACGAATAGAACGTATTTAAATATTTCACTTATTGTTTTAGTTTCATTTTCATTAATGTTAGTGCCTGAAATTAATGATGTTGTGGAAACTTTATCTATGTATGATTTTGTTGCAGGAAGAACGATTTATTCAATCTTTGTTTTTCAATTTATTGTGTCATATGGTATTTTGATTTTACTGGTATATGATAAATATGTTAAGCAAATTCAACCTGTATTTATTAACTTAGTGACAATAGTTTGTGTTATGATAATTTGTTTTTTGAGTGGTTTTGAGTATACAGAACCTGTTAAAGCTTTAAGAACAATTAAAAATAATATCTATTTAATTCCTAATAGTACAGTATTATTGGGAGAACAGTTAGAAAAATATTATCAAGATAATAATCATGTTTTAAAAATGATTATGACCCCAGGTGTTAGAGTAGATAATATGGGACATTTTTCATCTCAAATCGTAAGATCATTTACTCCGCATACGGAATCCGTTACGGGAGCTCTACGTGTTGCTAAAGAAATAGATAATAAAGAATCTGGTTTTTATGGATATAATTTAGCTGATATTGATACTTTAAATAATTTTATTGTGAATCCAAATGAGGATACATTGCATGAATTGGAAGTGTTATGTGATAAATATCCAATAAATTGTATTGTGTTAAACGATAATGATTCGAGAGCAGATGCATTATTGGAAAGTATTGGTTTTAATAAATATAATACTATTGTTGACAAACAGAAGAATTCAATTGTTATTACTTACAACATTTATGTCAAAGAATAAGAGTGGGGGATTTATATATGGGTTTAAAAGTATTAGTCGTAATTCCGGCCTATAATGAGGCTTTAAATATAGAAAAAACAGTTCAAGATATACAACTAAATGCGCCTGATGTTGATTATGTGGTTGTGAATGATGGTTCGAAAGATAATACTTTAGATGTTATTCAAAAAAATCATTTTAATCATATTGATGGTTTTTGTAACTTAGGATTGTTTGGTGCGGTTCAAACTGGTTTTAAATTAGCCATGAAAGAAGATTATGATGTTGTTATCCAATTTGATGGAGATGGTCAGCATTCAGCTAAATATATTGATGCGATGGTTAAAGAAATTGAAAATGGAAATGATATTGTGATTGGTTCTCGTTTTGTGACAGATAAGAAACCGTTTACGGCACGTATGATTGGTAGTCGTTTAATTGCGGGTGCAATAAAAATTGTAACTGGTAAAAAGGTAATGGATCCAACAAGTGGATTTAGAGCATATGGTAAGGCTTGTATTAAAGATTATGCATTGGATATGAATAATCCTCCTGAACCAGATACATTGGTTTATATGTATCGTAAGAACAGAAAAATTAAAGAGATTCAAGTTCAAATGTCAGAACGTGAATTTGGAGAATCTTATTTAAATTTAGTAAATACGATCAAATATATGAGTCGAATGATGGTTTCAATCTTTTTGATTCAACCATTTAGAAAGGTGTAGATTATGGGATTAAAATTACAATTAGTTTTTATCTTTGCGAGTTTAACGACATTTGTTTTTGTCATTAAAAAGATTCAAAAACATGGTTTAAATATAGATGATGCGATTATGTGGATCTTATGGTCTATTCTTCTTTTAATTATTAGCGTATTCCCTCAAATTCCTGCTTGGATTTCAAAACAATTGGGATTTATGTCCACAAGTAATTTCATCTTTTGTGTATTTATCTTTTTCTTATATATTATGTTGTTTACGCAAACTGCACAAATTTCTAAATTAAAAGAGAAACAAAAAGAATTGATTCAAAAATTAAGTATCAAGGAATATGAAGAAAATAAGAGATAATATTAAAATGATTTCAGTAATAATGTCTACATATAAAGAAGAGGAAAATTTGATTCGTAAATCCATTGAATCAATTTTAAATCAATCCTATAAAAATTTTGAATATATTATTATCTTAGACAATCCGGATAATCATATTCATGAACGTGTTATAGAAGAATATGCTGCAAAAGATGCTCGTATTCAATTTTTGATTAATAAAGATGAACATGGTAGAACGATAGCTTTAAATCGTGCAATCAATTTAGCAAAGGGTGAATATATTGCGATTATGGATGCAGATGATATCGCATTGCCAAATCGATTCAGTGATGAATTGGAGTATATTGAAAAATACAATTATGATTTAATTGGAGGGATTACTCAAGTAATAGATGAGGAGGGTAATGATTTATATGGAATAAAGAAAATCCCTTCAAATCCAGAAAAAATATATAAATGTTTGAAGTATGGACAAGTTATAGCGCATCCAACATGGCTTGGTAAAACAGAAGTATTTCAAGCTATAAATGGATATAGACCTATGCCACTTTGTGAAGATTATGATTTTACTTTAAGAGCAGCATTGAAAGGATTTAAAATTTCGAATATTAATAAACCTGTATTGAAATATAGAATGACCGCAAACAGTGTATCACGTTCAAATTTATTTGAACAATATTTATATTTATGTTTTATTACCGATGCATATAAACATGGATTGGAAGCGAATGTAGATGAAGCAATTCGTTTTGTTAAAGAAAGAAACAGTGATAAGCAATCACAAAAATATTCTAAGGCAAATGTGATTTTTAATCGTATGTTGCATGAAATGTCAGAAAAACAATTCATCCCATTTATTAAAGATGGTTTTTGTTTATTAGTCTGCTCAAAATATTTTTTGAACAGAATATATCGATTTGTGATGTTGAGTTTAAATAGTTGATTTATTTATTGAAAAGAGGTAACTATGAGATTTAAAAAGGCTTTAAAAAATCTAATATTCAATGTCTTACAGCAAGTCGTTAATATTATTGTAAATTTTATTATGCCACCAATTTTAGTATCTACTTTTGGCTCTACTTTAAATGGATTGGTATCTACAATTCGTCAAATTATGCAATATGTACAGCTGACGGGTGCAGGTATTGCACAGGCGAGTACGTTTGCAATGTATAAACCAATTGCTGACAAGGATTATGAATCTTTAAATGGTATATATAATGCAACTCGAAAAATGTTTACTCGAGCAGGAAATGTGTTCTCTGCCATCACATTACTAGTTGCGATTATATATCCTTTGACAGTTCGTAATCAGGTGGATTATTCCGTTGCGTTCGCATTAGTATTGGTGATTGGTATTAGTGGTGCTTCAGAATTTTATTTGTGTGGTAAATACAATGCTTTATTATCAGCTAATCAAGAAAACTATGTTGTTGCGATTGCGCAAACGATTGGTTCTTTTACAAATTTGATTTTGTTAATTGTTTTAGTTCGTTTAAAACAAAATATTGTAATAGCACAACTAGGTATGAGTGCAGTATATCTATGTCGAATCGTTATTCTTACGGCTTACGCAAAAAAGAAATATAAATATTTAGATGTAACAGTAGCTCCTACATTTGAAAAGATTTCACAAAGAAACGATGCAATTGTTCACCAAGTTTCTACACTAGTAGTCATGGGAAGCTCGACTTTAATTGTAAGTTTAATTCTAGGCTTAAAAGAAGCCAGTGTATTTGCGGTATATTTGATTGTTTTCCAGGGAATCAATACAATTTGTTCCATTATTTCAACGGCAATCTACGCCTCATTTGGAGAGGTTATCGCAAAAGGACAAAGAGATATTTTAATTCGTACTTTTAATATTTATGAGTTTGTGTACTACATAGTTATTACTATTTTATTTTCTTGTACATATTTGTTGATTATGCCTTTTATTGAAATCTATACAGTCAATATGACGGATATCAATTATATTTATCCAACACTTGCTAAATTGTTTATTTTAGTTGGCATTGCCAATAATATAAGAATTCCAACATCTACCATTGTTACAAGTGCTGGTCATTTTAAAGAAACTAAGTGGAGAGCTGTTCTTGAAATGACATTAAATGTAGTAGGACAGTTTGTGTTTGGTAAAATGTTTGGATTGAATGGTATTCTTTTAGGTTGTGTTTTATCATTCTCGTATCGTACGTTTGATTTTATATTCTATGCACATAAACATATCTTAAAAACATCGAGTCTAAGTACGTTTAAGAAATTATTTCTTAATTTAGTCGCAAGCATTGTGGTTGTATTTCTTCTACAACAAGTAATGGAGCCAAACATTTATAATTACTTAACGTGGATCAAATATGGAATTATCTATTTTGTCGCAATTAGTGTGTTTGTGTTATTGGTGAATGTATTGTTTGATCGAAAGACATTTAATTCAACATTTAATGTTGTAAAAAGTCTTTTTATAAAGGGGTAAAAGAATGGAAACAGATATTTTACTTTCAATTGTTATACCAGTTTATAATGTTCAAGATTATATAGGTAAATGTTTAAATTCACTAAAAACATCAGATAATAGAGTTGAAATACTAGTTGTAGATGATGGCAGTCCAGATGAGTCTTGTGAAGTGATAAAAAATTATGAAAAGAATTATTCAAATATTCATTACATAAAGAAAGAAAATGGTGGAGTCAGTTCGGCACGTAATTTAGGTATAGTTCTATCAAAAGGAAAATATGTTACCTTTGTGGATGGGGATGACTTTGTAGATGAGCAATATCTACCAAAGATAATGGAGTATATTCAAATTTTAGATTTTGATTTATTATGTTTCAATTATTGTTTAACTTATGATAATCATGAGACTAGATTAAGTGATTTAAAAGATGAAATATTAAACTTGTGTGATAATGCTGGATTTACATGGTATATTAGACAGAATATGGATGAAAAAGTCAAACAGTTTTGTTTGAATAAAGTGTATAGGGCAGACATTTTAAAGATGAATAAGATTGAATTTCCAGTGGGACAAAGTGTTGGAGAGGATTTCTTATTTAATGTTGAGTATTTACAGTATTGTAAAAAAGTAGTTTTTAAATCGGATTGTTTATATCATTATTACCAAAGACAAACTTCGGTAATGAGAACGTATAATAAAAAATATACGGATCATATTCTAAATTATGAGGCAAATCTAAAAAGAATTGCTTCAAAATCAAATTATACAATATCGCAAAATGACATTTTGTATTTATATTTAAAGTGTTGGTTTGGTGTAATTAACCAGGAAACACAAAATCCAAATTCAGAAGATGGATTGGATCGTATCAAAATGTTTATGAATCAATCTGGATTAAAGAATATTAAAATACATTATTCTGACTTAGATTTTAAATATAAGGTATATAAATGTTTGGTTAAATTGCATTTAACTATACCGATTTATAAGCTATTAAAGAAAAAAGCTTGACCCTAACGTGACGTTAGGGTTTATTTTATATGTGTGATATAATGTATTTAATTATGGAGGATCTAGTATGAAAGGTATTATTTTAGCTGGTGGTAGTGGTACTCGTTTGTATCCTTTGACTAAGGTGACTAGTAAACAATTACTTCCTATTTATGACAAGCCAATGATTTATTATCCTATGTCGATTTTAATGCAGGCCGGGATTCGTGAGATTTTAATTATTTCAACTCCGGATGATACACCTCGTTTTAAAGAGTTATTAGGGGATGGTCATCAGTTTGGTATTGAGCTTTCTTATAAGGTTCAGCCAAGTCCAGATGGACTTGCTCAAGCGTTTATCTTGGGTGAAGAGTTTATTGGTAATGATAGTTGTGCGATGATTTTGGGTGATAATATTTTCCATGGTCATGGTTTGACAAAGCGTCTTCGTGCGGCTGCTGAAAATGAAGTTGGGGCTACTGTATTTGGTTATTATGTAGAGGATCCTGAAAGATTTGGTGTTGTAGAATTTGATTCTGAGGGTAAGGCGATTAGTCTTGAAGAAAAGCCAGCTTGTCCTAAGTCAAATTATGCGGTAACAGGACTATATTTCTATGATAATAAAGTGGTTGAGTATGCGAAGAATTTGAAACCGAGTCCTCGTGGGGAATTGGAAATCACAGATTTGAACCGTATTTATTTAGAGAATGGTGAATTGAATGTCACTTTACTTGGTGATGGATTTACTTGGTTAGATACGGGTACGCATGAGTCTTTAGTGGATGCGACAAATTTTGTGAAGACAATTGAGGAGCACCAGCATCGTAAGATTGCGTGTCTTGAAGAGATTGCGTATGACAATGGTTGGATTGGTGATGAAGAATTGGCAGCTACGTATGAAATTTATAAGAAGAATCAGTATGGTGCTTATTTGAAGAAGATCATGGATCGTAAGTATATTAAGTAATTGGGGGTATAGTGATGAAGGTAACGGAAACAAAGATTCCTGGAGTATTGATTATTGATACGGATGTATTTGGTGATCATAGAGGGTATTTTACGGAGACGTATTCGAAGCCTAAATATGAGAAGATGGGTATTACCGTCGATTTTGTACAGGACAATATGTCTTTTAGTGCACAGAAGGGTACGCTTCGTGGTTTGCACTGGCAAAATCCGCCTTATGCACAGAGTAAATTGGTTTCTTGTACGAAGGGTACAGTGATTGATGTGGCTGTGGATATTCGTAAGGGGAGTCCTACATTTGGTCAATGGGTAAGTGTGGAGTTGAGCGAAGAGAATCATAGACAGTTCTTTATTCCTCAGGGATTTGCGCATGGATTCTTAACTTTAACGGATAATGTTGAGTTTAGATATAAAGTAGATAATGTATACAACAAGGAATCTGAGGGTGGTATGCGTTATGATGATCCGACTTGTAATGTAGATTGGGGTTCATTATTAAATGGTATTGAGCCTGTATTGAGTGAAAAAGATCAGATTGGTCCTACTTTAGAAGAATCAAATAATCAATTTGTATATAAAGGAGAATAAAAGAATGAAAATTTTAGTAACGGGTGGTGCTGGTTTCATTGGTGGAAACTTTGTACATTATATGGTAAATAAATATCCTGAGGATATGATTGTAAACTTGGATAAATTGACGTATGCAGGTAACTTAGAGACTTGTAAGCCTGTAGAAGATAAGCCTAACTACAAGTTTATCAAGGGTGATATTGCAGATCGTGAATTCATCATGGATTTGTTTGAAAAAGAAAAGTTTGATGTCGTTGTCAACTTTGCGGCTGAAAGTCATGTGGATCGTAGTATTGAAGATCCTGAAATCTTTGTAAAGACAAATGTAATGGGTACAACAACATTATTAGATGCTTGCGTTAAGTATGGTATTCAAAGATATCACCAAGTATCTACAGACGAAGTATATGGTGATTTACCATTAGACCGTCCTGACTTGTTCTTTACTGAAAACACTCCACTTCACACTTCAAGTCCTTATTCAAGTGCGAAGGCAAGTGCTGACTTGTTTGTACTTGCATACCACAGAACGTATGGCTTGCCAGTAACAATTAGTCGTTGTTCAAATAACTATGGTCCTTATCATTTCCCAGAAAAATTAATTCCATTAATTATTTCTCGTGCATTAAATGATGAAACAATTCCAGTATATGGAACAGGTGAAAATGTACGTGACTGGTTACATGTATATGATCACTGTGTAGCTATCGACTTAATTGTTCGTAAGGGACGTGTTGGTGAAGTTTATAATGTGGGTGGTCACAACGAAAGAACAAACTTAGAAGTTGTGAAGACTGTATTACATGCATTAAACAAACCTGAAAGCTTAATTACGTATGTAACAGATAGAAAAGGTCATGACATGCGTTATGCGATTGATCCTACGAAGTTGGAAACAGAACTTGGATGGAAACCAAAATATACATTTGATACAGGTATTCCAATGACAATCCAATGGTATTTAGACAATAAAGAATGGTGGGAAAACATCATTAGTGGTGAATACCAAAACTATTTTGAAAAGATGTATGTAGAAAAAGGAAGAGCTAAGGAATAATCTTTAGCTTTTCTCTTTATTTTGGTATAATCTTTAATGATTTGAGGTGTCAACATGGACAATACATTACAAAGATTACAAAATGCAGAACTAGAAATATTAGATGAAATTATGCGTATCTGTGATGCGAATGATATTCATTTTGTGATGATGGGAGGGACTTGTTTAGGAGCAATCCGTCATAAAGGCTTTATTCCTTGGGATGATGATATTGATGTGGGAATGTATCGTGAAGACTACAATCGGTTCAAAGAAATTTGTAAAAAAGAATTAGATTCCAAATATTTCTTCCAGGATTTTGATACAGAAAAAAATTGTGGATTCATTTTTGGAAAAATACGAAAAAACAATACATATATGGTTGAAGAATATGCAAAAGAAATTGAAATGCATAAAGGTATATGGATTGATATCTTTCCGTTTGACTATGTAAATGATGATTTTACTGTATTTCAAAAGGAATATAAGAAATTATTATTCTTAAGAAATTTATTTATTGTCAAACAAGGGTTTAAAGTAAAACATGATGCTCCAATAGCAGTTAAAATCTCATATAGTATGGTTCGTTGTATCAGAGGGCTTTTGTCTGCGAGTTCCTTAAAAAACAAAATGATGAAACTTATGACCAAATATGATGATACAAAGACAAATACTATGTTTCCATATGGCTGTGCTTGGAAGGAAAAAGAGTTGATTTCAAAGGATGAGTTCTTTGATACAATTCGTGTGGATTTTGAAGGAAGAAAGGTTCCTGTATTTAGAAGTTATGACAAATATTTAACTTCTATATATAAGGATTATATGACGCCTCCTCCAATTGAGAAACGTAATAGTGGGCATGATTTAAATGATGTGAAATTTGATTGTGGAAAGTAGGTTGAAATCGAACGTATGAAAAGAAAATTATATATTGTGTTTGATCGATTTCATTCTACAGAAGCGGGTGGTTTAATTTCTGCCTATGTTTCTTTTGTTGATTTATTAAAGAATGACTATGATATAGAAATCATTAGTGTAATTGATGCAAGAAATGAAAATCATGCGAGTTTAAGTCAAATTAAGGTGCATTATTTGACTAAAAAAGATTTCTTTCCAAGATTAAAAGTATTAGTACAAGCTGCTAAACAATTCAAGATTCATATTGTATTAAAAGAGATTTTTAACTTAATTAAATACTTAGCTTTCATTCCAGTTGCCAAGAAGAAGATTCGAAAAATTGTTTCTGATCAGGATATTGTAGTTTCATCTTCTCCAGCCGCTTCTATGTATATTCCCAAGGATATCAAGTTTATTCAGGAAATTCATACGAAGTTTGAATATTTCTGGGGAAATCATAAATTAGGTACATTACAAAGTAAGCTTATGTCAAAACCTTATATCACTGTTTTTAGAACAAAGGCCGATATGGAGAAGGCGAGTCAATACTTTAATTCTACATATTCTTATAACTTCATTAATAAAGAACTTTTCAATGATACGGTAAGTATTGGTGAAGAGAAAAGAAAACATAAAATTATCTATATGGGGCGATTTGTCAAAGAAAAGAATCTTTCGAAAATGATGGAGTGTGCAAAGCAATTGAAGAAACAGATTCCTGATTTTACTCTCGATATGTATGGTACAGGGGTTTTGGTAGATGATATTGCAAGGCTGATTGAAGAAAATGACTTAAGTGAAAATGTTCATTTATGTGGGTTCTGTAATGATAAAAATATTTTCGATAACTATTCTTTATTATGGTTAACTTCTGATTTTGAAGGAATGAGTATGACAATTATTGAAGCTAAGGCCAAAGGTGTACCTACCATTTCTACAAATTGGGGAGACGGTGTTTTTGAAGTGATTCATGATAGGGAAGATGGTTTTGTAGAAAATACAGTTGAAGATATTGTGAATCGAACGGCTGAATTAATGAATGATAAAGAATTGTTAATAAACATTTCAAAAAATGCACTTAAAAACTTTGACGAGTTTAGTAAAGAGAATGCATATAAGAGATGGATTGATCTATTGAAAGGGTTTGAAGGAGAATTAGAATGAAAATTTTTGTGACAGGTGTGGCTGGACAATTAGGTCATGATGTAATGAATGAATTGGCTTCTAGAGGATATGTTGGAGTAGGTACAGACTTAGCTGAAAGCTATAACGGTATTCAGGATGGTTCTTATGTAACGACGGCTGAATATGTATCTTTGGATATCACAAATAAAGAAGCTGTAATGAATACAATTAAAGCAGTAAATCCAGATGTAGTTGTACACTGTGCAGCATGGACGGCTGTAGACTTAGCTGAAGATGAAGATAAACAGGCTAAGGTTAAAGCTATTAATGTGGATGGTACACAAAATATTGCGGATGCTTGTAAAGAAGTAGATGCGAAGATGGTCTATATTTCTACAGACTATGTATTTGATGGACAAGGAACTAAGCCTTGGCAACCGGATTGTAAAGATTATAAGCCATTGAATGTATATGGACAGACTAAACTTGGTGGAGAACTAGCTGTTTCAAATACGTTATCTAAATATTTCATTGTTCGTATTGCGTGGGTATTTGGAAAGAATGGAAATAACTTCATTAAGACTATGTTAAATGTAGGAAAGAAATTTGATACATTACGAGTTGTAAATGATCAAATTGGTACGCCAACCTATACTTTTGATTTAGCTAGATTATTAGTTGACATGATTGAAACCGATAAATATGGTTATTATCATGCAACAAATGAAGGTGGATATATCAGCTGGTATGATTTTGCGTGTGAAATCTTTAAACAAGCTGGATACACTACTAAAGTCAATCCTGTAACGACAGAAGAGTATGGTTTATCAAAGGCTGCAAGACCATTTAATTCTCGTTTAGATAAATCTAAACTCGTAGAAAATGGATTTAAACCACTACCTACTTGGCAGGATGCATTAGCTAGATATTTAAAAGAACTTGCTTAATATACATATGTGTATTGGGCTTTTATTTTTCATTGAATGGATTAGTAACGTTTGATAATTGTAACGCTTCTAATATCGGTATAAAATATAACCCGTGGAGGGTTATACATAATGAATAATAGAGATATTGCTAAGGTTGGTTTTGCCGTTCTTGCAGCGGTTATGAGTTATAATTTTGCAGATACTATCGTTCATGCTGAAGAAACAAGTGTTGAGCCTGTAAAAGAGACTGCACCTGTAGAAAATAAGGATGATTTAACAGATGTTATTGATGCAGTTGTTGAAGATACAAATGTTCCTGAAGAAACAGAAGTTCCTGAAGAAAATGAAGAAACAAATGTTCCAAAAGAAGATGAAACTATAACAGTTGGTGGTGGTAGTGATACCAGTGCTAAATTAACTGAGGGTTGGTCTAGTGATTCTTTACAGTATGTTAAAGATGGTGCTTATGTTACGAATAGTTTTGCAGAGATTGATGGTCAAAAATATTATTTTGATGAGAATGGTAATAAGGTAACTGGTTTTAAAACAATTGGTACAGATTCTTATTACTTTAATGAATCTGGTATGATGCAGACGGGTTTACAAGTTCTTCATGATCAAGAAACGGGTATTGCCGTATATACTTTAAGAAAAGAAGATGGTAAATTACACTACTATTTAGAGAATGGGGCTGCCTATAGTGGAATGATAAATTTAGAGGGGAAAGTTTATTATTTCGATAATGGTATTCAGAGTGTTGGTGAAAAACAAGCTAATGGATATTGGTACAATTTCAAAGAAGATGGTAGTTTATCTGTTGGTTTTGTGAATATGGGGAATAGTGCTAAGTACTATGATAATTTAGGAAGAAGACAAACAGGAACTTTCAAAATTGATAAAGTAACTTATAACACAGATGGCAATGGTTTTATTACTAAAGCTAGCTGGGAAGGTGTTTCTTACTATTGTCAAAATGATGGAAGATGGGCTTGGAATACGGTTGGTGGTTACCGTTTTGGTGGTTCAGGATGTGTTCCTACTACGGTTACTATGATTGTAAATACAATCAATGGTTCAAACTATACGCCTAATCAAGTTGGTCAAATTTTACATAATGCTGGATATTTCAATACGAGTTCCATTGGTACTGGTGGAGAGTCTTGGCAGTTTGTTGCGAATAAATTTGGCTTGAGTTATAAGAATAATTTAAATGTAGAATCAGCTAAACAAGAATTATTAAAGGGGAATATGATTGCGGCGGCTGTTGGTGGCGGAAAATTTTGTCCATGGAATGGTGTAACGCATGAAATATTATTATTTGGTTTAGATGCACAGGGCTATACAACCGTATATGATCCATATACAAGTTCACGTAATGGTCGTGTACATATTAGTGAGGTCTTCAATCATCCATCATGGGATAGTGGTGATAAAAGGAATGGAGGTCCATTCTTCTCATTAGGTAAACTTAGAGATCAAAATTTATATCTAGATGTTTCTAAGGGAACTGCTCATGTAGGAAACGTATATTATACAGGAAATAATGTTGAACCAGAAGTGAATCTTTCTATGAAAAATACAGTATTGGTTCAAGGAAGAGATTATAAGGTCGTTTATTCAAATAATGTAAATTTAGGTAAAGGTACAGCTACCATTATTGGTATTAATGCCTTTACAGGTACATTGAATGTTTCTTTTGACATTATTAAGGATGAAATGTCAAATGGTACATATGAGATTGTATCTTCATTAAATAGTAACAAAGTATTTGATATAAAAGATGGATCTAAAGCATCAGGTGCACATGCGCAAATCTATAGTTGGAATGGTACACAGGCACAAAGATTTGAGATTCATAAAAATCAAAATGGATATTATACAATTAAGAATGCTGGTTCTAATTTATATGTAGGTATTAGTACAAATTGGAACACAATGGGAAATTATAATTCATTAATTCAAGGTGTAAATGCTTCTTCAAAAGCAGCTCAATTCATTTTTACAAGAAATAGTAAGGGGCAATGGATTATTTCTTCGGCTTGGGATTCTAGATATGTCTTTGATTTAAATGGAGCAAAGCTAGACAATGGTAATAAAGTTCAAATTTATACACAAAATGGCAGTTCTGCACAAGCATGGAAGCTATTAAAGGTTTTAAATTCACGTGAAGAAATTGATCATTTAGCACAGATGAATAAAAATACTTTGTCTGACGGTATGTACACTTTGAATTCTGCTTTAAATACTAGTTATGTATTAGACGTAAATGGTGGTTCTAAAGCTAATTTTGGAAATATTCAATTGTATCAAAGTAATGGAACAATGGCACAGGGTTGGAAAGTAAGCCATGATTCAAAGGGATATGTCACTTTTATTAATGTTGGTTCAGGAAAAGCACTTGATGTTAAAGATGGTTCAACTAAAAACGGACAAAATATTAGTCAATATACTTCAAACAATACGTATGCCCAAAAATGGATTGTAGTACAAGAAGGAAACGGCTTTAAAATTGTATCTGCTTTGAATACAAGTTATGTATTAGATTTGAATTCTGCATTAGTAAAAAATTATCAAAACATTCAAGCTTATAAATCAAATGATACATCAGCACAACGTTGGTATTTTTCAACATATGTTTCTCCACGTGAAAAATTAGATACTATGGCAAAAGAATACAATGCTGATATTACAGAAGCAACATATGTGATTTCAAATTATGTGAATCCAAATTATGTATTAGATATAAAGGATGGTTCAAAGGCTAATCGTGGTAACTTACAGATTTATAAATCGAATAATACGAATGCACAAAAGTGGCAGTTGAAAAAAGATTCAGTTGGCTATATTACATTTATTAATGTTGGGTCAAATAAGGCTTTAGATGTTTCAAATGCGACTGTTCGAAATGGCTCAAATATTTGGCAATATGAATCAAATGGTACCTATGCTCAAAAGTGGATTGCGAAGAAAAATACGGATGGTAGTTTGACTTTTGTATCTGCTTTAGATGCGAACTACGTATTAGATATTAATGCTGGAAAAGTTATAAATTGGCAAAATATACAATTGTATAAGAGTAATGGTACAGATGCTCAAAAATTTAAATTAACAAAGATTTAAAGGGGTAATCCGCAATTAGATAGGGTTGACTAAAA